>ERZ1740062.166-NODE-166-length-51117-cov-15.318946_pt1 | contig 51117 bp, 34 predicted proteins | sample MGYA00581741_ERZ1740062 | MGnify/ENA primary metagenome ERZ1740062 (study PRJEB43018, sample SAMN04849747) | marine metagenome | isolation source: floating plastic debris | place: Pacific Ocean | collected 2008-09-01 | study: EMG produced TPA metagenomics...
ATCTGGAACAACGGCGACGGCAGTGACTTCATCAACGGTGGTAAAGGCTTTGATGTTACCGAAGTGAACGGTGCCGACGGTGCTGGGGATGAGTTTGACTTGCGTCAAGTTGACGGTCAGGCTATTTTTAATCGTCTTAATCTGGGGCAGTTTACCCTAACTAACAAAAAGATTGAACAGTTTGAAATCAATGGTCAAGGTGGTGATGACTCGCTGACAGTGGGCGATCTCAGTGGCAGCGGGGTTGAAAAAGTTGTCTTCTCAGGCGGTGACGGCAACGATACATTAGACGCCAGAGAAAGCTCTACTACCCTTGAGGCTTTTGGGGGTGAAGGCGACGATTTGCTGCTAGGCGGTTCTGCCGAAGATACGTTTTTTGGCGGCGGTGGTGATGACATCGTTGTGGGTCAACGGGGGAATGATACCGCCTACCTGGAGAATGGTGATGACCGCTTTATCTGGAACAACGGCGACGGCAGCGACTTCATCAACGGTGGTGCAGGCTTTGATGTCACTCAAGTGAACGGTGCCGACGGCGCTGGGGATGAGTTTGACCTACGTCAAGTAGACGGTCAGGCTATTTTTAATCGCCTCAATCTAGGGCTGTTTACCCTGACTAACGAAGAGATTGAACAGTTTGAGATTAATGGTCAGGCTGGTGATGACTCACTGACAGTTGGCGACCTCAGCGGCAGCGGGGTTCAATCCGTTGTCTTCTCAGGAGGCGACGGCAATGATTTTCTAAATGCGATTGGTACGGCTACACCGATTACTGCTGATGGGGGTGCTGGTAACGACATTCTTATCGGGGGTGTTGGTGACGATATTCTCATCGGTGGCGGGGGTGCTGATTTGCTGATTGGGGGTGGCGGTAACGATGTTCTGATTGGTGGCAATGGTAACGATTTCTTTGGCTTTGATACCGGCGCTGCCTTTAATGCAGCAGATATTGGGACAAATCTGATCCAAGACTTTGAGAGCGCTGACAAAGTTGTGCTAGATACCACGGTCTTTGACGCGTTGACCAGCGAAATCGGCGGGGGACTATCCTCCAGCGAGTTCGCTGTTGTCGATAGCGCAGAAGCCGCCGCCTTGAGCGATGCCCTGATTGTTTACGGTGAAAATACGGGTCACCTGTATTACAACCAGAACGGTGCTGAAGCCGGGTTTGGCAATGGTTCCCAGTTTGCCACCATTGAAGGCACACCCGCACTTGATGCTAACAGTTTTGTTGTTCAGGCATAAAGGCTTCTGAATGTTAATTCGTTATTATAAATATAATGAAAACCCTGTATTTTTAAACCAGGCATGTTGGCGTAGCCTTCCCGTAGGATAAACTGATCGCAGGATTTATACTGCCATGAAATGATATAATTATTTGAACAGGAACGGTAATCAAACTGTATAAAAAATCAAATTCCTAGGTGCAATCTGTACCTTGAAACGACCTGAACACATCAATCAACATCAGGAATCGTGGGGCACACGACCTAAATAATCAAGTTCAGTTAATGTCTAGGGTTGCCTAGAGTCTCTGAGAAGCCTACACTGTACCGAAGATACAGTGTAGGTAATTCATTAGAGAGGCGTAATTATTTATAATATGTGTATTCCCTTTATCAACTGTTAAGCCTTTTGACTGCATGGGTTACGCTACGCTAACCCATCCTACATTTAATTAAACATCAGCTTAGTATTAAAATATCTTTGGCGAAACAAGGTGTGGAGTATTAAGCATACATATGAAAAAACTACTAATTACCGGTGCTAGTGGTTTTTTGGGATGGCATCTTTGTCAGTTAGCGAGTAAAGATTGGGAGGTTTATGGTACATATTTTTCCCATGAGATTAATATACCTGGTGTGAAAACCTTGAAAGTTAACTTAGGAGATTTTTCTCAATTGCAAGGGATGTTTGACAACCTCACACCAGACGCTGTAATTCATACTGCGGCTGTATCAAAACCAAATTTTTGTCAAACTCATTCCCAAGAGTCCTATGCAATTAATGTGGAAGTATCTTGTAATATTGCGGGACTTTGTGCAGATAAAATCATACCTTGTATTTTTACATCTACCGATTTAGTATTCGATGGTTTAAATGCACCTTACAAAGAGACCGATCCAGTTTCTCCAGTGAATATTTACGGCGAACATAAAGTCTTAGCAGAAAATGGTATGCTCGAAAGATATCCGCAAACTGTTATCTGTAGGATGCCTTTAATGTTTGGTAATGCTACACCAACAGCTTCGAGCTTTTTACAACCTTTTTTAGAAAAGCTACAATCTGGGGAAAAAATCAATTTATTTACCGATGAGTTACGGACACCTGTAAGTGGTGTGACTGCTGCAAAAGGATTATTATTAGTTCTAAATTTAGTTTTAAACTCAGTTTTAAACTCAGTTCAAAATAAAGGAATTAGCAACATAATTCACTTGGGTGGGAAAGAAAAGCGATCGCGTTATGAATTTGGTTTACTTTTAGCTGAGATTTTTAATATTTCTCCAAGTTTAATCAATCCTTGTCTTCAGCAAGATGTAAAAATGGCTGCACCCAGACCCCATGATGTATCTATGGATAGTTCTAAGGCTTTTGATTTGGGGTATTCTCCTTTAAGTCTGCACGAGGAGTTGCATCAAATAAAGGATTCCCAATAAATAGAATAACTGATAACTCTGTGAAATTAAGTGTAGAGGAACAGGTAAGAACGGAAAACAAGTTATCTGAATAGAAACAATTGGATTGCTTATTTTCTGATTTTCCCTACTTGCTCTTTTTTTAAATGCAATTATTTTCAATTGAAGCAAAATGTTTAGCTAACTTAATTTTTACTGCATTATATTAAAATCAATGACCTCTTTGGTATTGAGACTTTTCCGATGAGGGGAGCACACAGAATATCTATTAAATCAGAAATACAAATACTTAGGGCTTGCTGAATAAAATTATAAGTCTTGTCAGATAAGGTTTTCAGACCTTTTTATCCTTTTCTTGTGCAAGCTTTATGCGATGTACTGGCTCAAAACCCTTGCACTTTTTTACAAAATTATTGCTTAAATTTAGAATTCAAGCCGCAAAACCTAACATTTTTAAGCTCTGTGGGTTCTATTTTAAATTTCTAGGCTTTTTCAGCAAACCCTACTTAATATTCTCTCTTCGTAGAGTTATTTAAGCAACAATATTAATTATTATTTCTAGTTACATATACTTGTTGATGCATGTGATATATTTATGGAAATGTGATTTATAAATCAAGATACTAGTAAAAGTACGTGTAAAAGCCGGGGTGGTATCTGTGAGCACATATCGGACAATTCGGACAATTAGAGAAATCAGTAAGCCTACGATAAAGTAGTCCTACGATAAAGTAGTTCAATTTAAAATATAGCATTCTATTTTTGTTATCTATTCAAATTTGAATTGGGTATATCAAATTTGCTGATAATTGCTGAATTCAAGTTTTTCTAGAGCTTTAAGAAATGCGCCTGTTTTCGATTCAGATAGAATAATGTGATTCTGAATGGTGATTAAGTCCAATTACTAATTTTAGTTGACTAAAATCTATATAGGAGAATATTAAACCTAGTTTAAGCTAGGCATAGATAAGCCTGTTAACTATATATCCTTTAAGCTCACAGTGCTTAATGCAGAATCTGTGTCTTCATTTATGGTGTGAAAGTGCCTGTATTATGTAATTTCGCATCAACTGAAACCAGCACAAATAATTTTTCGGAACATTCTCAAAAAATACATAAGTTCGACAGTCTAGTTATAGATGCAGAAAGCCTCTATGCATATTTTTTATTAACTTGTCAGAAGGTTAATTAGGGAATGAGGATTACAGGGTATTTAATAATTTAATAATTAAATAATTAAATAATTAAATAATTAAATACTCAAACCCTATTAATTTCATAATTCCAGTGAAATCTTGCCATTCTCTCTAACTGATATGAAGGGAGCATCCTAACTCTTAAATCTTAAGGCACAAATAAAATGTCAATACAGAAGATATCAGAGAATAAATCTAAAGTCTTGGTTCTAGCTTTCTTGGCTAATCCTACCTGTACTAATTGGATATATGGGTTTAAAAGTTTAGGCTATGATGTTGCAGTATTAAATTGGAGCAATTCTCCTGCAACCCAAGAGCAGCTTAATAAATGGGGATTCTCGAATAATGACATCCCTATATTTCACTTCTGGGATAAATTCTCTGAAACAATCAGCCAAGCTGTACTTAATTCACTCGATGGAACACCCGATATTATTTTCTCTTGGGAAGGTGCTCTAATTTTGGAGCCATTGCAAAAAGTGTCTTCATATTTTCCTACTGCCAAAGTAGTTCATTGTGTTAATACATATCCTAATGCTATTAGCAATCTAAGCGAAGTAAGGATGAATAGTCGTTATCGTAAAGCTAACTCCTTAATCAGCGGCTATATTTTTTATTCGGAAACTCAGCAAAATCTTTTTTCACAAAAAATTCCTTCTGCAAGCAACAAGCCTTATATTGCTATGATTGAGCCATTCTTTGACAGAGCATTTTCTTCTAAGAAGATTGCAGATGCTAACGTACCAAGGCTTGAGCGATTCGATAAAAATCCACATATTATTTTCACGGGACGAGGAAACTACCTTTGGAGTAAGCCTTGGACTCGCTTTCGTAGAGATGCTTTAGGTCTATTTTTAAGTAAATTAGCAAAGCGTGGAATTCATATTTTTTTATCTTCACAAGCTGATACAAAAGGACTTCCTAATCTACATAAATATCCTAATTTTTCCAACGAAGATATATTTGAAGGAAGATTTTCTCAGTACATTTCACAGTTTGATGCTCATTTAGTGATGTATAATGAGTATAACAATATTATGCGTCGTTGGACATCTTCAGGACTCTCAACTCGTTTTGCGTATTCTTTAACTGCGACTGCTCCGATAGCTGTTACAAAAACTAGCAAGTTTGTTGAGGAACTTTGGAAAGATACTCCATTTGGTTTTACATTCACTAATACTGAAGATTTAGCGCAATCTCTCTACGATAAACAATATTTGACATTACTTAGTCATAATATGGAGAAAATCCACAGATCTTACTCTTTTGAATCTCAGAGCAAGCGTATTGCAGAGTTCTTTAACCTTTTCCTTAAACGTGATTTTGACAGCGTTCGCAACCCAGAAAGCCTACGATTAGAAAAGCTGAGATAGAAGCTTCTTGTCTCTCCGTGAGCTTAAAAGGTGAAGCTGGTTCTTAAAATACCGATAGTAATATCTTCACTATCTGGTGTATGACCAGGATTAATTATATGAATTACTCCTGGTGTAATACTGAGATTATCGTTTAATTGATAGCGATAAAATGCTTCGATGTGAGTTGTAGTTCCAGGTTGTCCTCCCTCGGAACCATCTCCACCATCAATCAAATCGGGAACATTGTTACCTGTTGGTAAATCACTGCTAGTAATTTTTACTGGTTGTCCTACATAAATTCCACCTAAGTTACCCTTACGAAATAAATCAGGAAAGTTGAGATAAACCATGTAATTGGTAGTTTCTACATCTCCCGATTCTCCAGGAATATGAGATTTGCTATAACCAGCCCAGCCACCCAATGTAATTTTTTGCGAAATCTTCCAATTGACAGTAGCACCAACGGCGTTTGTTTGCAGAGGTTTTGAGGTTCCTGTAAAACAATTTAAAGCTGTTAAACAGTCATCACCAGCAAAAGTTAATAAGAAACCATTAGGTGAATAATTGTTAACATAGTATAAGCTTACGTCTAATGTCTTTGCAGGTGTTAGTAAGAGTTGAGCCGCTGCGGTTGTATTCCCATCAAATAATCCTCCACGTTTCCCAGGATTTCCTATATCCTTAGCACTGTAAATTACTTGAAGACTAGCACTTTTAGCTAATTGCCAATCAAATGCAATACCACCATTCTCAAAATCCAAATTCAAAATAGGATTTCTTTGTGCAAACCATGATAAAGGACCGTTTGCTGCACTTTCAGCACGATTGGGACCCCGGAATGCACGTATCATATCAACTCCTTTAGTTCCCACCATCATTGCTAATTTTTTATTAATAAGGTGGTGATAGTGCAGGTCACTTAAGTGTAAATTATTTCCTGGAGGAGCTTCATAACCAAGTGTGAAATCATTACTTAATTTAGGCTGTGTGGAGCCATTAGCAGCTAAAAGACCAGTTACCAAGAAACTTCGTGGAGAGAATTGACTGATTAGGTAGAACTGACTAAAGTTGATGACATTAGTATTAGCACCTGGGTCATCAGTATCTCTGATACCATCCCTAGGAGCAACATCACCGCGATTTTCTCCACGTCCTTGAATACCAACGATGGTAATACCTTTAAGTTTAGTTGTAGTTGAAAATTGATTGGCTTCAATATCAGCGCTACGAGCTTCCAGAGCATTTACCCGACCTCGCAAAGTAGCTAATTCCGCAGAAAATTCTTCCTGGAGTTTTTGTAGTGTTACTAGGTCGTTACGGGTAACTAAATCTTGAGTTGCAACACCAATGAGTTCAGTTATTCTATCTAAACAAGCACTTAAACCGGCAGCAAATTCGTAACGAGTCAGAGCGCGATTTCCTCGGAAGGTTTGATTTGGGTAACCTGCAATACATCCGTAACGTTCTACTAAAGATTGTAATGCCCCAAATGCCCAGTCTTGGGGCTGTACGTCACCAAGTTGGGAAACTGAGGTGACTTGAGCCATTGGGTCTTCTGTATTATCTTCTAAATTACCCTCAGATTGATCTAAGGATAATTCAGAAGACTTTTTAGTAGAAGAATATTGATTGTCGGTACCAGTAGCCTTATCAATATCTTTGAGATTTAAATTTATGTCTAAATTTAAATTCAGATTATTGCTTTTAACCTGAGTGGTCAAATCTTCTGAAAAAATTGGGTAGATATTGGTTGATGGAGTTTTATCGTTGGATATGGCTTTTTGTGGTAAAAAAGCGTAAAAACTTCCGACTAGCACCCATGAAATTAACTGGAATTTAGCTGTTTGGCTAGTTAATCTACCTTTCACCTTATTACCTACTCACACTCACACTCGATGATTGAGTTTAAGTAAATTAAATATATATGTGCATTGGTGTATATACTGATTTTGAACCTATTTACATTTACACTATATTTAAGTTTCACAGAAATTTTATAATAAGTATTTCTGAGTCAAAAATAGAAAACGGGAGTATAAAAGAAAATAGTTAATGTGTCTGAAAAGATACTGTTACAAACAAGTAAATGATTTTATTTTTCCCACAACATAACTTTTTATACCATTTCACTTGATTAAGGATACTGACTTAGGACAGACCCAATGAAAAAATTTCATCACCAATAGTCTCGCGGTTTGGGAAAGAATCCCAAACCGATTCCCGACTGCCGACTTAGAAGTCAGAAGGCGTAAAATAGAAGGCATAAAATAAGGGACATAAATCTTGCACCCTTACAGATGTATCATGCTTTTGGTGACTTGATATTAATGATTAATAACCGTTAACTGAAATGGCAAAATTCCCGCGCAAGTCTCACCGTAGAGCTACGCAGAATCAAGTTAATAAGAAATCTCGAAAACAAAAGGCTGAGTCACAAGATTCTAAAATACAAAGGTCGCAAACACAAACTCAGAAAATACTTAAGGGATTACCGTTAAAAAAATCCGTTGATAAATCTTATAGAAATAAATCCCAAAGAAAAGGTAAGGGAGGCTGCTTAATCAAAATATTTGCGATCGCGCTAATTTTGGCTAGTGGTGGTATGGCGATCGCTTTTGCCTGGTTCAGTTTATTATTTATTTTTAGCCCTGATGAGGCTAGGGTTGTGGGGGATTTTTTACCTGAATGGGCAAGACTTTCGGGGGATAAAAATCAAGCTCCTGAGAGTTTAAAGGAAATTGAGAAAAGTCTAATTGCTCAAGGAAAAATATTAGGTAAGAAGTTAGCTTTAGGTAAAGATAAAGAGAAGTATTTTTTATTACCTGTTTTTGAAAAACGTAGTAACTGTGAATTTGATTGCCAGTATATTACTCAACTCAGAGCTTATCAAATTGCCCAAAATAAGTTATTTAATGCTGATTGGCAGAAAAAATATTTTCTGAGTTCAAAGTTGGATATTGTAGGTCCTCTAGAGTCGTTTGCCATCGCACCATTGGTTCGTAATAGTAATGTTATTCAAGGTTCAAATATTGCTTTACCTTTAAGTGAAATTAAGCAGTTTCAGGGTCAGACTCCCACAGAGGGAAAATGGTTTTATTTGCAGGGAAAACGCAGCACCGGAAATCATGCGATCGCTTACGGTCATATTGTTCATTACAATCCCCAACGTACCCATTTACAGGTAATGCTTTCTTGGAGTAGTCCGACGGGAGAAGCACCCCAGTGGAAGCAGGTAACGGGTAATGAAGATAAGGAATTAGTGATAAATCAAACTGTCGGATTTGAACCGAATTTACGGGTTTATCAAGTCAAACCGGTCAAGTCTGTTCGCAATCCCATTGTACTTAAACCTATTGAATTGAAACCAGCATTGTTTAAAGATTCTGGTTATGAAAAAGCTTTGTTGATTGCTCGTAGTGGATTGTGGACTCCAGCTTATAAATGGTTACAGTTTATTCAAAAACAAAAAAATAGTAAGATATCGGCTGGAGCTAGGGCACAAATTGATACTATCGGTTTACATGCTAATTTAAGTCAGAAACAAGCTGCTATCAGTTGGGCTAGTCCTAGTCAGCAAGTACAGGTAGATTTAATTAATGGGGACTGGAGTAAGGCTTTACAGATATTAGATAAGTCTCCAGATAAAGCTGCTGAGGTTGCTGCATTCTTAAAACGAGATAACGGTAGTCTATGGAGTCGGGTAATTGCAGCTTTGGAAGTAAATCCCCGCAGACGAGAGGTACAAGCTTGGGGAGGTTTGATATTAACCGCAGAACAAGGGGAAGCAACGGCTTTATCTTGGCTCAAAGATGAAGCTAAAGTTAGTAAAGATAACTTGGAATATATCCAGGGTTTGCTCAAGAAATTGAAAGGAGAGGTGGCAAAACCTGAAATAATTCTTAATCATCCTAGTCGTATCATCGGTGAAGCCAGATTATTAAGTAAAGTTAATCCCCAAAATTGGTTGAAACCTAGCTTAATTCCGGAATTACAAATTCAGAAAAATCAAACTTGGTATGAGATCAAGGTATCATCTTTCCACAATGGGAAGGGCTGGTTATCTGATTCTTTTAATTCCCTCAAGTCAGATAATTTGTGGAATATTTTAGGATTAAATACTGACCCACTAATCCAAGTTACCGCTTGGAACTCAGCAGGAGAGCAGCAAAGCACTACTGCTATTGTGAAGGGTTTACGACACCAGGGAAATCAAATACGTCTGTTAGCTCAAGTAGAAGAGAAAATTTTTCCATCCCGACAGATTCCTCTAGCTTTAAGTTCTCAAGCTTTGGAATGGATAGAACCACCCACAAATACTCTATTACAGCTTTATCAACAAGACCCTGTCAAAACAAAAAATATACTGTCTCAGATATGGCGATCGCTTCAAAAATCAAACCTGAAAAAACCACTACCGCAAATTAAGTTAGAGCAAATCTTACAATTATTAGGGAATTGGTCAGTACAAGAGATAGATTTAACGGGTAATAAGAAACCAGAAATTATCATCAGTATTTCTAAAGAAGCGATCGCTTACCTATATGAATCTTTAAATCAAAAACCAGAATTTTCTTCTCAAAAACAAAATTCCCGCTCCCAGTCATTAATTTTATCTGATAGCGGGAATGTTATATACAATGACTTTTACCAAAACTCTCAGCAGTCACTGATTGCAATTGCTCAGTTACTAAATACAGAGAGATTTGTATTGGTTGTAGAAAACTCTGATAAATATCAAATTAAAACTTGGTCTGAAAAAAGTAACCGCTTTTAGTAAAGATGGTCTGACTAATTGACTAATTAAAAAAAGTGAAAAATATGACTTACGCCGTTATTGCTGAGTCGCAGATTCAGCCAAGCGCTGTGTTTTTATATATTGCAATTCCTTGAGCAAGCAGTCTACCTCTGCCTCCAAATACATAAATTTCACTTGCTGATCGATTTTATAAGGAGGCTTAGATAGCTCTGTTAACCTTATTTTTGCTGATTTTTGGCTGGAAATACTGGATGTAGACATAACTTATTACACTAGAACTCTACTCACACCATTAGAGATATTATAATAATGCAATATAAATAATGATTAAATTATTGTATATTTAGTATTGCTCTATCTAATTAAAGGATAACTGATAACAAAATTGACTGACATTACAAAAGTTTGTTCCATCAGTAAATTATCATATGTCATGTTATATGTGAAACATTACATATATTTAGTACCAATCTGGTGATGTAATTACTCAAGATTTAACTGCTTAAGTATTCAACTCAAAAGTTACAATGAAATATTTATCCTATAACTGGAAAATAAAAGTAATTTAGCTACTAAATTCTTTGTAAAAGCAGTGAAGGAATGATAATTATAATTGTGCTCTTATTATCTTGCTAGTAGGATGTTTCAAGTGCAAGATAAATATGTGCAAGGTAGACTAGAATTGATTTTTTAAATACACAACTGACTTATATATAAAAACCGTGACTCTGAGCTTGTCTGTCGAAAAAAACTACCGCCAACCCTGGCGGGGATTGATTGAAGAATACCGTCAGTATTTGCCTGTGACTGAGAGTACACCAGTAGTAACTTTATTAGAGGGCAATACACCTCTGATACCAGTTCCTGCGATCGCAAAAGAAATTGGCAGACAAGTGCGCGTGTTTGTTAAATATGATGGTCTTAATCCTACGGGTAGCTTCAAAGACCGTGGGATGACCATGGCTGTGACTAAAGCTAAGGAAGCTGGGGCTAATGCCGTAATCTGTGCGAGTACCGGTAATACTTCTGCTGCTGCTGCTGCATATGCAAGAAGAGCGGGGATGCGTGCTTTTGTGATTATCCCTGATGGTTATGTAGCTTTGGGTAAATTAGGACAGGCTCTATTATACGGGGCAGAAGTATTAGCAATTAAAGGTAACTTCGACCGTGCTTTAGAAATTGTTCGGGAAGTTGCCAATGATTATCCCGTAACATTGGTCAATTCTGTTAATCCTTATCGCTTAGAGGGACAGAAGACAGGAGCCTTTGAGATAGTTGATAATCTAGGTGATGTCCCGGATTGGTTATGTATACCAGTAGGAAATGCTGGTAATGTTACTGCCTATTGGATGGGCTTTTGCGAATATCATCAAGATGGAAAATGCGATCGCTTACCAAAAATGATGGGATTTCAAGCTGCTGGTTCAGCACCATTGGTGAATGGTATACCTGTGGAAAATCCAGAAACTATTGCTACAGCAATTCGGATTGGGAAACCGGCTAGTTGGGAAAAAGCGCTAGCGGTAAGGTCTGCAAGCAATGGTGATTTTAAAGCGGTTACCGATGATGAGATTTTAGCAGCTTATCGAATGTTAGCTTCACAAGAAGGTATTTTCTGTGAACCTGCAAGTGCTTCTTCGGTGGCTGGGTTATTAAAAGTTAAAGACCAAGTTCCTACTGGAGCAACAGTTGTTTGTGTTTTGACTGGAAATGGATTAAAAGATCCAGATACAGCAATTAAATATAGCAATACTAAGTTTAAACAAGGTATAGAACCAGATATTGATGTTGTAGCAAAAGCAATGGGATATTAGTAAGCTTCGGTGGAATTGCCCATACCCTGATAAAGCTTTGTTCTATAATTAATTCAGGTGAAGCAATTCCCAGACTTATGTTGTACTATTTTCCTGAGAACTTTGAGTCTGTGTCTGTGTTGAAGAAGACTGCTGTTTCAAACCATCAATCGCATCACCTAAAGCCGTAGTTAAATTATTGCGGGTTTGGGAATGATTTAACTGTTCTTCTTTCAGTGCTTTTAGTAAGCGATCGCGTTCTTTCATGGCTGTCATCAGTTTGGATTTTAATTCTGTAACTGAATTCAGAGTTTCGATTTCTTCTTGAATTGCTGTAGCTGTATCTGCATCAACCAGAACACCGTCTTCAATACCTTTGCTTTGCTGGATTTCTGCTTTTAGGGTGTCTATGGTCTGTTGTGATAGTTGGGAATCTCTACGGCGTTGCTCTGCTTCGGTATTATACAGATTGCGCCATTTTTGAGAACTTTTCCAAGCTTTATCGCGCTCTGTTTGCAAGTCTTTGATATGTTGCTTGAGTGTTTTTATTTCCGACAACCACTGTTGTGTTAAATCTTGACTCATAAAAATTGATTTAGAACTAAATAAAATGCTGATAGGGTGAGGGTATAAGAAATGTGAAGAAGTTTCAAGTATTTTATGGGAATATTTTAGCTATAAATCCTACCTCTCCAGGGTTATAGTTTTGAAATTTATATACTAAGTAGGCTGGTGTTGAAAATTGTCATTAGGACAGGCAGTAGGCAATCGGCAATCGGGGTAAGAGTTTAAAGCTGATTTACAATCTGTTACATAGTTGCCTTTATTTATACCTACCTACTTACAATTAACTAATTTAATTCATTTAGGACTGACGCAATTGTCACAATATTTTGGTTGATGGGTCACACAAAAGCAATTATCTGAGGTTAAAAATCAAGCATAGTGTCACATTATCCTAAGAACAGAATATACCAAGAAAGGTAAGTCCTGTAATTAACTAACTAATTTAATTGTGATAAAAATTGCCAATTAAATTGCCAATTAAATTGTAAATATTATCTTCAGTTAGAGTTTAGAACTAATAAAATTTTTTGGTAAGTAGGTGGGTTGAATTAAATGTAAAATGATTTTTTGCTGCACATCCTTCTTACACAAGGATTTGATGCTTTATCAAGAGGATGATTTTTTTATCAATAATTACACCTTCCTACTTATCATCCAAAAAACAAAAAACTTAATCAGGATTTACGCAAAAGCTACGTAATTCCGTCATTACGAGTGAGCGCGACGTATAAGCTCTATCGAGCACGCTAACGTAGTTAATGCAAAGACTCTGAGATTGCTAGTGTCCGACAGACAAAGCTTTCAGCGCTAAGCAAAGCCATGCTGTTAGGCTCCACCCTAAACTATGTGACCGTCACTTCGGACAAATCTTAGTTGCGTAAGTCCTGTTAATATAAAACACTTAACTTAAAAATATTTCGTATCATCTTACTATGTATTTACTAGACAGCATACTTTAGTATGGTATTGGTTTTTACTTAATTTTTCCCTTAATATTTATACATTCATATTTACTCTTGAGAATATTTTGCTAAATAGCTAATAATTATGTCTACCTATAGCAAAATAAGAGTTGGTAATTTATTGGCTTGTTACGAAAATAATTATTACAGCTTAAGAGTATTATTCTGAACTAATTCAAAAGTTTGTTCAGATAATAATTGCTTTCAAAATATAAGGCAAACAAATAAGCCGCAGACTTTTAATTCTTCAGTATATTGACTTATAAATTAGCAATTGAAAGTAACTATTTATAACTAAAATTGCCAGCCCTTTTTTATATACTGCTAAAATTTTATACTTATAAACAAAGTCATATGACTCAACACAAATACTCCCCCAAACCGGATACCAAGTACAAAATGTTTCGAGATTGGTTGACGAATAATTTAGGTATTGGACAAACCCGTAAAGAACAGGTATACCTAGAAATCAGTAAGTCAGTGAGTTTGAAAGATGTCAGCTATTGGATTCAGGTATTATTTTCTGCTGGTATTGCGACCTTAGGATTAGTGCTTAATAGTCCAGCCGTCATTATTGGTGCAATGCTGATTTCACCACTGATGGGGAGTATTCTGGCTAATGGTTTAGCCTTAGCTGCGGGTGATGTGATTTTAGCAATGCGAGCTAGTCTAAATCTTGCTTTGAGCTGTTTGACTGCAATTTCTTTTGCCACACTTTTAGTGTGGGTATTACCCTTTAAAGAAATGAGTCAAGAAATACTAGTTCGTACCAGTCCTAATTTGTTGGATTTAGTGATAGCTCTATTTTCTGGAGCTGTGGGTTCTGTAGCTATTTGTAAAGAACCCAGAGGTGCTGTAACTTCCATTCCTGGGGTAGCGATCGCAGTTGCTTTAATGCCACCTTTATGTGTGGTAGGTTATGGAATTGGTATTGCTTTGAGCCTCAATTTTTCTAGAGGTATGCAAGTTGCTGGTGGAGGGGGGTTGCTGTTTTTTACCAACTTGGTTGCAATCACTTTTACTGCTATGTTAGTTTTCTTGGCTCTACATATTGATAGTGCTTTAGCTAGACAACAGGTTCGAGCATGGCGCAAAACTGATCCTGGAAGCGCTTGGATGAGGGATATTTTAGAAAAATTACCAGCTTCTAAACGTTTGAGAAGGATAGGTAGTCTTCCGGGAAGATTTTTACTAATATTTATTACCATTACTGCTATTATGGTTCCCCTGAATGAATCATTTAGCCAGCTTAAGCAAGAACTTTATCAACGACAGCAAGAAAATGATATTCGTCTTGCTGCTACTGAAGTATGGGAAAATAATTTTGCAAACCTTCCTAATGGAGATACGCGCTCATTTATCAGTAAACTTTCAGCTTTACCTCAAAAAGACAAATTAATTATTCATTTACAAGTAATTACTAGTAAGCTTTATACACCAGGAGAGCAAAACGTATATGTTAAACAGCTCGCATCTCGTTTAAATAAAAGCCCTGAATTATTAAAATTAAAATTAGTAGAAATCCCTACCGCATCTAATGAATTGCTGCGTACTTTTCCTGAAGAAAAAAATCCAGAACCAGAAACCGTTATCACTGTTGCAAAACTACATAGCGATTTCATTCAAGAAACTAAATCAGCATTAACCAACTTGCGTCTACCTTCAAATACGCAAATGGTTGATTATGAAATTATTAGTTCAGAAAGATCCTCCTTAACAATTCGAGTCATTTATTTAGGCGATCGCGATATTAGTCCAGATGCACAGGATTTATTAAGGTCAGATATTCAGCAAAGATTCGACTATCCTGATATTAATTTTGTGATGCAAAGAATTAATTCTAATGTGGGTCAAGTAAGCTTTAATAATGCACAATTAGTACTTGAACAGGATAAGTCTCCAAGATTAGATAAAATTGGCGCACTTTTACAAAAACAGCCAGATTTACAGTTACAAGTTACTGTGAATCAGCAAACCAACGAAACAGAGGATATTATTCAACAGCGCTTTGATGCGATCGCTAAATATCTTGTAGAAAAATGGAATATACCTAGTAATAGAATTCTGATGAATTCAGGTACAGAAAAATCAACTGATGCCAAAATGAAGCTAGTGCTCAAATCATCTAATAAAAGTCTGTAGTAGAGTCATAATTATATTTAACTAATATTTGGTTAATATACAGCTAATATATGACCGCTTTTGAGATGAAATTAATTGTAAAGAACAGTCTTAGACATCTGAAAACGGAAGTTTAGGACTTTTTTGAATGTATTAATTTTGATGTATTGCACTATCAGAATAGGTTAGGACGTATTTCATTTCATATTCCTTATTTACTATTCCCCTTTGAAGGAAGCACATTGTCCTAATCTATATGTCTACGGCTATATTAATAGATTTCAAAAGTCGATATGATATGCAAATTTCAAATATGTAATATTAATAACTTTTTTTTTTCATATCGATGAATTTAATTAAGTGTTTATACCTGAAAAAAATAATAATTGATTTGAAGAAAATCTATTGTTATGGAAAAATCTATTCGAGTTATTCAGGAAAAATGTACATATCATGTCAAATCCTTATTCCAACAACATATCTAATAATTTAGATGTTTCTGCTGCAACCTACTTAGGGGGTGCAGGAGATGACCTCAGCAAAGCAATTGATATTTCCCTAGATGGAGAGGTTGTCTTAGTTGGTGGAACTTTCACAAGTGACTTTGGAGCAGAAAAAACCACTCTTTTGGGTGGAGGTGATGGTTCTATTATTCGTTACGACAGTCAGACCAACCAAGTTCTTTCGGTCACGGAATTACCTGAAACAGTCTTTGATATACAGGTTAGTGAGAATGGAAATGTCGCAGTTGCTTATAAAGGTGGAATAGCAGTTCTAAATAGTGACGCTACCGAAGTTAAATGGAATAAATCCATTACAGGAGCATCTCGAATTAGCATCTCCGAAAGCGGTAATCTTGCAGTAGTTCAGGATATTAACAATAATAGCGACCAAGTTGTTCTTTTTAATGCCCAAGGTGACGAACTCCAGTCTTGGGAAACAGGTTCTGATGCTCGTCATTATCAAGATGTGGTGATTACCGATGAAAATGGTGGTCAAGTATTTGCAACTGGTTATGACCAAAAAGCAATTGACTTACAGGTAGCATTTACTCAATCCTGGTCTTATGGAGGGGAACAACAGTGGAAAAACTATGATTATAATCCTAATGACCTGAAAGCTGAAAGTTTAACAGCAGACACTAGAGGAGAGCGTCTGACTATTGGTCAAGACGGTGAACTTTACATTGCTCATTATATTAATGGTGGTACTGGAGCATCCCTTTTCAGTCGGGAAGCTTTAAATCTATCAGAAAGCTCCGACGAGGAGACCGTTGTTACCGATAAGTACAACAACCCATTTAACACTGGTTCGATGAGTATGATCTATTACGGTCAGTATGACTTGGGTAGTGGTGAATTGATTCAAGGTCAATCTTTACTAGGTCGCAGATCCGGCGATCGCGGAAATACTGTAAAAGTATATTCTATTGATGCAACGGAAAATGGGACTGTTATTTTAGGAGGTACTGCTGCATATGGGATTGAAAACCGGGAAGAATTGACTATTGAAGAACAACAGGTTAATCCTTACATTGCTTTGGATGGATATATTGCAGTTATTAGTCCTGATTTTCAAGAACGTCTTGCTTGGACTCCAATTTCTCAGTCTAGCAATGCAGTTGCTGCAACCAGGGATGGTTTAGTAGCTGTAACTGCAAGCACTAATTACAGTGGGAATCAAATTACTCATAACTCAGTGCAAAGTAATAAGGGTAGTACCGAAGATGGCTATCTTTTGATTATTGGTGGTAATGATAGTAATGATATTCAACAACCTACTACTCCCCAGTCAGAATCTAATTCTGGGGTTGTTGATAGAGACTATCTTACGAATTATGGTGAGAATAACCAGCAAAATACTGTACAAGACTCCCTAGGGATGGAATCAATATACCCCTTAGCAGATATAAACTTGGATAACAATATTGGCTCTATGGTTCAAAGGTTGGATAATATCAATTCATTATCAAGTTATTCAATATCTGATCGCAAAACATTAGAAGGAGTAATAGCTCAAGACAGTTATGATTGGTCTGTCGATAATCTAATTTCCTTAGGTTCTGTTTTAGATGTTTCTCAAAAATTAGGGGTGGATGATAATAAAGTTGATGTAGAACCTGTAAACTCCTTTTCCTACATCAATGGAGACTTTGTATAGTGAAAGCTATATAAATTACTTAGGACTTACGCACTCGTGACGAAAATGTTGAGATACGGCATATTTGATTTTGGTGAAGTAAATTCAGACGGGCAGGGATGACCATCCCCAAAGAATCTTAGAATATAGCTTTGTAGCTGATTTATCTGCAAAGTGCTGTAAGTAAGTCGGTGTTAAAAAATCAAGGTATGTCATTGCGAGTAGAACGTAGTGGAACGAAGCATAAGCTCTATCGAGCAGACTGCGTCAACGCAAGCTTTTGAAGTATATTTACAATCCGTTACATAGTTCGGTTTATTTGTGCTGACCTACTTAAACAAAAGCTTAAAAAATAGCGCCGGAATATTTATCTTTACATAGAGATGATTTAGCAAACCATTATTGGTACTAACATCTCTATTTTTTTATCCGTTTATTTCAACAAACATTATTTCAACAAACATTATGAGAAATTTCTGATCACTCATCCGGTGATTTAAAGTGTATAAAAATTATCAAATAATAATTTTTAATCAGCAATTTTCCCATCTTTTTACAAAATACACTAGATACGACCACAAAATCTGTCAAATTAGTTAAATAAACTTAAATTGTACAGATACCTAAATGACCAAACCCCGATTTTTTCGTATCCTCAGCCATTTAAATTGGCGGACTTTAAAAAAGACCTTTACTCGTGTTGGTCAAAGACGACTACTCGGTTTAGCTTCAGAAATGGCATTTAATGCCATATTGTCTTTATTCCCAAGTGTTCTAGCAATTTTAACAGCCATTGGCTTATTTGAAACCGCCTTACAAGATAGTTTTACCCAAATTGCCAATCAACTCAGCCAGGTAGCACCCCAGGAAGTATTAGACCTAGTTGGTAACTTTGCTCAAACAGAGATTACAGACCCTAAAAACAGTGGGTTATTTTCTGTAAGTTTCATAGCTGCAATCTGGACAGCTTCTGGAACCATTGGAACTGGAATGACAGCACTTGATTTAATTGACGAAATTCCTTCTTCTCAAAGAAGACCTTTTTGGAAAGCCAAAATAATTTCTATTTTACTAACTATAGGTACAATTATTTTACTTTTAATAGCTTCCTTTTTGGTATTCATCAGCGATATAGTATTAAAATTTGTAGTTGGTAAAACTGCTGGGTTTCTTAATTTTTTGCTACACCTGTGGGATTTGATGCGATGGCCTTTAACTTTGTGTATTGTTGCTGTCACTTTTGCTTTTATCTATCGCTACGGACCGAGTTTGTGGAAAAAAGGTACCCCAATTATGCCAGGAGCTTTATTCGCGGCTGCGACCTGGGCAGGAGTGTCTAATTTATTTCGTTTATATGTAGAAAACTTCGGTAATTACAATAAAGTTTACGGTACTGTCGGAGCCGTGATTGTATTGATGCTATGGCTACAAGTTAGCTCTACCGTCATACTTGTTGGAAATCAGCTCAACATAGTTTTTCGTGAAGAAATCCAGGCTAAAAGTAACAGAAATATGAAAAATGTAAAAAAAACAACATGTTAGGAGTTAAAATGCTGAAAAATAATTAACAATCACAGTAAAATATTGAGCGATTCAATTAACTATGCCATTAAGATTTATGCCTTTACCTCCTTCTCAATTTTACTCCATTGACCCGGATACTAAAGCACCAACTTTGAAACGTTTGCGGGCTTTTACTCGTCTGTTAGACCGGGTAATTACTATCCCCGGAACTGGAGTTGGTATTGGCTTAGACCCCATTTTAGGCTTGTTACCCATAGGTGGTGATTTTATAGGAGTTATGCTATCTGCCTATATCGTCCTAGAAGCTGCACGTTTAGGGGTATCTAAAGCCACTTTGGGAAGAATGGTCTGGAATATCACCTTAGATGGTTTAGTTGGTGCAATACCGATTTTTGGCGACTTTTTCGATTTTGCTTGGAAAGCCAACGACCATAACATTAAACTTTTAGAAGAACACTTAAAGTTTCCGACTCGAAGAAAAAAAGCTGACGGTTGGTTTGTTTTGGTAATGTTGATTGGTTTATTTGCACTTGCGATCGCTTTAGTTGCTTTAACCGTTTTCCTTACTAGAGTATTAGCACAATTGTTCTCGGGTGGTTAAATAATCAATAAATGGTGATAACTTATGCAAGACTGGTGGCAAGCAACTTTTCCTCAAGGAAAGCAATATCTGACAATTAGCGATGCTTGCGGTTATCCTGTAAAAATAGCTTATGGAGAAAAAGGTAAGGGTAAACCTTTATTTTTACTCCATGGAGTGGGAAGTTGGAGCTATAACTGGCGAAATAGCGTAGAAGCACTATCAAAATATTTTCGAGTAATTTGTTTTGATGCAAAGGGATTTGGATTTTCTGAAAAACCCCTATACCGTCAAGAAATTCCAGGACACCAAGCAATTGAATTTGAACGAATTATTTGTCAACTGTGTGATGAACCAGTAATAATTGTTGCGGAATCTCTAGGAGCATTAATCTCTTTAGCGATCGCTCAAAATAATCCTCAGTTAATCGCTAGTATGGTGGTTATTAATTTACCAGTTTTTGCTGAAGATTTGCCTCATTGGGGAATGAAAGCACTTTCTATGGCACCATTAGAAGTAATCAAAGTAATTGACTATTTACGTTTGACCTATTGGTTTGCACCTTTAGTTAGAAAGCTGATTGAAACAGAAAGACGTGAGGTTCTTTTTGACCCATCAATACTTACCAAGAAAGATATCTACTGGATAACTTATCCTTTCATAAAAATTCCTGGTACTCTCTCCAAAGCTGCTGAAGAGTTACAGATTGCTGCACAGGAAATCAACAAGAGTCGAACTAATAAGGGAAGTTGGTTAACTCAAATTCAAGATAAGCTTCATTTGATTAATTCCCCAGTTCTGATACTTTGGGGTGAATATGATAGTTGGTTTCCTCCGAGTCATGGTGAAAAATTAAATCAGTATTTACCAAATTCAAAATTACAAATTATTCCAAAATGTGGTCATGATGCTTCTACAGGTGCAACAAAAATAATTAATCAAGCGGTAATAGATTTTCTCATTAAGAAAATCTAGAATTAAGTAGGTTGGTGCGAAAAAACTAAACCATGTAAATTCATATCTTGCACCTCACTCTATAAACCATAAAAATTAAAAAATATGTGCAATAAATCTACATTATTAAATTCAGTTTATATCGCTAAATTAAGATTTAAAGCTTAATACTGAGTAATTTCTTTACTCCATTCCCAAACCAAAAGGCGGTATCTCAAATAAAAATTCATCATCTGCGGTTATATTTATCCAGAAACATTCATCCAAGTCGCCGATAACCTCTGCATAAATAATACCCTGAGTTGTATCTGTTAGGGTTTGAGAAAATAGTTGCTGTGTTGCATCCCGTACTTCTAAATCAAGTTTTTTCGGCATTGACTTTTCTGGCTGAGAACCTAAAGCAACAATCAATGTCCACTCCGAATTATCTTCATCTATCCAAGCGATCGCATACAAGCGTAAACTTCCGCGGTCGCAGTCTAAATTTCGGTAAGCAGCTTGTGCAGAAGCAGGAATGTGAGTTCCCTGCTGTTCCAAACTAACTCTAATTTGAGTAAAGTTTTCCAGATAGCGCATTCCTGATGGTGCTAATGATGGAATTAACATCCATCCTAGTTCTTCTGCTACTGTATCTACTTGATTTTGCAGCCATTTAGCAACATTTATCAGGGGTTTTATAGATATAGGGCTATCTGGATTAGTTTGGGGTTGTAAGAGATTCATTAATTCGGGTGAATTGAGTAATTCTCTACCTTCTGAAACTGATAATAGCTGCCAAGGATACTGTTTTTGAAATCGAGGTTTTAGTTGAGAAATTTTTGCTTGCAGTGTTTGGGTATTAGTAGTTTTTGCATTTATGTCTAAATTTGAATTTAGATTTGAATTTAGATTTGAATTAATACTAAATTGTGGTAAATTAATTGCATCTGGTACTAAACAACGTAAATTAAGTATCAAATCATTTGTATTAGAATTAAACCAAGTATCAGGAATCTCATAAGTCCAATCAGACTCAGTTTTTATATTTGCTGTTTTTTGATATTTTTGATATTGCTGATAGCTCATAAAACCAGATATCGCCACCTCTGCTTTTTCCTCTTCTACCTGCATTAATACATAGAAATGAGCAGTGAAATCTGGGATATCAAATGCCGCAAAAGGAATATTATGTTCGTCAGTTAAACTACTTGCATTAATAATACAAATTTTAAAATTACCAACTTGAATATTACAGGCAATCGGAACTAAATTAGCATACACACTTTTCCAGATAGATGAATCTTGGATATCAATACTTAAATCAGGAGAGCGCTCATACAGCCATTTTTGAAAACCTAAAACAGCCAAAGTATTAGTATAAACCTGCCAACGCTGCTGTGGTAAAAAAATTGATTGACTATTAAGTGCAGCTTTTTTCAAATCATCTACCGATAACTCTGTACGAGTTTCATTTAGCGATCGCCAATCTATGAAATCCGTGAATTCTATGTCCGGTGCTTGGTTTGTCATGATTCTATGGGGAATTAATAAATTATAATAGGTAATTTAGTGCTATTTGTTAAATACTTAACTTTCAAAGGATAAAGTAAAAGAATAAAACAATAATAATTCTGAATTATTTTAATTATCTTGATTATTATTGTGATTATTATCTTGATTATTATCTTGATTATTTAAATAACTACAAATGCGACGAGCAATCAGATTCCGTAGCGGTTTATTGCGGACTGGGTTTCTGACTTCCGATTCAGCTTCTTGAATAATTGTAGATATCTGTTCATCTAAGATTGACTCTACTTGCTTATCTAAATTTTGTAAGCGATCGCAGTCTGTAAACTCCTGAGCTATTTCCATAACACTGCTACTTAAATTTATCAGTAAGCTTTGACGAATATCAGCACGAAATTGATTTAATTTTAACAAACGAGTTACTTCATATTGTTTTTTAAAACCGATTTCTGGTGCTATCTGATTCATGGATTTACCCTCACAGTGGAACAGATGCAAACCTTTGATAAATTCTTTTTCTAAAGACTTACGTTTCCCCTGGGAACGGGAAATATAATCTGTAATAACTTCAGAAACAGCTTTATCTAAACTAACGAAAAATTGCTCTTGATATAGTTTAATAAATTCAATTTGTTCTGTATTTGTATCAGTTTGATTTGCTAAAGAAGCTTCGATAGCTGGCTGGATTTCTGGTTTATCGAAAGCTACAGAAGCCATTGAACCACCACTTGCTGCTATCTTATACTGTCTGAGTTTAGCTGCACTCGACTGCAATTTTTTTAAAATAACTTGCTCATTCAAAGTAATACCAGTTCGAGTTTGCAAATCTTGGGAAATTCGCTGCAATTGCTGATTGTTTGGTGGTTTACAGGGTAAAGTATGTCCCTGGAGTCGCGCTTGTAAACGGTCTTCGCGATAAACTGCATGATAACTAGTTAGTAATTCACAACTTTGCTGAATTTCTTCAGGTGCTAACTGATACATTTTGTGCAAAATTCGCTGCAATTGTTTATGATTGGTATCATTTAACAGTGCCCAGTCACTAATTAAGTAAACCCCGTGCTGCATCAAGAATTGCTTAATTTCTGGATGCTGTTTAACATAACGAGAAATCCAAGTTTTCAGAGAACCTTTACCGGGGTCAAATGTTTGTAAAATGTTAGTGGCTAAGGATTTATAAGAGTTCGATTGAGATTTATTAGATTGAGATTTATTATATTGACCAATTCCAGATTGAGATTTATTATATTTAGACTGAGAAAGCATTACCTCATCATCCAACACTAAAGGAAATAAATCCTCTGCGTTAAAACCGTTACTAATACCAAATCTCCCTCCTAAATCAAAACAGACGCGATAAATTTGTTGAGAGATATAACAGCGTAGGCAGATTTGCGCTAAATTATAATCTTCTAGCACCTGGGAAGACTTATCTTGCCACAGTTGCCGTATAATTGCAGCATCTGTAACCTCATCATCTTCTGATAAATCTGGAAATTTTTCCTTGAAATAATTATGAGCAGCAGCTAACATTTCAATTCGACATTTACCACTAGAATTTACCTTGACGAATTTCCAGTAATGTGATAGGGAAGTCACTGTAATTAATTAGTTTAAGAGTAATAATAATTTTTCCACCTCCTTCAGGTAAAAGCAATTTTCTACTCAAAGTGTATTCAAAGATTTACTATTTCTGGAGGAGAGGAAGTTATGCAAAAGTAGGTTGGTGGTGAGTGTGGTGAGTGATGGATGGTGAATGGTGAGAGGTTGGTGGTGAAAAAAAATAAATAACGAAGCTGTCAATTATTAATTACCAGTAACAATTACCAATAACAATTACTCATGACTTACTACCTGCATTACTTATTACCCATCACCCATTGCCAAACTATAAAGAACGTCCCTTGATATCAGATAAACCATCGTTATCCAGGACATCATCTGTGGTGTAGTATCCTGCGGCTTTTTTGGCTTCAATTTCTACCCGTGCATCTTCAGGAACTAACTCATCGGGTATGGGAATACGCTCTACTATTTCAATACCCGATTGTGCGATCGCATCATACTTCATATTGCTCATAGAAACCATTCTATCAATGCGCTTCACTCCTAACCAGTGTAATACATCCGGCATCAGTTCTTGAAAGCGCATATCTTGGACACCTGCAACGCATTCTGTACGGGAAAAGTAAGCATCGGCAGTGTCTCCACCTTCTTGTCGCTTACGGGCATTGTATACTAGGAACTTAGTTACTTCTCCAAGGGCACGTCCTTCTTTTCTGAAGTAAACTATAATACCAGTACCGCCTTCTTGAGCAGTTTTCACGCAGACTTCAATCCCATGTACTAAATAAGGACGACAAGTACAAATATCGGAACCGAAAACGTCAGAACCGTTACACTCATCGTGGACTCTCACAGCTAAAGGTTTTTCGGGGTCATTAATAGCAGCGACATCACCAATAATGTAAACGGTGGTTCCTGCAATTGGTGGTAAAAAAACTTCTAAATCCGGTCTTGTAACTAACTCTGGAAACATACCTCCAGTTTGCTCAAATAAAGCACGACGTAGGTCTCCTTCAGAGATATTAAATCGCTTTGCCACTCCTGGTAAATACCAAACTGCTTCTATTGCGGCTTTGGTAACTACTAAGTCTCCTCCGGACTTCATAATTTTACCATCAATCTGTAAGCGTCCCTTATTTACAGCATCTTGTAGTTCAGGCATATTAATATGTGCCTTAGTAATAGCAATTGTGGGACGAATATCATAGCCTTTTTCGTAATAGGGTGAGAAAACTTCACCAACTGTCGCTCCAAAGGGGTCGAGGGAGACTATTTTATCTGCATCAAACCAAGATTCATAATTTCCAATATGTTCTACGGGTGATGTATTTGTCAAATCAGCTCGGTGGTTTGACTGAAGGACACCGCTAGCTACTGCTAGAGCGCGATAAACTGCATAATTACCAGAGTGAGTCCCAATGACATTACGATGTGCTCTAGATGTTAGAGTTGCAATAACAGGTCCCCTTTCCATTGGGTCTTTAGCACCCCAGTTAATTGATATCGGTTTTGGACCAAAGTTACTAGGATGAGAAGTTAGAACAATATGCTTAGAAATAGGATTTTTTTTAGGTTCTTGTTGAGACATATAATTTTATGATTTTTATGATTTTTCATCAATCATTATGATTTTATTAGCAATTTAATTTTTTTAGGATTTACCCACAATTTAGGTGATTATGTCTAAGACCGTTTGCGGGAGAATTTTCGTGTTTTAGAAACGATAGTCACGCAATAAATAGGGTTCAGATGCCTAATAAATAATAGTAATGGGAATGGATACACGAAGAGGATTATCTGTTAACTCAGTATTCACTAGCAACTACTTAGCACTCACTCCACCATAGCTACTCTCAAATGTTGCGTCTTTATTAAAATTTAATATTTACTTTGACTGATAAAAATTCTGTTACAAGAGAATCACAATTACCATTGTGGAAATTACTCGCATCAGAGAAAAAGTATTGTTAAATACAGAAAATATTGCAATTATTACCTGTATAGTTACCCATATAGCAATTATGTAGTAATTAAAAGTAAAAAATTAAAAGTCGGTAAACATATGATTTTCTAGGTGATTTTATGCGAGATTTAAAATAATGATTAATGCCAATTTTATGGATTCTTTATTTATCAGTTCCTTACTTAAAGATTTGAAAAGCCCCGATGAAACTATCCGAGATAGTGCGACTCGAAAACTCTGGCGAATCTGGTTCAAAGAGAAAGGAGTTTACGGTCTAGAAATGATAGAACGTTCTCAAAAATTATTAGATTCTGGAAAAACTGAGGAGGCTAAAACTATCTTAATTGAACTTATTCGCAAGCAACCAGACTTTGCAGAAGCTTGGAATCGTCGAGCGTTTCTTTACTACTCCATCGGAGATTATCACAACTCTCTAGCTGACTGTAAGATGGCTGTTCGTCTTAATTCAGTACATTTTGGTGCTCTGCATGGTATGGGTTTATGTTATGCAGCTATTGGAAACTACTCAAAAGCTATCAAAGCTTTTCAACGTGCTTTGGAAATCCAACCCTACTCTTTGGTGAATCAAAAACTCGTTTTAGAGTGTAATTTTAGACTAAGTAAATAATTAAATATAAATCAACTAAGTCTGAATATTTTAAAATAATACTTAGTATAAATAAGATACAAAACATACTTTTAGTCATACTTCTAAATTAAGCGATAACCCGTTCAAGGATTGCAGGGAGGAATGGTGCAGTAGCACCCACTGTAAGCGATCGCTTTTTAATAATTAGTAATAATCAGTATTAAAAAATACGAATAATTACTAAGTATTACTAGATGTAGATAATAAGTTTTCTCAGAAATGTCATTTAGAAGTTAAACATTAAAAGTGGAACAAAGCCGTATTAATATAATTTGAAAAAACAAGGTAGAAAAATGTAAAGTAATTTATGTGATAACGAAGATAACAGAATCACGATTGAATACATTAGTGACGCAAATAGATATTAGCCTAGTATTGCTACAGGCAATTTACAATCATTGCATACAAAAAGCTTACTTAGGAAGCGTTTTATAGATTTAGTTCTATAGACAGGACTTATGTAACGAAGATTTGTCCAAAGCGACGGTCGGTCATGTAGTGTAGGGTTCCCTGAAAGGGTTGTCGAAGACTAGCATGAGTCAAGGACGGACATGTTACGCAAACAGTCTCGGGGGGAATTACGTAGCTTTTGCGTTAGTCCTGATAGATTTAAACATTAAGAAGTTGTTTATCAAGCATCTATCAAGCAGCTATTCAATTCATGGAAGAATTAAGATAAAGTAGTAAATTGATAATTAAGTAGATAATTTGAATTACATGCAGGATGGTAGGGCGTAACGTAATCCATGCTGTCATTCGAGTTTAATACTTCATAAAGAGATAATTAGTTATAAATAATTTAGTTATAAATTTAGTTATAAATAATTACTGCTTCCTACTTAATACTTAACTATCCTATAAGCTGAAACAAAACTGGGAAAATAACTTCAATGACACAGACACCCATCGAATCACTTGATTTAAATAATCTGATTCAATCTCTAGATGGGATTGAAGTTATTACTGACAGTACTCAAATTGCTAAGTTATCCCAGGATTATCATACTTTTAGCCCAATATTGACAGAGAAGCTCCAAGGGAAAGTCGGAGATATCGTCATACGTCCCACCACCGAACAAGAAGTAATTAAAGCAGCAGAAGTTTGTACAAAACTTAGAGTTCCCCTTACTGTCCGAGGAGCAGGTACAGGTAATTACGGTCAGTGTGTTCCCCTACATGGAGGAGCAATCCTAGATATGACCAAAATGCAGGAAATTCTCTGGGTGAAACCTGGAGTTGCTAGAGTCCAAGCAGGGGTGAAATTAGCTGCTCTGGACAAAAAAGCGAGGGAAATAGGTTGGGAAATGCGGATGAGTCCTTCCACCTACCGGACAGCTACAATTGGTGGTTTTGTCGGAGGGGGTAGTGGTGGAATAGGTTCCATACAATATGGTTTACTAGGTGATAGGGGAAATTTACTGGCTTTAAAAATAGTCACTATGGAAGAAGAACCCCGGACAATAGAATTAAGGGGTGACCAAGTAAACTCATGTAACCATGCTTGGGGTATTAATGGCATCATTACAGAAATAGAAATCCCCTTAGCAGCAGCTTATCCTTGGGCAGAAGTTATTGTCACCTTCAGTGAGTTTACAGAAACATTACAATTTGGAAAAGCTTTAGCTCTGGCTGATGGTATTACCAAAAAAGAAATTGGTATTTTCGCATCTCCCATTCCCCAATACTTTCCAGCTTTGGCAGAATACATTCCTCAGTCAACTCATGCTGCCTTACTAATCCTTTCCGAACCTAGCTTAGAATTCTTACCCAATTTAGTCAAAGAGTTTCAAGGTAAAATAACTTATAAAAAATTAGCCCAAGAATCTCACAAAGGTTTACCCCTCCTAGAATATACCTGGAATCACACCACTTTACACGCCCGCACAGCAGACAATTCCATTACATATTTACAAAGTGTATTTCCCAACGACAACTTCCAGACTATAGAACATATGTATCATCATTTTGAAAATGAAGTGATGATCCATTTAGAATTTATTCGTACCAAAGGAGCATTAGCAACACCAGGTTTACAGCTAGTACGTTACACCACCGAAGAGCGTCTGAATGAGATTATTCGCTATCACGAAGAACATGGGGTATTTATTGCGAATCCTCATTCCTATTTAATAGAAGAAGGTTGGAAAAGAGCAATTGACCCACAGCATTTAGAGTTCAAGCAGAAAGTAGACCCATATTCCTTAATGAATCCTGGAAAAAGTAAAACTTTAGGTGATTTCTGACCAATATTATACTCAGGTTGACCAAAAAAATTCAAAATTCAAAATTCAAAATTCAAAAAAATCAAATAATTAATTTCACGTGTTCTGTATTGAACACAGTTTGCGTTTCCATCCCCAGTGAAAGGGAAGTGTTTGGAAAGGATAAATAATTCGTTTGTAGTTAAAGCTCTTTTGGAAGAACGAAGTAAAAAAAAGCTTGTATTAAAAGTTGCTTCTCACTACCGTTTTATCTATCTATACTGTAGATGCAAGATGTCAGCCTATATAAATCAACTAAATAAATGTATAGTCAATTGCTTTTATTATCTCAATTACTATCTAGTAATAATTTTACGGTCAACGAAGTCAAATACAGTCCATCACAACAAGTAGTTCAGATTTATTCTCGAAACCGGAATAAATCTAGAAAAAACAAGGGAGACTTCCGGGATATGCTTGAAGCTCTGGGAGAACGGGAAACAGGTTTATTATCGGGAGACCCAAAACAATACAAGTTTGTAAATCCGCAGCTCAGTTTTCTGGGGAAATATCAATTTGCAGAAGTTTTGTTAATTCGCCTTGGTTATTATAAAGCTAAAGTTTACTTTGGGAATGGTGCGAATAAAAATTATTGGCGGGGGACTTGGACTGGTAAAAATGGTATTAATAGTAAAACCGACTTACTAAACTCTCCGCAAGTTCAAGAGAAAGCTATTCGCGAAGCTTTTGGAGTTTATTGGCAAGATATCAATTATTTGATGAAGAAGAAAGGAAAGTCAATTGATTCCTATTTAGGTCAGGTAAAAACCTTTCAAGAGGAAGGGAAGACTAAAAGAATTAAAATCACTCTTTCCGGAGCGATCGCAGCAGCTCATCTTAAAGGTGCTGATAAAGTTGTAGACTTGTTGGTGAATGGTAAAGTTTCTTCTGACCCTTTTGGTACTTCTATCATTTCATATTTGGAGGAATTTGGTGGTTATAAGACAATACCGCAAGATTTCCTGTAACTGAGTAGTAAGTATCTAAGAGGGTGTTTATAAAATACTTTTAAAGTAGGTTTTGTTATGGCTACCCAAGGATTTAAGACAATTAGTCGATGGGGATTTGCCATAACCTACCAAGGAATATGGTGTGTTAGACCGAATATATTTTGATGGTAAATGATCGCGAAACTGATTTAACAAATTATGAAGGGGAAGTTGATAACTTTTGAAGGGGTGGAAGGTTGTGGAAAAACAACTCAAATACAACTTTGTTCAGAATGGTTGCAAGGTCTAGATATTCCTATAGTCACAACCTGTGAACCTGGAGGAACGGAATTAGGAGTACATATCCGCAGGTTACTTTTGAACGGTACTCAGAGTAAACCAATTACTAATACAACAGAATTACTTTTATACGCAGCAGACAGAGCACAACACGTAGAACAAGAGATTGTGCCTAATTTAGAAGTTGGTAAACTAGTATTATGCGATCGCTTTACCGATTCAACAGTTGCATATCAGGGTTATGGACGCAGTTTAGATATGAATTTAATTGACCAGTTAAACTCTATTGCAACTTATGGAGTAGAACCCGATTTAACGTTATGGTTAGATTTAGATGTGAAAGAAGGGTTCGCTCGCAAATCTAAAAATAATCATGTTGCAGACCGGATAGAAAAGGAAAAAATTGACTTTCATTACCGGGTTCAACAAGGATATAACTATTTAGCATCAATCTATCCTCAACGGATTATCAAAGTTGATGCAAGTCTAAATCCCGAAGAGGTACATCAAAAAATTCAAGAAGTAATATCAAATAGTTTTAAGATTAAATAAGATTGATACAAAACTTGATTTCATATGCATGACTCCATTTGTAAAGTTAATTGGACAATCATCAGCTGTTGAATTATTAACTCAAGCTGTAGTGCAAAATAGAATTGCACCGGGTTACCTATTTGTGGGAGCAGATGGTATTGGTAGAGGTTTAGCAGCTCGTTGTTTTATAGAGTTTTTGTTTACTTATTCCCTAGAAAATTCCGAACCTGTAATTAATAATGTAATTCATAAACTGCAAAAAGGTAATCATCCCGATGTACTCTGGGTCGAACCGACTTACCAACATCAAGGACAGTTACTGACACCCAAACAAGCAGCAGAAAAAGGGTTAAAACGTAAAGCACCCCCCGCTATACGTTTGGAGCAAATTAAACAAGTTACAGAATTTCTCGGTCGTCCTCCCATGTCCGCTCCCCGAAATATAGTAGTTTTAGAACAAACTGAAACTATGGCTGAATCTGCTGCTAATGCTTTACTAAAAACTCTAGAAGAACCGGGAAGAGCAACTATAATTTTAATTGCACCGTCTGTAGAATCTATTCTATCTACTTTAGTATCCCGCTCTCAAAAAATTCCTTTTTCTCGTTTGAATAGTTCGGATATGTCCCAGGTACTCACTCAGACAGGAAATGAGGAAATTCTACAACACCCTACAATTTTACAAGTTGCAGCAGGGAGTCCAGGATATGCGATCGCATCTTACCAGCAGTTACAAACTATTCCTGAATCATTACTTACAAATCTCACCTTACTACCGCGAAACTACCGTCAAGCTTTAGAATTAGCAAAGCAAGTTGATAAAGAGTTAGATACGGAAACTCAACTTTGGTTAGTTAGTTATCTTCAATATTTACACTGGCAAAATAATACTCAGATAACTCAGATAAACATAATTCAACAGTTAGAGAAAGCTAAAAAAGCTTTACTATGTTACGCTCAACCCCGTTTAGTTTGGGAATGTACCTTTTTAGCTTTTGTGAATATTAATAATCCTGCGACTTTATCAGGAAATAATTGAAAGAGAGGACAGAAAACTTTCTTTGAGGAAAATAGTTTAGTAGTTGATGTTTGGTAGTTGATGTTTGATAGTTGATTTTTGGTAGTTGAGTGTTGGTTTTGAGCTACCAATTCTCACTCATTGTCTATAAAAAATTTAAATTCTCGGTAGGATAAAGATACATTATCTACTGAGAATTTTTACATATGAACTTAACTGAAGAAATACTCTCACAAATACCAGGAGATATCTTGGGTAGATTACATGCAAGCGATCGCATTCTAGAAAGCTTGAGAAAAGGTAGCGCACCTATACCATCCTTTGTGAGGGAAAATCAACATCCTGTGACAACTTTGGACTGGGATGTTGTTATTTGCGGTGGTACTCTGGGTATTTTAATTGGTTGTGTGTTAGCAAAGCAAGGTTTACGGGTAGCTTTGTTGGAAAGGGGAATTCTCAAGGGGAGGGAGCAGGAGTGGAATATTTCTCGCAAGGAATTAGATATACTCTTGGAATTAGATTTATTATCAGAAGCAGAGTTAGATAAAGCAATTGTTACTGAGTACAATCCTGCAAGAGTCAGCTTTTTTGAAGGTACAGAAGTTTGGGTGAAAGATGTCCTCAATATTGGTGTAGATCCAGTTTATTTATTAGAGACTTTAAAAAATAATTTTTTAGCTGCTGGTGGTAAATTATTTGAGAATACAGCTTTTAAGGGAGCAACGGTACATCCTAACGGTGTTGTAGTAAATGAGGATTTATCTACTAAGCTATTAATTGACGCAATGGGACACTTCTCACCCATTGCAAAGCAAGCACGTCAGGGGAAAAAACCGGATGCAATTTGTTTAGTTGTGGGAACTTGTGCTGAAGGATTTCCGGAAAACGACACCGGGGACTTGTTGGTATCTTTTACACCATTACAAAATCAATGTCAGTACTTCTGGGAAGCTTTTCCAGCTAAGGATGGGAGAACAACTTACATGTTTACCTATATGGATGCAGACCCACAACGTCCGAGTTTAGAAGATTTATTTGCAGACTACCTCAAACTGATGCCAGAGTATCAGAATGTGGAGTTATCCCAACTTCATTTTAAACGAGCATTGTTTGGGTTTTTTCCTTCCTACCGTCAAAGTCCTTTACAAACACCTTGGAAGAGTATCTTACCGGTGGGTGATAGTAGTGGAAATCAGTCTCCCCTGAGTTTCGGTGGTTTTGGTGCAATGATACGACACTTACCCCGCTTAAGTTCTGGAATTCAAGAAGCTTTAGAAACCAATAATCTATCTTCTCAAGCTTTAGGTTTACTACAACCCTATCAACCGAGTTTAACTGTCACCTGGTTATTCCAGAAAGCTATGAGTGTAGGTATCAACCAAAAAATTGCTCCCAATCAAATAAATGAACTTTTATCTATAGTTTTCGCTCAAATGCAAAATTTGGGTGATTCTGTTTTAAAACCATTTTTACAGGATGTAGTGCAATTTTCAGGACTTACCAAAACTCTGGCTTTAACTAGTTTAAAACATCCATTCATCATTACTCAAATTATTCCCCAAGTTGGTTTAATTGCGATTTTAGATTGGATGGTGCATTACCTTAATTTAGGTATTTATTCTATTTTATTTAGAATTAATCAAAGCTTAGATAGTTTTATAAAACTACTAATTAATCTATTACCAGATACTGCTAAATATTACTGGAATCGTTGGGTTGATGCTTGGAAGTATGGTTCTGGAGGTGATTATCATTGATTGGTGATTAGTTAGTAATTAATGTTTGATGTTTAGTAATTGATGGTTGATAGTGGAGTCAATGGTTGGTAAATGAATTTTAATTAATATCAATTTTTATAACAAAATCAGAGAACATATCAGAGAAAATATAAAAAATGCAGCAAAAATCAAAAGGCATCAAATACTTTGGGACATTGACAAGTTTATTGCGCGATCGCGATAGTTTTCTAGAGGAGGTAAAGGAAGGAGTCAGACTTCCCAGTAAAATTATTTCCTTGCTTGTTTGCAGTTCTTTGTTTCTCTCTATATACGGTGCAATTATTGGTGCTTATCATAGCTGGATGCAAGCTTTATCTTCAGCAGTCAAGTTACCAGTCTTATATCTAATCACATTGTTAATTTGTCTACCGACCCTATTCTTTGCCAATATTATTTTTGGTTCTAAGCGTACCTTTGGTCAATTTTTTGCTATCGTTTTAACTGCGGTTTCTATCACCAGTGTGCTTTTATTTAGCTTCGCTTCAATTTCTCTATTTTTCATGATTAGTACTAATCATTATCAATTCATTATTTTAATAAATGTAATTATCTTTTCTATAACTGGATTTATTGGTGTTTCCTTCTTATCTAAAGCCGCAAATGTAGTTTTAGAACAAGAACCAGATAAAATTCGAGAAAAAAGCTTAGAGGATAACTTAGAGTATAAATTAGAACAAAATCAAGAACAAAATCGAGAACAAAATTTAGAATATAAATTAGAACAAAATTTAGAACAAAATCAAGAATATAACTTAGAACAAAATTTAGACAAAGAATCAGAAATATTAATAGAGCAAGACTTCATAAAATTCTCAAAAGAAGATTTACAAGATAATTCAAAACATAAATTAAATAAAGATGATAACGGTAGTAAAATACGTCAAAAGATTGTCAAATATTGGCTATTCTTATATGCTTTTGTCGGTATTCAACTAGGATGGAGTCTCCGACCATTTTTCGGGACACCTGGTTCTCCATTCCAATTATTCAGAGAAAGAGAAGGAAATATCTATGTCAGTATTATTCAATCTTTAGCTTATCTACTAGGTATTCGTTAAACTGATTAATTTGTATCATCATCTATTATCAACTTTCAATTCAAAAAATAATTTAATAAGTCAATAAATAATATAAAAAATGCTGGAAAAAAGAACTCATAAAGCTGAAAATTTAAACGTCTTAATCAATCTACTCCGCGATAGACAAAACTTTTTAGAAGAAATCAACCAAGGAATTAGACTACCAAATAAAATCAATTCACTGTTAGTATCTAGCTCTGTTTGCTTTGCACTATATGGTTTAATTATTGGTGCTTCTCATAGCTGGATGCAATCTTTATCGAGCGCTATCAAGTTTCCAGCATTTTATTTACTGACTCTAATGATTTGTTTCCCGACCCTATTCTTTTTCAACATCTTATTTGGGTCACGTAGTACTCTTCTCCAACATCTAGCAGTTTTACTCACTGCTGTATCAGTAATTAGCGTTTTACTTTTTAGTTTTGCACCAGTTACTTTATTTTTCTTAATTACTACCCCTAATTCTTACCAATTTTTTAAAATACTCAATGTTCTGATTTTCTTGATTACTGGTTTCTTTGGAGTTAAATTCCTTTATGAAGGAATGCAAATATTATCTAAACAAAATGAAAACGGTAAAAAAACTCGTACATTTATTGTCCAATCATGGTTAATCTTATATGGATTAATAGGGATGCAGTTAGGTTGGTTTCTCCGACCATTCTTCGGTTCACCCGGTTCTCAATTTGAGTTATTCAGAGCAATTCAAGGTAACTTTTATCTAGATATTATAGAAGCTTTTGCTGAGGTATTTGGTTTTAAATAACAACCTCAACCATTTTAACTACGGTAAATCTTTCTCTCTTCTCACATTAGGTTCTTACATTAAGTATGTAGCAGCTTGTAATTGTAGCAGGAGAGGGATTTACTGTGTACTGGGTGAAATTTATTAATAGTGTTTTATTCTATTGAACCTTTATCTACCACGTATGGGAAAATAAATTGCTATCTGTTAGTTAGATTTTACATATAAATAGAACAATGACATTACTATTTATTAAACATGAAAATTGCTACTAAATATCTGATATCTAATAAAAGTCCGTATTGATAATAGGAAACTTTAATGGGAGCATCCCAAATGTGTAAAAATACTATTTGTCATTGTGAGTGGAACGAAGCAATCTCAAAGTCTTGCGATTGCTTCACTTCGTTCGCAATGACAACCAAAATCTTGATCATGCAAAATTGGGATGCTCCCACTTTAATCAGATTTCTATTTTATTGATTTATAACTAAACAATTATGCTTCTACAAAATCATATTGCACGTTTAATAGTTTTTATAAATAGTTAACAAATATTTGATAAAAATAAATGCATGACCTTACATAGATAAAGTCATGCATTTGGATAATCGATATATTGTACTGATATATTTTAAAAATTAATAGAAAACTGATTTTCGCAATTCTATATTATTCTTGATTAAGAATTTAGAGTCAAGGTGAAGAAGTAAGCTTTATTAGGTATCTTCACCTTATAGAACTCCCTATATTCAATACTATTCAATGTAACTATCGTAGAGAAATTTGGAACTGTTCTCCGATGGTCATCTGTAAATCGGTATCTGGATCGATAGCAATTAAATCAACTTTCTTCTTGTTGAAGAAGACACCAATCAAACCACCAATTGCAGCACCACCAAGTACTTCCTCAGTTGCGATCGCGCGGTCTCCTGTAACTGCTGCGACTGCTGCTGCTGCACCTGCACCATATGCTGCGTTCTTAAGTGCACTGGTTAGTTTGCGTCCTTTTCTAACGGTTTCGGTTTTGGTAATAACTTCACTTGTTGCATTAACTTGATATTCTGTACCGTTAGTTAAGACTAACTTCTGAGCTACAAACTGAGAACCACCATCCGCAGGTCTGAGATTACCAACTACTTGACTACCTGCGGGGATAACTAAATCACCTCTATCTGTAATGACGTTTTGAGAGACTGTCAGAGTCAGAGGTGCGGTTTCATCTTTAGTGACCAAGATTTTCTCTGCTTTGTCGTACTTAACAGGTATAACAGTACCGCTTGGAATTGTCACTGCAACTGGGGTAGGATTACCTGTTGAATTAACTGCAACAACATAGGGAGAATTTGAGCTTGCAACTTGTCCGTTACTAGCTAATGCTTGATAGATAAATGCTGCAACTTGAGCGCGGGTTGCACTGACTTTAGGGTTAAGAAACTCTACATTTGGATAATTTACTACCATCCGCTTTTCTGTAGCAGCAGCGATGGGATTACGTGCATAGTTAGAAATATTATAGGCGTCTCTATAGTTTGCTAATAAACTATTAGTATCACCGCTAGAGTTGTATTCTAAACCGTTTGCTAAGGATACTAAAACCTGTTCACGAGGAATTTTTTGATTAGGAGCAAATCTATTTCCAGGATATCCAGATAAGAAACCGGTGGTGTAAGATTCTTGAATAGCACTATATGCCCAATAGCTAGTTGAGACATCATTAAATCTACTAGCTTGACGTTTTGGAGCTTTTTGAAAAGCTTTACGAATCATTGCTGCAAACTGAGCGCGGGTTACAGCTTCTTCGGGACGAAAACTACCATCAGGGAAGCCAGCAATTACACCTCTTTGAGATAATTCTTGAATAAAGTTTGCTGCCCAATAGTTAGAAGAAACATCATAGAAACTAGTTTGAGCAGATGCTTTTTCAGCGGATATAAAAGGTGCAATACTTCCAGCTGTGATTCCCAAAGCCATCATAGTAGAGAATCCGGCGTGCCAGCGAGATTTAGTAGACATTAATTTAGTTCTCCAATTATTCATTTATTTCTGTTATTTACTCAGACAATTGATGATTTAAAAAGTTCCAGTTCATTACACATTTTTTATTTTTTGTTTTCTTTAAATAATTCAATTTCAAGATATACAAATCTATTAAATAGAACTGAAAGTTATCTCTTTGATAATATTTAGTCTTGATTATTTAGACGCATGTTCCCCTTATAAAGTTGCTTAGTAATTAAATAAATAATTATTTATTTAATTAATATTTTTTTAATGAAGCTTGTGAATAATATATGAATAATAATTGATGAATTGATTCTCTTTTCTACTTCTCTACTCTTGATTATTATTTACAGAACTTAAGGAAATAGAGCTTACATTTATCTAGCTTCTGCATCTTTAAATTTCATCCTAACTATTTCCATCCTAAGTATAGTTCTAAATATGAGCAGGACTTACGCAAAAGTAACGTAATTACGTCATTACGTTCGCGTAGCGTATCCGTAGTATAAACGATAGCGACGTATAAGCTCTATCGAGCACGCTAACGCGTTTGCATAGCATAACGTAGTTAACGCATAGTTCTTGAGATTGCTTCCCTGCACTCTGTTCCGGTCGCAATGACAAATCTTCGTTGCGTAAGTCCTGATGAGTAAATATGATTTTTGCTAAAATCAGCAAAAATTAGCCCAATAGATACTTACTACTCTCTTGATAAATATACCCAGAAAAAAAGCTACATCGGGAAAATAAATAACTATTTACTAAAAATTAAATATGAATCATTACAATTTTCCTATCTATTCCCTGTCTCAAGCAATTTTACAGAACTTACGTAATCACAAGGATAGTTAAACTCAATAACCAAGCTCTGCACTGAATTCCACCGGCTAAAAAATATATTATTCTCATACCAACAGATTTGATATTACTCACACAAAATAAGGTTCCCAAAATTTTGGAAACCTTTTACTTTTGCTTTGAGTATTTGAATTGTGAAACTGGGGATTGAATGCAGGATAGCTTCTTAACGAGATAAAGAAACAACTAAATCCGAACGTAGGGTAATATCGAGATCCTTTTCTGGTCGAACAACAACAACTTCTGTTTTCTTACCTCCTCGAATTAGAACACTCGCTAAAGCACCAGCTGCACCACCAGCAATAGGTTCAAGTATATCTATTTTTCTGTTACCTGTTAGTAATGCAATCACACTTGCTGCACCTGCACCGATTGCAGCATCTTTGAGTACTTTACTTGTGTTTGAACCTTTTTTGAGGGTCTCAACTCTGTCAACCACTTCGGAACTAGCATTGATAAATTGGCGATCGCCATTTGGTAATACCAATTCTTCTGCGATAAATTGAGTACCTTTCTCTGAGTCAAAGGTTTTTGCTGGTCTTAATTCACCAGTAATTTCTGCTCCTTCAGGAATGAGAATATTACCGTTGGAATCAATAATATTTCTTGCAACTTTCAATGTTAAAGGAGTTGTTTCATCTGGTGTTACTACAACTTTTTCTTTCTCATATGTTACGGGAATAACCGCACCAGCTGAGATGGAAATATTTCCAGAACGTCTTCCATTAAAAATTGACTGTGCATTCGCTGGACGGTTAGCAACAACAGGAATAATACTACCAGTTGTAATGAAAATCGTCATGAGCGTAGCTGCTCCAGATTTCCAGCGTAAAAGGGAAGTCATATAGGGAGTCCTTTTGTTAAGCAGGTTATTTGTGATGACGTGAAGCAATCAAGTATTGTTTCTTGAGGGTTTGATTATCTGCACCTGGTTAATATTTGGCTTTTGGCTTTCCATTCTTTGGCTAATAACTGTAAATAATTTCCGGGGTTGTTTTCAAGGGTTATAAATATAAAATTTTTACATGAGAACTTTCTAATTATACTTCTCAAATAACAACTATTTAGATATTATTTAGGCATTATTTAGCTTTCTCAAAATTTAGTGATCTCAGTTCAAAATCGTTAAATATGTAAAATATAATTACCTAATTTAGGTAAGTAAAAAGTATATTTTTAAAAAATATTTGGTTATTTTTGATTCAATTTTTATATTCTATTCTTTTAAAGAAAATAGCTATATCAAAAATTATTTTTTAATATTTTTTTTGAAATTTGATTATTTATCGGGACTTACGCAAGACTCTGGGATTTCTTCTTCTAAGTACCTAGACAAAATTAATTGTGCATTTGTTGTCATTGCGAGTTGAACGGAGTGAAACGACGCATAAGCTCTATCGAGCAGACTACATCAACGCAATAATGTGAGATTGCTTCTCCTAGCAGAGACGCTAAAGCATTTACGTACTATAGCGCTAGCTAATGTCGTTTGTCCTAATGGACATGCTATGTAAACGGTCTCGGACGGAATTACGTTGATTTTGCGTAAGTCCCGTGAAAAATATACTTAGTTATATATCGAAACAGTAATTATATAAGCGAGTATCAGTAACATATAATTCAGATAATTAAACTGCAAATAATAGATAAATAAATCAAAATTGTTTTGATAATCCCAAAAACTCATCTCGAAACAGGTAAATATGCTCTAGGAATGCACACTACCACCCCAGAACTAGGTTTAGTTATAAGCAACTTTGCCGATGATACCCGTAGTGGTGTATGGAAGCTGGAACGAGAACTATCAAATCTCATACATGGGTATTTGATAGATTTAGTCAAACCACAAACTTGGTCAGATTTGAGCTTCATTGCTGTTGCTAAAGGACCCGGTGGTTTTACAGGAACTCGTATTGGAATAGTTGCAGCAAGAACATTCGGACAACAGTTAGATATTCCAGTCTTTGCTATTTCTACACTCGCTGCGATCGCATGGAAAACATTTACTGAGGAATACCACTCTTCCCAGGTTTTGCGGTCTCCAGATGAAGTAAGGGTGGGTGATGTTAATACCAAGTCGTCTTTACCTATTGCAGTCCAAATGCGTGCTCAAAGGGGACAGGTGTTCGGTTCTATCTATAAACCCCATGCAGATAAATCCGGTTTAGAGGTATTATTCCCAGATACGGTATTACAGCCAGAAGTTTGGCAAGAAAAGCTTGATAATTGGAACTCTGAGTATCAGTTAGTGGAAGCAAAGTCTGATTTGGCTGCCAGTGTTAATCATATATTAGATTTAGCATATATGGAATGGCAGCAAGGGAAGTCTCCTCATTGGTCAGATGCTTTGCCTTTTTACGGACAACATCCAGTTAATTAGCTTGGTTCGGCTATAGTCCGATGGGATAGGAAAATCTCGTTTTAATTTCTTAATATAGTGAGTAAGTATTTAACTTTCGATGTAGAATATATTTCATAGAATTAGAATATATTTCATAAAATATTTAATAAAATTTCTTAATTGACTAAATAAATTAAAGAGTTAGTAAAGTATACATGTCTTACCATGATGGGTACTTAAAAATGTTCATTCAACTGATGTAGAGTTTTAGGTACTAAAAATTACATATTTTCAGTACTTAAAAACATCCAAAAATTTGGAATTTCTCTATGAGAATAGCTTTTATAGTAGAGAAGTTTCCTGTTTTATCAGAAACATTTATTCTGAGCCAAATAACAGGATTAATTAAAAGAGGGCATCAAGTACATATTTATAGTCATTACTGTAATGACCAGAAAAAGGTACATGAGGATGTCCATAAATTTCATTTACTCCAGTACACTTATTATTCACCTAGATTTCCAAAAGATTATTTTCGACGTTTTATTAAAGCTCTGGGGTTGATACTCATTTATTTTCCTCAAGCACCGATAAAAATTTTATCTGCACTAAATGTTTTCAAATATGGAAAATACGCAGCTTCTCTGAAATTACTTTACTCAATTATTCCTTTTTTAAAATCTGCCCCATATGACATTATTCATGCTCAGTTTGGAATGCATGGTATTGAAGGAATGATGTATCGAGAGATTGGTGTGTTGCAGGGGAAATTGATTACCTCTTTTCGTGGCTATGATATTAGCTGGTATCTAAAAGAAGAGGGAAATCATGTTTACGATCAGCTATTTGTAAAGGGTGATTTATTTTTTGCAAACTGTCATTTTTTTAGAGATCGGGTTGTTAGATTAGGCTGCGATCGCTATAAAATAATTGTTCATGGTTCGGGGGTTGACCCAGACCAATTTAGATTCCGCAGACGCTATTTTACTAATAAAGTCTGTATTACGACTGTTGGGAGACTGATAGAAAAGAAAGGTATTGAATATGGTATTCGGGCTGTAAAACAGGTTTTAGATATTTATCCCCATGTTGAGTATAAGATAATTGGGGATGGATATCTCAAAGAATATTTGCAAGATTTGATTGATGATTTGAATATTGCAAGTAAAGTAAAGTTACTTGGCTGGAGAAATCGGACAGAAATCGTAGATATTTTAGACCGGTCTCATATTTTTATTGCTCCTAGTGTTACAGCTGCAAATGGTAATCAAGACGCACCTGTGAATACTCTCAAAGAAGCAATGTTAATGGGTTTACCTGTAATCGGAACCTATCATGGTGGAATACCAGAACTCATTGAGGATGGGGTATCTGGCTTTTTAGTACCTACTAGAGATAGTGACGCGATCGCGCAAAAAATAATTTACTTAATTGAACACCCCGAAATTTGGGAGAAGATAGGTAAAAATGGTTGCAGTTACGTCAAAGCGACTTACGATATTGATAAACTAAATGATCAGTTAGTAGAAATTTATCGCCAATTAATAGAGAAAGAACTTCCAGTAAGTAAGTTAATATCTCCTACATTGGAAAGAACTGCAAAAAATATTGTAAGGATTGGTAAATAAGTAGTTATTCCAATACGGTTCGGATAAGCAAAAATTTACTTATAGTTTTACTTATAGTTCAAAAATTGAAGATTTGGGGGATTCTCCCCCAAACCCCCGATTGGGAGGACGACTGCGTCCCCCAAACCCCCTCCAGAATGTATTGGTAGTTATTCTGATTGACTATCAACCATAAACCACCAACCACTCATAAATGTGAAACATCAACCATACGAAATTACTTACACACCCCAGAGTCAATTGAAACGACCCCGTGAGTTATTTAAACAGATGTGGTGGGATTTATTAGCTTCACGGGAATTAGCTTATCAATTAATGATTCGGGATATTAAAGCGAAGTATCGTCAATCCTTCTTAGGTATTGCTTGGGCTTTTTTACCATCGATAATTTTAGCATTCGGGTTTACTTTAGCCTCAGAAGCTAAGGTGATAACTGTGGGGGTGACTAATTTACCTTACACAGCTTATGTGATGTTTAGTACTGCACTTTGGCAAACTTTTGTAGAAGCTTTAAATGCACCAATACAAGCTGTAACTTCTGCTAAACCTATGTTAGCGAGGGTAAATTTTCCTAGAGAGGCGTTAATTCTAGCAAAGTTAGGGGAAGTTTTTTTTAATTTTGCAATTAAGTTAATTTTGATAACTGGTTTATTTATCTGGTTTCGGATACCTGTTAGCCCGACCATAATTTTAACTCCAGTAGGGTTAGTTAATTTAGTCTTTTTGGGGACTTTAATCGGTATTTTAGTCGCTCCATTTAGTTTGTTATATCAGGATGTATCGCGGGGGTTAACTTTGCTGACAAGTTTATGGTTATTTCTAACTCCTGTTGTTTATCCTGTTCCATCTGGGGGAATATTCGCTTTACTAGTGAAATTTAACCCCGTGACTCCTTTGTTAGTGACTATTAGGGAGTTAGCAACTACAGGAATTCTGACTCAGGTTTGGGGATTTTGGATAGTTAGTTTTATTGTCTTGGGAGGAATATTTTTCACATGGTTAGTTTTTAGATTAGCTATACCTTTTGTTGTTGAAAGGGTTAGCTCTTAAATTTTTAAATCAAATATAATATTGTTATCCAACAAGCTTTATGAATACTACAAAAATTTCTATGTTCGATGTGTAACTGTAATTATCTGGGTAATGGTATAGTATGAGACTCTTGTAATACAGTTAATTTTCTAGGACAAAAAATGTGATTAGAATTTTGGTTCTTGCTGTGTTGCACAGTGTATACTCCCCCCACCAGAAGCAATACCGTCTATTGAAATTTGCTCAATAATTCTATTGGGGAATGCTTCAGCTAAAATAGATTTAGCGTTACTATCAGCATATTGATCTCCAAACTTCTGCATAATAACTGCATTGTTACAGACATAATATCCAATATATCCAGCAGCAAAGTTATCGACTCCATAGTCTTCATTAATTGAAGTAGGTGCATCAATAATAGTAAGATTTAGTTTGTTTCCATCTGCATCTGTAGCGTTTTTCAGTTCTTCAATATTTCTTCTAGTAACTTCATAGTCAAAAGATTCTTGGGAATTATCACGACTAACAAGAACTTCTCCCTTTTTGGAAAAACGGACATAAAAATCAGTATGACCATCAGTAATATCTCGACCCTTGACACCTTCTAGCCAAATAATTTTTTTCAGCCCCAATAATACTTTTAGTTTTTCTTCTACCTCAACCTGACTCATATTTGGATTGCGATTATTGTTTAACACACAGCTTTTGGTCAAAATAGCCGTACCATGACCATCTATTTCAAAACATCCACCTTCGAGGACTAATGGAGTGCTTTGAATTGTAGCTTTTGCTTTATTTGTAACAAAGTTAGCCAATGCAGCATCTTGAGAGTATTCTTGCTTATTACCCCATCCATTGAAATTAAAGTTTATACCATATTTTTTTCCATCACTTCCTCGGACAAAAGTAGGTCCAGTGTCTCTTAACCATAAATCGTCTGTGACAAATTCTACTAATTCAATAGGGAAATTATATGAATTTAATCCTTTAAGAAGAGAAATTGCTTCTTCATAGTTATCAGGACTCACAAGCATAGATACAGGTTCGTATTTAGCAATCGTTCTTGCTATTAAAGCCAAATTCCTCTTGACTTCTGGTATTTGACGCTTTGACCATATGTAATCATTTGCGACAAAAGACATCCATGTCCTTTCATGAGGTTTACTTTCTTTTGGCATTATGAATGACTTATTTTCTGAAACCTTTACCCTGGGAGAATTGCAACCTAATATAAATCCTCCAGTTATCAAATATGTGAATTTTATAAACTTTCGTCTTAACAATATTCAATACCTTCAAAGAAATCTAACTATATTATAAAAATATTATTTATTATTTTAGTTTTTTAACTTATCATTTCTTAGCAAATAGAGCTTTCTTTTTCATCATTTATTAAATTTTTAAATCAAATATAATTTTGTTGTCCAAGAAGCTTTATGAATACTACAAAAAGCTTAGTTTTGGTGTGAAAATTGATAACTCAAAATGATAGTTTTGAATTATAGATATATGCAGTGCAATTGTATTATTTTTTTTAAGTGCAGAATGTAGGATACAATATTTATACTGTTGATTAATGATATTTAAATTAATTAAAAGCTTAGTTTTCTTATTTATCTCAAATATAAAAAATAAGAAGAAGAATATGCAGAGTTTAGAAAATATTGAATTTGTTACAAAAAAAATAGAAAATGATTTTGTCATCAATGTAAATGGTGTTTCTAAAAAGTTTTGTCGTAGTTTAAAGAAATCATTATTTTATGGTTTGATAGATATTTGTACTGAATTAACTGGAATTGAAAGGAAAAGTTATCAACTTAGAAAAGGAGAATTTTGGGCTTTAAAAAATGTAGATTTACAATTAAAAAAAGGTGAATCTATTGGTTTAGTGGGTGCGAATGGTGCAGGTAAAAGTACCCTACTCAGAATTATTAGTGGTTTGATTAAACCTGATACTGGAAATGTAAAAGTCAGAGGTAAACTAGCACCTTTAATTGCTTTGGGTGCAGGTTTCAATCCTATCTTGACCGGTAGAGAAAATGTCTATGCGAATATGGCAATTTTAGGTTTATCAAGCTCAGAAATAACTGAACGATTTGAAGATGTAATTCAATTTGCAGAAATAGACGAAGCCATTGATGCACCAGTACAAACCTATAGTTCAGGAATGGCAGCTCGTTTAGGTTTTGCCTGTGCCGTATATATTGAACCAGATATTTTATTAATTGATGAAGTACTGGCTGTAGGGGATATAAAATTTCGTATGAAGTGCTATCAACGCTTAGAGAAAATGCGAGAGAATGGCACAGCTTTTATTCTAGTTGCACATAATCCCCATGTAATTTTAAACGTTTGCGATCGCGCAGTTTATCTGAATAAAGGTAACTTTATTTGTGAAGGTAGAACTGAGGATATTTTAAATCAGTATGAGCAAGATTTATTTGTAAATGGTTTAGAGAAAGATGATAGCGAATGTTTTGTATCTTTTGCAAAAAAAAAGACTGAGGAAAGTTACGGTTTAGATATTATTTCACTTAGTTTTAACGACAATAAAGGCAAGCAAATTAAAAATTTAGTTTCTGGTCAATCTGCTTATCTATGTATAAAATGTTATGCTCACAGAACAATAGAAAATGCGAATGTGGGTATATTAATTTCTGCTGACTCCGGTAGCTACGGACGAGTTTTATATATCTCTTCAGCTAGCGACAATCAAATTATCGAATTTTCTCCAGGGGAAGCCGAAATTCAAATGCAAATGCCTTATTGCGGTTTATTACCGGGTTTATATAGTGCCAAAATATATATAAAGCAGGGTATATGCTCTCTAGATGTGGTGGAATCTTTCAAGTTTCTGGTAAAAACTGATAAAATTATGAGTCAATGCCTATTTTATCAACCCCGGAATTGGAAAATAATTGAAATAGGAAAATAATTAAAAGATTTTAAGGCGTTGCTGAATATAGGTATGATTTTGCCCCCAATCCCCAATTCTAGGGGAGCAAGATAATTTAAAGTCCGCCAAATTTGGGGAATTTAGGGGGTGTTACTCAAAACTTAAAAAGTAAATTCATCCTTCAATTCAGCAACGCCGATTTTAAATAAGGGCTTTAAGCTATTAGAACCAGATAATTATGAATAAACTTGTTTCAATAATTATGCCATGCTTTAATGCCCAAAGATGGCTCCAAGAAGCGATAGATAGCTGCTTAACCCAAACTTATCCTCATATCGAAATTGTAGTCGTTGATGATGGCTCCACCGATGACTCCTTAGAAATTATTAAGAATTATGGTGATAAAATTACTTGGAAAAGTTTACCTGAAAATTGTGGCGGAAGCCATGCTCGAAATCAAGCGATCGCTTTATCAAAGGGTGAATATATTCAGTTTCTTGATGCTGATGATTTCATTTTTCCCGAAAAAATCGCCAGACAAGTATCATACTTAGAAGAAACTGGTGCAGATATAGTATACGGAGATTGGCAACATAAATTTCATCTACCCGATGCCATGAGTTATTTTGGTGAGGTTAGAGTTCCCGGAAAACAAACTGATATTCTAGAATCTTTGTTAGCTAATTGGTGGAGTGCGATCGCTTCTTTGTTGTACCGAAGGAGTATCGTTGAGAAGAGCGATTCTTGGGATGAGGGTCTAATAGCAGCTCAAGATAGAGATTATTTTATTAATGCGGTAATTAATGGTGCGAAGGTAGTTTATCAGCCCGGATGCTACAGCGTATATAGAAGTTACGGTAATGTTACAGTATCAACTCTGAGTAAGCCAAATTGGGTAAAGAGTCACTGTTATATACTCAAGAAGGCTGAGCAGAAACTAATAAGCTGCCATATTATCTCTAAGAAGTATAAACAGGCTTTGGCTCTGTGTTACTTCCAAATGGCTAGGGAATCTTTATTATTTGATTACTATCAATACCGAAACTTATTAAAGGAAGTTTTAATTCAATTTCCTGAATTTAAAATGAATAGTAAAAGCGTTATCTATAACTTTATGCAGACTTATTTGGGATTTTATCAGACTGAATTAATTGCTAGTTCTATAATACTCTTAAATAGATTTTTTTCAGGTTATTTGAGGTTATTGAGAGATTATTGCAGCTCTATTAATCATGCTTTTATCACTTTTACTAAGAAAAATATTAGTGCCATGATCTAAAATATATTTGCCTAGGTCCTGATAATCTCTACATTCAATTTTTTATCAACGCTTGAATTCTAAAATAGGTGCAATCATATATTATAGATACATCTATAATATAAATTTATCATAGGTTTGAATAATGGATAGGGGAAAAATAGTTGCAGTTCTAACAGGAGCAATTTCTATATTGTTAGCTGTTTTCTACCTGATTGTTGTGCAAATTTTAGATTTTCGAGGAGAAATGAAACCAGCACCAATAGGTCAAATACAAATTGAGAGTAATTTTAGTTCTTCAATTATTCTTTACCCCCACTTAGGATAGTAATAGCAATTATAGCTAAAGACTATTTATTAATATTTATTAATATTTATCAATTTTTATTAAAAAATATTAATAATCCTTCTACACCCTAGATGCTACATCTGTTTTAATGTCAAACCCCCGCAAAGGATACACCTTACCTGTTTTCGCAGTTGCTGCGACCAAAGCTGCTTTACTGCATTTGTTCCTGACCGCTTCTTCTGGACTCCCTAATATTGGAAGAGGAGTTGGAGATGAGGAAGATATATCTGATAACTCCACAGTTGATCTAGATTTACTCCCAGGAAGTGCAGAAGTACCCATACAACAGGTTGCTTGCTTAGATAATAATACGGCTTTAGCAATTACTCTAAGTGACCCCGGGGATAATTTGGATTTAACTAGAAATACTCCCATCTGGAGCTTAGTAAAGTTAGTACCCCGTCAAAAGGAAGCACTTATTTTAGAAGCTGGTGAAGGTCTGGGGAAAACTGCAACTGGAGAAGCTGCTATTTACAGCTTTGCTCGACGTTTGTTTGATGGAAATATTTTACCTTTAATACCAGACAATCAAACCGCGATCGCTCGGATTATATTACCATCTGGTCGTCAGCTTGCACAACGTACTTCTAATGAGGCTTTTGGTATTTTGGAGGGTTTGGCTTTACTGGGGACTAGCGGTATTTCTCAGCCTTTAAGTGCTGCGGAACATTTGCAGGAGTTTCGCGCTGTTTTGCGGGAGAAAGTACGCAATACATCTGATTTAGTCTTTTGTATCGGTAATAATGGTTTTTCGGTTGCAGAACGCTTATCGATTCCTGATTCTGCAATTGTTCCCACGGGTAACTGGTTGGGTGCTTTGCTGGTGGAAGCGGGTTTATATCAAGCAAGTTCTGTGACTTTGCTGGGATATCAGGGTAAATTAATTAAACTTGCAGGGGGCATTTTTAATACATCTTCTCATATTGCCGATGGAAAGTTAGAGATTATTGCTGCTGCTGTGGTGGAAGCGAAAGCTGATATTGAAACCGTGGAGAAGGTTTTACAAGCAAAGACTGCTGATGCTGCTTATCAACTGCTCTTAGAATTAAACTTAGCAAAGAAAGTGTTTGCAATTTTGGCAGATAAGATTAGTCAAAAATCACAAAGCTATGTGAAAAAATATGCGGATATAGATTTAGATGTGAAAGTTATTTTATTTAACCGTCAGGGTGAAATTATTTAATCCATAGCTTCACAATCTTTAAAAATAATCTCAAAAGAATCAACAAATATCTAAAAATACCTCTTTAGCTTGATGACAATTATCAAACCTTTCAAAACTATAATCAATATCTGAAAAAATAATTATTATTATATATAAAATTGCATACAAAGAACCTATTAAATACTATTGAGTATTAGTTATAATCTTTACTTAGTGAAATACATTATCGGTTATATATGTCCCAAGGTTAAAATGGGGCATATTTTTTCTTATCCCATCCAACAAAACTGTTACAGTTTTACATTCAAACTCTCAGTTAGTAAGAATTTACTCAGTCAAGCTTCATCTAACTTTACTAATAATTCCTACCGATATTTTATCAGCGATCGCCCAATAGAAAAAGAAATTGATTTCAGAACTGATGAAATTTCATAGAAACAGGTTCTCCGAATCATAAATCCTGAGAAAACTGGTTTCAAGCTGAGAAATTTGGGTTTGTAACTGTGATGCATTAATGGTATTGATGCGTTAAAAAGTTTACCTCTATGAAATCGATAATAATATCAATAATAATTTAGTTATTTTATCGGTACAGGGATGCTAGATAATTAAAAACGTTGTGCAATTATTATCTACTCATTATCTATTATGGCTTTACCCAAACTTACCACCCTAGACGGCAAATCTCTTTCCCCTGAAGAACTGGAAAACAAAGTAGTTCTGTTTATTAACGTCGCTAGTCAGTGCGGACTGACTCCCCAGTATAAAGGTCTAGTAGAACTAGACAAAGAATATGGCGATCGCGGTTTAGTGGTTTTAGGAGTTCCTTGCAATCAGTTCGGAAGTCAAGAACCCGGTACCCCTGAAGAAATCAAAGACTTTACTAAGAGCAAGTATGATGTGGACTTCACTTTGCTCGAAAAGCAAGACGTTAACGGTGCAAACCGCAGTCCCCTCTATCAATTTTTGGTAGGTAATGGTGAGGATATCGCTTGGAACTTTGGTAAGTTCCTAGTTGGACGTGATGGACAGGTCGCTGCTCGTTTTGAACCCCAAACCGCTCCTGACGATTCCGCTCTGAAATCCGCAATTGAGAAAGCTTTAGGTTAATTACTCAGTTATTTAGGACTTACACTCGTGACGAAAAATAAGCCTTTGAGATTGCTAGTCTACGACAACCCTTTCAGGGAACCCTACGGTCGCAATGACGAAATTCCGTTATTTTTGCGTAAGTCCTGTTATTAATTAATCAGTTAATTAATGTTGAGTTTTGCTGTACAAAGCTAATTTTAGATTTTAGGGGAGAAGAGTATTATAGAAGCTCTCTCCCCTAATTTGATTTATAGCCAATTAAGAAGTAAGTAAATACAAGTTTGTAAATACAAGTTTATTTAAATCAGGACTTAGAACGTGTTTATAAATAAATAATAAAATTCCTGTAGGGTGCGCTAGACCCACGACGAAATCGGATTTTTACGATAATATTTAATATGGTCTAACGCACCAAGTAAAAATGGTGTGTGATGGCAAATCCTTGTATAGCCATAACACATCTCCTAACTAGAAGTATTTTAAAAACACCCTCTTAGAACGTGTTTATAAATAAACAGTAAAATTCTTGTAGGGTGCGCTAGACCCATAATTAATTAGGATTTTCACAATGATACTGATTATGGTGAAGCCGCACCATCCGAGTATTGTAATGCGCAGCCTTAGTCCTGGTTATATATTTCTAATTATATTTTTCTAGCTATACAATCAGAAAACCAATATCAGGGTAGAGGATAAAGTATTGTTGCTTGATGGAAGACGACGGTAGATTTTCACCCTGAACAATCTTGACTAAGTGTGGAGTGATACACCTTGATGAACAAATCATGTTACTAAGTATACAGGTTTTTAACTGCTAGTAATTTTAGTATTTATAATATATATTTTGATTTCAAAGTGATTATTCTACGAACATTTCGTTATTACCTATTCCTCTTCTAGAAAGGCTTATATTCTTATTAAATAGTTTTATAAGCTACCTAATAGATAAGAATTAATCATTAAAATTACTTATAATACACCAGCATGCCCCAGTAGGGGTTTAGCATGTTAAACCCCTACCCCCAGATTTAGCATGTTAAACCCCTACCCCTCTGACGGGTAAATACAAACTCGACTTAATCTCTTCCCTGACACCACAAGTCATGTAACCATTCTTCATGCATTCCAATAGTAGATAATTAGCGTCAAAATACTGTTGAAGACTTTCTATTTGTTCTTTACTAAACTCCCAGTTAAGCTGATAATCACTTTCATCTATCATTACTCCCTTCAGTTGACTTGACCAAACTAGGACATTGTCCTCCAACCACTGCTTAATTTCTTGCTCAACTTTCTCTAGGTTGTCATCTTCATGAGACAGTTGCTTTGCTAAGTTTTGTAAATCTTTTTTATTCTCTGAAGGAATAAAGCTATCAAGTTCTCGAATCAGGTATTGGCTGAGGTATGGGCTGAGGTATCGGCTGAGGTCTGGACTAAGGTATCGGCTAAGGTCTGGGCTGAGGTATGGGCTGAGGTATCGGCTGAGGTAAAGGCTGAGGTCTAGACATATATATATGAAGAGAGAAAGGAAGAGAAAAAGAAGAATCTCGAGGAAGAAAGATATGAAGTTAAAAAATAAT
>ERZ1740062.167-NODE-167-length-50556-cov-15.419180_pt1 | contig 50556 bp, 32 predicted proteins | sample MGYA00581741_ERZ1740062 | MGnify/ENA primary metagenome ERZ1740062 (study PRJEB43018, sample SAMN04849747) | marine metagenome | isolation source: floating plastic debris | place: Pacific Ocean | collected 2008-09-01 | study: EMG produced TPA metagenomics...
CACCAAGAGAGAGGGAGAAAAAATCTGATAGTTGTATTAGATGCGGAAATTGAGTCATTTAATTTTTGGATGTCCCTTATAATCACTCTGCTCTGATACGGCACAGTAAAATTGATGACTTATAGCGGTAAATTACTGCTGTGAATTAGAACTTTCTGAATTAGAACTTTCTGAATTAGAACTTTCTGAATTATTCTTTTCCATATTTGACATACCAGAACCTCCTTTAGGATTAATCGGCATTCCTTCTGTCAAATTTAAAAGTCCGGAAACAATAATCCTTTCTCCTACCTCTAAACCACTAATCACCTGATACTTGTTATTTTTGATATCTCCTAGTTCAACTCTCTTTTGTTTTGCCACAAGCTGAGTCTTGCCGTCTTTTGATTGCTGTCTTTGGGTGACAAATACAAAAGGTTTTCCTGCAAGTCTAAATACTGAATTAACTGGAATTAATACCCCAGGTCGTCTATCCCAAATAATTCTGGCATCAACCGATTCACCTGCCCGCAATAAATTCTTAGAATTGTCAAATAATGTTTTTACTAGTATTTGCTGGTCTCCACTCCTAGCACTCGGTGAAATAAAGAATACTCTACTAGTACCAATCACTTTACCAGACCCGTCAAGAATTTCGACCGGCATTCCCTTTCGTAATTCTGGAGCTCGTTGGATTGGTACAGCAACTTCAACTTCTAAAGGTTGGTTTTCCGTGACCGTTGCTAATTGGGTAGAAGTATTAACGAAATCGCCAACTTTCACAGGAATATTACCTACTGTACCTGTAAAAGGAGCTTCTATTTTGTAATATTGCAACTGTACCTGTTGTTGCTTTGCATTAGCCTGAGATTGAACCAATGCATCTTTTGCTTGGGATACTGCCGCTTTTTGGGCTTCAATCTGAGCATTAATAGTTCCTAAGCTAGCTTTAGCTGAAGCTAATCTATTATTAAATTGGTCTAAAGTTTGACGAGATTCAGCCCCTTCTCTAACTAAAGCCAAGTAACGTTGATATTCCTGCTCATTTAAACGTACATCAGCTACTTTCGATATTCTGTCCGCTTCCAGAGACTTTAAAGTCGCTTGAGAATTTGCTAATTGCGATCGCGCTGCTGAAACTGCTGCTTTTAGACCGCTTAGTCCTAATTGCTGTTCTCTAGAATCAATTTGCATAATCTCTGTACCAGCAGGAACTCTTGTTCCAGGTCTAACCAAAATCTGGGTCACTTGTCCTTGAATTCTTGGTTGTAAAGTTACAGACCTTCGTGACTCCAAAGTTGCTCTATAAGTATGGCTGGTTTGTAGTATCCCTGTTTCTACTGGTGAGAGTTCAACCAAAGTTGGAGGTCGTTGATTTGTCTGAGTTTGCCCCTGTCCTCCTGATGGTGTTAGAATTCTCCATGCGATAATACCGCCTCCTCCTATTAAAAGTAAGGATAGCAATAACCAAAGCCATTTCTTTTTATCTGATGGTGGCTTAGAAGATTTATGTGAATCTTGTTGGGCAACGGTGTTTTCCTCGTTGTGAGATTCTTGCCCTATGATAATTTTATCTCGAGGATAGGATTCCATGTGATTAACAACTAGTCACTGTCTAGTCAGTGTGATTATAAACAAGTATTCATACTCTGCCCAAAATTCATTTTAAGGAAGTTATAAATTACACTAATTGAGTGTAGATAGTAGTAATAGATAAAAAACAATTTAATTCCAATTAATGTACAACCTTTTTGTTCGCGGCTAACTCTATCTTAAGGTGAATAAGATATATCCTAACAGGCTATAAGATTTATTTGCATTGTCAATTCTTGCGATAAATATCATATTCTTGCTTCAGAGAGTCAAGTTAACAGTTACTAACCTAATTTGTGACTATTATTTTAGCAACTAATAGAATTCGTATTTGATGGTTGTTGGCGTAGCCAGCCTACCTACAGGAAATGTTCTTAACTGAAATATCAAGTTTCTCAAAGGTAATAAGGTAGCAAGAAAATTATATCTGGGATTTGTTACAGGCTGGAGAATATTCTTAATCCAGTCTTCTGTGTTTTTGTTTGCTCATTTTGTAGGGCTTAGCACTTGCCGGAGGTTAATTAGAGCAGAGTGACTGAACTGCGTAAGGAATTTGATATGACTTTTTACTCTCAAAATTAATCACAAATTCAATAGCCTAATCTTAGGGTAATAAAAATAAAATAATTTGACTTTTATTTAATTATTATCTAAAAAATATCTTGAATAAATAATAGTTGATAATTACATCCAACATCTAACAAATATAATTGTTAAACAGCGTTGAGACTGTATATTTAACTTATATTTGTTTGTATTTATTTATATTTACCTACATTTAAATGAACTGTTATATTCTTATTGAAAATAGAAGTAAATTCTTAGAAACTGCTACCCTCCCACGGATTCATAATTACCACACACCCTAGGAGTATAGACTTATTACAGATTTATCACAGAATCATAACAGAGTTTAGAGGAGTATCAAAGACTGTGAAGCGTAAATCTCGAAAACGCCAACAAAAACTTCGACGTAAACCAGTGGGATTATTTATCATTATCCTGGTTTGGAGTTTAGGTATGGGCTTTTTGCTAGCTTTAGCAACTAATGTACAAGGTGCAACACCTATATCAACTACTACATCAAATATCGGAACAGTTGATGCGGTACCTGCAAAATATAACCTTGGACAGAAACTTTATCTAGAAAATTGCTCTACTTGCCATCTTGGCATACCTCCAGCAGTATTACCTACTCAAACATGGAAAAATCTGATCCAAGATTCAGAGCATTATGGTGCAACACTCAAACCTCTTGTAGACCCAGAACGTCTTTTAGTATGGCGTTACATTTCTACCTTTTCCCGTCCCCGGAAACAAGATGAACGCACACCTTACCGTCTAAATAACTCGCGTTTCCTCAAAGCTTTACATCCGAGGGTAGAACTACCATCACCCGTAAAAATGGGTAGCTGTGTTACCTGTCATCCTGGTGCTGAGAAATACAACTTCCGTACCCTGACTTCAGAATGGGACAACTCAAATTAAGTAACAAAGCAAGATAGTAATTAATACGAAATTAATACAAAATTACCTATTACCGATTAATTTTCATTCCTTATCCCTTCTCTAGATAATTAATCAAGAGTGAAAGGGACGGAAAACGCTACCTTCTAATGGGTGAAACTCACTGCTTTAGACAAGGCTGAAATGATACTATATATTAACGTTAATAATATAAGTTCATAATTAAGACTAGTCATAAAGTAAGCTATTTATCTTATTCATGTGACAACTTTGAGTTAATGATCTTGGAAAACCCATTGAAAGTTAACCATAGATTAAACCAATCCATAATTTCTGAAGGCGTGGCTGGATATGGTTAGGTATTTATGATCGTAAGCCTGCCTTAATTGCTTATATATTCTATAATTTTTGTTCTGTTAACCTGCCATGCTAAAAAAATTATTGGGCGACCCCAACGCTCGTAAACTAAAAAAATATAAGCCCTATGTTGCTGAGGTTAATCTCGCAGAGGAAGATATTTTATCCCTCTCTGATGAAGAGTTAAGAGGTAAAACCACAGAATTTCAAGAACGCTTAAAAGATGGTGAATCATTAGATGATATCTTGCCTGAAGCTTTCGCAGTAGTTAGAGAAGCTGGAAAACGAGTTTTAGGTTTAAGACACTTTGATGTACAGCTACTAGGTGGCGTTATTTTACACATCGGTCAAATTGCAGAAATGAAGACCGGTGAAGGAAAAACCTTGGTAGCAACTTTACCCAGTTACTTGAACGCTTTGACCAAAAAAGGCGTACACGTAATTACTGTAAACGATTACCTTGCCCGTAGAGACGCGGAATGGATGGGGCAGGTACACCGTTTCTTGGGTTTAAGTGTGGGGCTAATTCAAGCGAGTATGACTCCCCAAGAGAGAAAGAAAAACTATGACTGCGACATTACCTATGTAACTAATAGTGAAGTCGGTTTTGATTATCTACGGGATAATATGGCTACAGATATTAAAGATGTAGTGCAGCGTCCCTTACATTATTGCGTAATTGACGAAGTAGATTCAATTCTGATTGATGAAGCACGGACACCTTTGATTATTTCTGGTCAGGTAGAGCGTCCGACTGAGAAGTATTTAAAGGCAGCAGAAATAGCTATGTCTTTAGACAAAGAAGAGCATTATGAAGTAGATGAGAAAGCTCGTAATGTTTTACTGACTGACGAAGGTTTTGCCAAAGCAGAAGAATTGTTAGGAGTTACAGATTTATTTGACCCAGAAGACCCTTGGGCACACTTTGTATTTAATGCGATTAAGGCAAAAGAATTATTTGTGACAGATGTTAACTACATTGTCCGTAATGGAGAAGTAGTTATTGTAGACGAATTTACAGGTAGGGTATTACCTGGAAGACGCTGGAGTGATGGATTACACCAAGCCATTGAGGCAAAAGAGCGGGTTGATATCCAGCCAGAAACTCAAACCTTGGCTTCTATTACCTATCAAAACCTGTTTTTACTTTATGACAAGCTCGGTGGAATGACCGGAACTGCAAAAACAGAAGAAGCAGAATTTGAAAAGATTTATAAGCGAGAAGTTACTGTCATACCTACCAACAGAATTAGACAGCGTAAAGACCTGTCTGATATGGTCTTTAAAACAGAACCTGGAAAATGGAAAGCGATCGCTAAAGAATGTGCCGAGATGCACGAGACCGGTAGACCAGTGTTAGTAGGTACTACCAGCGTTGAAAAATCTGAATATCTGAGCGAATTATTAAAACAGTTAGAAATTCCCCACGAGTTATTGAATGCTAAACCTGAGAACGTAGAGCGGGAAGCAGAAATTGTCGCTCAAGCTGGTCGTAGCGGTTCGGTGACAATTGCCACAAATATGGCTGGTAGAGGTACTGATATTATTTTGGGTGGTAACTCAGAATATATGGCACGTCTCAAGCTACGGGAATATTTTATGCCCAAATTAGCAAAACCAGAAGACGAAGATAGTTTTGGTGTAAATGGCGTTGCTGGTTTATCTCACGGTTCTGGGGGTGGTGAAGGTTTTGTCCCCGGTAAAAAAGTGAAAACCTGGAAAGCTTCTCCTCAAGTATTTCCAACTCAACTAAGTAAACAAACTGAAAGTTTGCTCAAAGAAGCTGTGCAAGTTGCAGTCCGTGAATATGGAGAGCGTAGCTTAACAGAGTTAGAAGCAGAAGACAAGATAGCTGTTGCAGCAGAAAAAGCACCTACAGAGGACCCCGTAATTCAAAAATTGCGGGAAGCTTACAAACAAGTCAAAGAAAAGTACGAAGAATTTACCAGTGCAGAACACGACAAAGTAATTTCCTTGGGTGGTTTACATGTTATTGGTACAGAACGTCACGAATCCAGACGTGTAGATAACCAGCTCAGAGGACGCGCAGGAAGACAGGGAGACCCCGGTTCTACCAGATTTTTCCTCAGCTTAGAAGATAACCTGATGCGGATTTTCGGAGGCGATCGCGTTGCAGGTTTGATGAATATGTTTAATGTAGAGGAAGATATGCCCATCGAATCGGGTATGTTAACTCGTAGTTTAGAAGGTGCTCAGAAGAAGGTTGAAACTTACTATTACGATATCCGTAAGCAGGTATTTGAGTATGATGAGGTGATGAACAATCAGCGTCGTGCTATTTACGCTGAACGTCGTCGCGCTTTAGAAGGGGAAGACCTCAAGGAGAAGGTAATTAACTTTGCAGAGAAAACTATGGACGACATTGTTAATTACTACGTCGATCCAGATTTACCTTCGGAAGAATGGGAATTAGACAAGTTAGTTGAGAAAGTTAAGGAATTTGTTTATCTCTTATCAGATTTACAGCCTTCTCAACTGGAAGATATGACAATGGGTGAAATCAAAGCTTTCTTACACGAACAGGTAAGAATAGCTTACGACATGAAGGAAGCTCAAATTGATCAATATCAACCAGGATTAATGCGTCAAGCAGAGCGTTTCTTTATTTTGCAGCGTATTGATACTTTGTGGAGAGAACACCTACAGCAAATGGATGCTCTGCGGGAATCTGTAGGATTGAGGGGTTATGGTCAGAAAGACCCATTAATCGAGTACAAGAGCGAAGGCTACGAGTTATTCTTAGAAATGATGACCAATATCCGTCGCGACGTAGTTTATTCTTTATTCATGTTCCAACCCCAACCACAAGAAGCTGTGGAAGCACCATCAGAGTTGGTTTAAGAATTAATTGCAATTAATTGCAAAATTGATTAATAAAATTTAATGTAATTTGATTTATTTGGGTGTGTTAAGGGTTAGCCTTAATACACCATATTTTTATATTTCCGGCTTTGGAGGGGGTTTGGGGGAGAATCCCCCAAGTCTTTCTTCTTTAGGACTTACGCAACAGAGATTTGTCATTGCGACCGTAACGTAGTGTAGGGAAGCAATCCCAAGATTTCGGCGATTACGTCGCTATCGCTTGTAATGACGGAATTACGTGGGTTTTGCGTAAGTCCTGTTCTTGTGAAAAAACGTCCTAACCCGAAAGCGTCCCGATATAAATAAGCATTATTCCAATTTTATACAACATTTAATGATTGATTAATTTTTCGGTGTAATGACGCCGATTTTTCTTTATTATTGACTTTCGGTAAAGCTTTTTATTTGATAAATGGTAGAAGGTCGAAATCTTGACGTATTTCTAGCAGAGAGCGATTGAGTAAAGATTCACCCATGAGAAAAGGGTAATATTTTCTCGTACCGCGAGTCTTGAACCAGATGGTTATAACTTCTGGTAGCAGTCGCGGTAACACGAACAAAATTGAGCTATAAAGCCATAAAACCCCATGTTGTTTAATTAAATCGTCATACATAATATCTATTGCAGGTCTAATTTTGGGATCTTTTCGAGTACCTATGTAATCACCAAATTTGTAGTCACTTGTCCAAAAACCTAATGGTAATAATTTAATTTCGTCATACATATTGGTATCGCAACCAAGAACAACATGAGAAATATCATGTGCTAACAAGATTTGGGCAAATTCTGGGGGCAATTCTCTAGGGTCAGTAATACTAGAATTTATCTCGTAATACTCTTCTAATCCTTGCTGAAGGGTCTGATTACTATATCTACTAGTGTAATTAGGACGAGGACGCTTATTCATTTAAATCGATACGATACCGTTTCGTAAACTATAATAACATTTATGAGTAAAACGAATAAAAAAATACCAGGAAGACCCCGCAGTGCTGAATCTCATCAAGCAATTTTGAAGGCTACTCTGGAATTACTAGGAGAAGTTGGATTTGAATCTATGAGTATTGAAGCAATTTCTAGCCGTGCAGGGGTAGGCAAAACCACTATTTATCGACGCTACAAAAGTAAAGAAGAATTGGTAGCTGATGCGATTGAAAGTATTAGACAAGATGTAGTTATTCCTAATACTGGTAATCTAGAAAGCGATCTTGATGAGCTTATTGAAAATGCTGCACAGATTACTGTAACTCCTTTAGGAAGAAAAACTGTAGCTATGATTATGAGTAGCGCTTCTAGTAATTCCCAATTTGCTCAAATTTATTGGACAAAATATCTACAACCACGAAGAGAAGCCTTTGGTGTGGTAATCGAAAGAGCCAAAATCAGAAAGGAAATTCAGCCCGATATTGATTCCAATCTAGTCTTTGACTCTATGAGTGGAATTATGCTTTATACTCTTATCTTCCCACCTAAAACTGAATCTTGGACAGATTATGTCCGGCGTGCATTAAATTTGTTATTTAAAGGAAATGCACGTCAGTCTTCATCAGAATAATATTCCAGGAACTAACCAGAGGCTGCAAAAGTAGCTGTTTCACTAGCTTTTTCTACAATTAAGGTAAAGACAAACAATTGAAGGAGGGTGAGTAATGAGTAATTTAACTGCCCCAAGCACTGAAAGCTGCAATGTTGTTCGTCGTGACCATCTTACTGCTTCGGAAGTGAGGCTTTTGATTGAAGCTATGAAAAATCAAGATGGATGGTATTCTTTCAGAAATATTTCTCTATTCAAGTTTATATTTTTGCGTAATATTCCAAATCGCATATGTAACTAATACAGTCGAAGAAAAATACAATTGCTTAAAAATTTTTCTAACTGACTCTAATTTAATTTTGATAGAAATGCAATCTTTGTAAGAAAGATTTGAGCATCATAGTAAGATTAGCTCTGTAAATATTTCTAATATGTTAATCGCTCTTTCTTATGGTCAAAGGTCATTCTAAATTGTTGGAATCAGCGGCTAAAAACTTAATATCAAATAATCAGCAAGTTATATGTTTAACTATTCTCCAAACATTTTATCATCGGTGCAATTTAATCTTTTTCAAACCTCAAAAAATATAGATTTTAAATTGTTCTCAGACACAGGAATTAAAACAGTTCTGATTGCCGACGAAGAAGCCGAAGTTAGAGATGCTTTATCAGTAGCCGTTCGACGATGGGCACAAGAAGAACAAAGAAACCTAGACACGATTATGGTTGAGAATGGTCAGAGAGCAGTAGATTATGTACAAAAAATCAGCAACCAAAATCAACTATTTTTGACAATTCTTGACTTACGCATGCCCAAAATGAATGGGCTAGAAGCAGCTAAAACAATCAATAAGCTTTACCCACAAATACCGATTATTATAACCGCATCATATGATGAGATTGATAAACAATTAATCCAAGAAGCAGATGATTTTGCCAATCAAAACTCTCACATAGGCTTCGTGATTCGTGCTAAAAGCTCTCCTCTTTTAAAAGTAGCTTTGGAATTTGAAATTAGGCAACTACTATCCTCAGAAAAAGATTATGAGGAAGAAAATATAGATTTATTAGTTAATTTAAAAGGAAAGCTTAGTAATCTATTACTGAAAGCATTTTAATGTAAGGAAGAAGCTTATAGGTTTGAGAATTTAAAAGTATTCGACCCCAGCGTTGCATATTGCTATACATCATAGACGGTTTGTAAAAACGTTTCCAAAGATAGTTTTTTAAATTATTTATACCAATTCTATAAGTGGGTACGCAAAATTATTTGTGTCCGCAGCATTTACGTAGCATGTCCATTAGGACACTTAGATAATGATTTTTGAAAATTATTTGGACTCATAAATATGTTTAAAGTCAAAGTTTTGAATAGAAATAAAATCTCTAAGAAAAATCTCACAAATAGAGATAAAAAACAAAAAAGTAATCCCTTGCAAACCTCTATACTTACCATCGGAATACTAGTAAGCCTCACATTAGTCAGTTGTAACAAAAAAGATGATTCCTCTCCTAAGATAAGTGATTCATCACCATCAGTTTCTGTGAATGAAAATAAGAGTGAAATTAAACAATCACTACTTTGTGAATCTAGTAACAACTTTGTCGCTTCTTTTGAAACAAAACAATATTTGATTAATATCTGTCGTCAAGGGAACCAATCATTTTTTGTTAGACAACACAAATCAGAACCCAATCAATTAATTCGACTTCCTGCTGTTTGGAATAAAAACACTAGAGCTTTTTCAGCTAACAGTGGCAATACTATCTATGCTGTTAATGGAAAAGGCTTAATGGTTTGGCAAGACGGTAATACAATCCTTGCAGACCCCATAATTAATGACTCTAGTTCAAAGTTCACACTTTTAGAATACCTGAATAGAGAAGAAATCAACAAGGCTATCGTCAATAACCTGGGCAACATACTCAAGGCTATCACCGTAGGCATAATTTTAAGCGTTTTATATATCTTTGGTAAACCTTATATTCATAAACTAGGCAGCAATGGTAGAGCGATCGCTTATGTGGTTAGTATAGTTGCTTGGCCTGGTATTGCGGTTGCTTGTCTGGCGATCGCTGAGATTCCTCTAGGTTTGCTTGCTCCTTTAGCTGGTGCATTAGCTCTTGGTTTTTCCTTTGGTGCAAAACAAGTGGTCGAAAATGCTGCTACTGTTGCTTTAAATTTGCGGGATGATGTTTATGAGGTAGACGATATCATTGGTTTTTTTGGTGATAATGATTTCTATCAAGTTAATGCAATTCAAACCTCTAGTGTAAAACTCCTCTCTGTAGGAGCAAATGCAGGTCGTATCCTGAATATATCGCCTAGTGTACTAGCACAGAAGGAGTTTGTTAACTATACCCAACAAGGTCCTGGTACTTTATGTAAATGGATGTTCCCTATCTCCTTGAAAGCCCAAATAGCCCAACCTGGTAAGGGAGATATAAATAAGATGGAAGATGCATTGCTTAAAGCAGCCAAAGAAGTTCAAAATTGGATTATTTACAATACTAAACATCCAGAAGCTAAAGCGAATTTTGCCGCTCAAGCAACTAAAGATAGCGGTCGTCAGGATATTCCTGCTGGAGTATTCTTAACTAAAGTAGAAAAATTTATTCATCACTATGTTATTGCTCTGTGGGTTCCAGGTATCGAAATTTACAGAGTTGCTTCTATAAGTAATGAGCTACTTCATCATGCCTGGTATTATGCAGTCGAGCATCATAACTTAGAATTAGCTACACTCAACACCGTAGATGATACAGATATTGTGGATGCAACTCAAGCGATCGCTAAATCTCTCAGAGAAGGATTGGGTAAGGTGCATGAACTCAATGGAACTGAGTATGTTAAGGCTGAAAATTAACGCTCTTGTGGGAACCTATCTGAAAACCCCTTTGAAAAAGGGGTAAAAGACTATGGTTCAATCGATGGAAAATAACTTCAAAACAACCTCAAAACAACCTCAAAATAACTTCAAAACAAATCACTTATCAAATCAATTAGTCTGCAAAGGAGCATCCAACACCTTATTTATCCGCTCGCGAGTTTCTAGAAGATGAGCTTTGGTATATTGGTCTTTATCCTCAACTTTACCATCAGCATCCTTAAGTTTTTCCTTTAACTGACGTAACTTATACCAAGCTAAAGTCCGAGCATCCTCTGGTACATATTGCTTGCGTAACACCATAGAACTAAGTAAATCTACATACTGACGCTGCAAACCCCGACGCAGACTGGAAATTTTGATATCTTTTTCGGGTTTAATTACTTCTGTCCAGATACCCGAATGCAAATTATCGAATAACTCTGGTAAAGTCAATGCTTCCCCAGTCTTACTTTTAAGTTCAATATCCTTGAGTCGAGAAATGCGATCGCTTGAAAGTAAATCCCTCAACACCAGAGATTGCATAAATAATACTAGGTCGTGGATGGGATAATCCAAACGACCTACTTGGGGGTTACTACCCCAGTGTCTCCATCTTGAAGGTGCTAATTTATTCAGGAGCTCGGGAGAAAATTCCATCGCATCTTCAGCAAAGACATATTTTTGTAAAGTTTCTAGTGCTTGTCTTTGCTTTTCTACAGGTATGGATTGAAATGGTAATTTTCCTTGGGAGTTACCAGGACGAACTCTGTAAAAAGATTGCCCACCAATATATTTTGTAGTGTAATAAACGTGTTGGAAGTAGTGACCAAGTACAGTACCAAAACGGTCTTTCACATCGCTGTAAGTTTCACCCTCTAAACCTGAAAACTTATCTAGACGTTTCCACATCAAGCGAGCATTTTTCAATTGTCCCTGAGAATACCCAAGTACATCACCACTGTTATCCCAAGCGTCTGCGGTAGGATCTAGGTCGTATACATCCTCATCTGTAGCGTAACTTAACTCAGGTCTGTAAGACTGATTAGCAATTTTCGCTAAAAATGATTTTTCGGCAGTCGGGGATGCAGCATTGATGGGAATATAGCCATATAAAATCGCCCAATCATCATATACTCCAACTTGACTAGGAAAATAATCTCCCTGAGTGGTACCGTGGGGAGCAATATTTGGTGGGAGGTAATCCATTACAGAAGTAGTCAAACCCCTGCTACGAGTTATACCTTTATCGTGCATTTGCTCTGGTGTCAGCAAAGTACTACCGCGAAAGTTATGTCTCAACCCCAGAGTATGTCCGACTTCATGGGCGATAATTAATCTTAGATACTGATCGGTATATTCCTTAATGCGATCGCTTAGAGCGGGTGCTTTCGCACCATCGCTTTGTGTAATTCCCTTGGGGTTATCGCGTACAGATTTCTGATTGTGTAATAAATCTAGCGCTAAAGAACCGTAAGCAAACTGATTTGCAGCTTCTATTCCGTAACAAAGGTCGTAGCGTTCGGCTAAGTTAGATAAACGACTAATAAAACTTTTGGCAAAAGCAAATTTATTTGTTTCCCTGTTTTGGCTATTCTGGCTATTTTCAGCAACATTATTTCCCGTCAAATCATTTTTCGCGCACAACATCCGATTTCGCATCATTGCTGTCAAAGAAGTGCGCTGAGAAAATTGTACTGGCTGTACTTTTTGACGATACTCATTTTTGAGCGCTCGCACAAAACTTGCATCTACTAAAATATCCGCATCCAATATCTCTCCAGTCAAGGGATTAACCCGGGATGGTCCCATAGCAAAATAGCCGTCTACCGTATTAATCCAGCGAATAGTATTGTAGCGAATATCGGCTGGATCCCAAGTCGCATTATCCGGCATTTGACGTACTTCGATGGCATTTTTGAATCCAGCTTTTTCAAAAGCTCTATTCCACATCAAAACGCCTTCTTTAATTGCATTCCGATATTCAAAAGGTACTGCATTATCTATCCAGAAAACAATCGGTTTTTTGGGACGAGAAAGAGCAGCTTTCGGGTTTTGTTTTTCTAAATTCCAGCGATTAATGTAGCGAATAAAAGGGTCACGTCGATTCAGATTAGATAAATTTTGATAAGCAGTAATAAAGTATCCTACTCTCTCATCTGCTAAACGTGGCTGATAGCTATTATTTGGTAGTTCCGAAAGACTGTAATGAACCCTCAAAGTAAAACCACGATTATCAGCTAAAGTACCAAACTTGGGACTTCTACTGCCAGCACTCCCCGGAGTACCAACAAAGTTCATAATTGATTCTACTTCTACATTCTTGGGAAAAGCTTTAGCCCCACCAAAATAAGATTGTTCGGGTCCTCCTCCCGAAACCCCCAAACTAGCTGAGAGTCCAGCTAAATCATTCAGTAAAATATCACCCAAATCTACTAATATGGTTTTTCGTTCTGGGTGAATGCTCTTAATTTTGATCGTGTAAAGCACCGAATCACTAAAAGAACGAGCAAGCGATCGCACTTGTGGATCTCCCTCACGAGTCCGAAAATTTACGTTACGAACAATAAAGTGGAGCTTTTTATTTACCCTACGGAAGTAGAATAAAAAGTCAGATAAGGGCATTCCGCTATAAATACCCGCTTCACCTATACCGGACTCTAGAGTTGCAGTCGCTAAAAAGTTTTTATTTAACTGCGCGGGATCGATTTCTATATAAACCTTATTTTTCTCTTTATTCTTGTATAAAGTAAATAATCCTGGAATTTTTTCTGTATCTTTAGTTACTTTATCAAAGGATTCAAACCCATTCTCTGGGGATTTTTTTTCATCTTTTTTGGGGGTAACCTTTGATTTATTAGGTTTACTTGACTTATTCTCTACTTGCAAAAACGGCTGTTGAAATTTATTTTTAACGTCATCTACTACCCACATAAAAGGCTGACGTTTAACCTGACTATTTTTATCTATTGTCCATACTTTGGAAACAGGCAACAGTGTTCTCTTACTACTTTCTTGATTATTACTTTTCTGATTAGATTTATTCAGTAATGATGACTTTTCCTTCTCCTGAGACAATTCACCATTTGCACTTTTTCCTATCTTTGATGCAGTCCGATCACTTTCTACTGCATAAGCCCTATAAGCTTCGGGGTTAGTAAATGCTGTGCCCACCACTGAAAAAAAACCCTGTAAACAAATAAGATATAAAGCAAATCTCTTCATTCTATATATCCCCGACAGCTATTCTCAAGTATTTAGTAACCTATGCGAACCATTAGACTTGTTAGTTATCTAACTTGACTTAAAACATATATCGTTGCTTAATATCAAGCACTTAGCTTTTAAAGCAATTTTTATCATCTTTTTTTATTTATATTGCACTGTTTTAATGTAGTATTTTTTCTAATTACTATCTAATATCTTGGTAAAAAACAGTACGTATTATTTTTACGTTAATTATTTTGACATTAATTAAAATTAGTCGAATGTTGATGATCCTGCTGTGAACTTCCTTACCAAGAGTTAGAGGTAAGAGGAAATCGAAAGCCGGCGTTGGCGGATATTCTCATTTGTATAGAAAACTTCAACCAGTAACTTGGGAGTAATAATAACCGACATAGTCTTTCACAGACTGTTCTAATTAATACTAGCTTATTTATTAATTAAAAGTATAAACCCGTGAAAAATCTTTAATTGAGCCAGATGTCATCAGTATTTTTAAGTAGTAATCTGTATAACAATGTCATATTTTACTAAAGTTTGGAGACAGCTAAAAAAATACACCCAAGGCACACCAAAAAAAGAGGTTGTTACAGGTGAGGGTGGAGTCAATAGAATAGTTCTTCCTGAAGAGAAAGTGAAGCTAATAGGAGAAAATACATACAAGCTATTACCCAACCAACCTGAAATATCAGTAACACAGACGAAGAATTTTCCTCCCTCAAATCAAAACCCAAGTAGTTGTGAAACATTTTTACTTCAAGATAAGTTAAAAATTAGTTTACACAAATGGGTGCAAGATTGCGGTAGTGTAAGCTGCAATCAACAAGACCTTTCAATGTGTCAGCAAATATACGATTTGCTGGGTAATGATACATTGAGAGCAGAAATTGCCTCAGAACTCATAGGTAAGTTAGCAAAAGAAGATAAATTATTATACGTTCAAGTATTTGAGCGTCTCGAAGATTTTTATCAGCGTTGGTGTCAAGGAGAATTTATTGATGCACCACCCAAAAGCAATTTACCTCAGCAAAAAATGCTGCAACTCAAAAAAGTATCCAATATTTCTATCGGATTGCGTCAGATAGATATAAATACTGGTTTAAACGTGATGATTTTGCTGTTTGAGCTACACCGCATAGCCCAGAAAAACGATGCTCTTAAAAATAGAATCAAATTTTACCCCTCCGGAAAACCAGACCCAGAACAAGAAAACTTTTTTACATCCCGACTGTTGCAAGTCATAAATTACAGCGAAGCGATCGCAATCGGTAATTTCAGCAATCTAGTTGGAGAGTTTCTGTATGGAAATGATTTTAGTAGAGCTTATTTGGGGGATGCAAATTTAATTAGCGTTAATTTTTCCAACGCGAATCTCAGTCATAGCTACTTAGGGGATACAAACCTAACAGGTGCTAATCTTAGCTATGCCGATCTTAGTTTTGCCAACTTCGGAGACGCAAATTTAAGTGGTGCCGATCTCAGGGGTGCAAACCTTGAAAACGCAGACCTAAGCGGTGCAGACCTAAGCGGTGCGGATCTAAGCGGTGCAAACCTTAGTAATGCAAATCTAAGTACTGCCGATCTTAATAGCACTAAACTAAATGCAGCGAATCTCAATCACGCGAATCTCACTAACACCATTATTAGAGATGCACAGCTTAATAACACAGACTTAAGTCATGCTATTTTATTTAGTGCCAATCTCAGCGATACTTTACTTGAGCGGGCTAATCTTCAATATGCCGATCTATGTCGCACCGATTTAAGTGGAGCTAATCTTCAATATGCCAATATCAAAGGTGCGAACATCAGCGATAGTATTTTATTTAGTACCAATCTTGAACATGCTGTCCTCCTATCTACAGACCTCAGTTATGCCAAACTTAACGGAGCTCAGCTTGCAGAAAGTAATTTGCAGAATGCTATTCTCATTGGTGCAGATTTGAGCGGTGCAAATCTAATTAGAGCAGTTCTTCATCAAGGTGATTTGAGTGGAGTAAATCTGAGCGAAGCTGATTTAACTCAAGCTGATTTAAGGGAAGTAGTTTTGCTTGGTACAGACCTTAGCTCAACGAAATTGAATGAAGCCAATCTTAGTGCAAGCAATCTATGTGGTGCAATACTCAATCATGCCGACCTCACCCATGCAAATCTTACTCAATCTATTCTTAGTGATGCAGATTTTAGCTATGCAAACCTAGAACAAATTATATGGAATGAGCAGCAAGAATGGCAAGAAGTCAGGGGCTTGGGAAAGGCAATTAATGTACCATCAGCACTACAAAATCCAATGGACTCAGATTAAAACAGGGGAAAGCAAATGAATAGTGTTCCCAATCAATCTTCAGGAGTATCTCCATAAAAAGATGATTTGTAAGTACTTTGGCGTTTACCAAAAATCTCATAACGATTATCGCGAATATAATCGTAAAAATTATCGCCCATAGATTTCATACCGGGCAAAGCACGATAAGCATCTACAAAAATTTTCCCAAAAGGTAACAATCTACCAATCTCCTCTGCTGCATCACTTCCTTGCCATCGTTTCTCGGGAGCATTAGTATCAATTAAAATCATCCCCATTTCACAGTTATTTGGTGTAATACCCCACTCAGAAAGCATTTTCTCATCTTGCATGGGTAGATAAGTAAATAAATTTCCTCTATCTATATTTTCCAAAATTTGCACAAGAGTCACACAGAGGTTGCAATTCCCATCGTATATAACTTGATAATTCATTACAAAGAATAGTCCTTATTTTTATATCTTCATATTTATTGAGTATGAACTATAGTAACTTTATAGGCAAAATTATCAAATAATTATAATTAACTGCCTATGCTAATCAAGATGTCTAGGTCGCAATTCTCTTTATTTCTGATAAAAATCTAGTCGATAAAAATAAGAAAAGATACAAATGATTTGTATGTAGAATTTTCTCGTACTATTGATATGAGAATATGGTTTTTGGAAGCTCATTTGCAAGCGGCTGAGATTAAGTCTAATAATGGGGTTTCTCAAGGCATTCCAATGAAACAGCCTGCTGGTGTAAGATAAGAATATTTTCAGAATTTAAATTACTAAGACACTGTAAAGATATTGTATGGGCACAAAGTTTGTGCCCTGTTTATTAGTAAAACTATTTTCTGTTAACCAATACTTAGGGGATAGGAACAGACCTCAATAACCTTTCTATTACTGTTCTTGCACTACGTCCCCCTGTAGGTATGAGACGGTGACATAGAACGTGAGGGGCAAGAAATTTAATATCATCAGGAATAACGTAATCCCGATCGTTAATAAATGCTAATGCTTGGGCTGCTTTTTGTAGTGCTAAGCTTCCTCTAGGACTGATACCCAAAGTTATTTCCTCATCACATCTAGTTGCTCTGACTAGATCAATAATATATTGTTGTAAATCGCTCTCTATTCTAACTTGAGCGCAGATCTGACGAATTTCCTGTAAATCTTCTAAGCTGATGCAGGGTTGTAATTGATTGACTTTAACTCCCTTTTGCTGATGCTGAAGCATTTTTAACTCTTCTGCTTCTGAGGGATAACCCAAACTTAATGAAAGCATGAATCTGTCCATTTGGGCTTCTGGAAGAGGAAAAGTACCTTGATATTCAACAGGATTCTGAGTTGCAATCACGAAAAAAGGCTGAGGTACTTGACGAGATACACCATCAACAGTTACTTGATTTTCTTCCATGACCTCTAGTAAAGCAGACTGGGTTCTTGGTGTCGCACGGTTGATTTCATCAGCCAAGACTACGTTACCGAATATTGGACCAGGAAGGAAAGTAAATTCACCACTCTGAGGATTCCAAATATTAGTTCCTGTAATATCTGTTGGTAATAAATCGGGAGTACATTGAACTCGATAAAATTTCCCATCTATAGAACAAGCTAAAGATTTTGCAAGTAAGGTTTTACCTACTCCTGGAACATCTTCTAATAAAACATGACCATTGGAAAGTAAAGCTACTATTACTAGGCGAATAGAATCATTTTTACCGACTATGGAAATAGCTAAGTTTTGTATAAGAGCGTCTATATTTTCTCTCATGCACCAGTTTAATTAGGTAATAGGATAATTAGAATAGAAAATATATAGACAAAATTATAGAACGATATAAACTCCCTATGTATTTCTATTCAGATTAGTTTTCCTTAGTATTCCCATTATTCAATTCAAAATCCAATCTGATTGAATTGACCTCAATTAAAAATTCCCACTTAGTAATTCCCACTTAGTAATTGATAATTCATAACTCATAATTAAAGAAAGCGATCGCGGTTGAACAATCTTTTTGAATTTGTGTTTTCAATGCTTCTAGGGAAGAAAACTTTTTTTCTGGTCGCAAAAATTTTAAAAGTTTCACTTCCAGGATTTTACTGTATAAGTCTCCTGACCAATTTAGTAAATGTATTTCCACTGATAAGTTATTACCGTTGAGAGTGGGACGATTTCCGATATTCATCACACCATCATAGATATTTTCTTGGTGATCACTTCTTTGTTCACTATTTTCCCAATCTATCTTTTCTTTATCTACAGCTTCAGTGCGATTTAACTTATAATCATCAACTATCACACGAACAGCATATACACCTTTTGAGGGTATAAACTTTTTATGTGGTAATTCTAAATTTGCAGTCGGAAAACCTATGGTTCTACCAACTTGCTGCCCCAAGATAACTTTTCCTGTGAGAGTATAAGGTCGTCCTAATAAGATATTTGCTTGTTGAATATCACCAGTTTCTAGAAGCTGTCTGATCAAAGAAGTACTGATATTCATCTTTTCTGAATGACTTTCGCTAGACATTTCCAGAGGTACTATCGTTACAGGAATGTCATATTTTGATGCGATCGCTTGTAAATCTTGAGCGGTTCCTGTTCGTCCGGAACCAAAGCGAAAGTCTTCTCCTACACTGATGCAAGCAGCTTGTAATTGTTGAAGGAGAATTTTTTCTACAAAGTCTTCAGGACTTAAGTTACATAAAACTTGATTGAAGGGTAATAGTACTAATTGTTCGACACCAAAGGTACCCAATTGTTCTATTTTTTCATCTAATGGTGTCAATAATGCTCTTGGTTTTCCCGTAAAGTATTCCTGGGGGTGAGGGTCGAAGGTGACAACCGTTGAATAGATATGTTGTTTCTTAATCAGACTACTTTTATTATTCTGCAAAGCTCGAGATGCAGATAAAATTGGCTCAATAACCCGTTGATGACCGCGATGAACGCCGTCAAACTTACCTAAAGCAACCAAAGTAGGCGTTAACGCCAAATTATTTGAAGATATAACTCGCACAGAACATTCATTTGGAGACAGATTGCGCACATTGATAACTGGGATTGGATTGAAGTCGAACCACCAGTAGCTATAAGCTATACTACCGCTAGATTAAACTTCGACAAAGTTAGATGCTTACTTAAAATTGTTGCTTAAAGATAATTATTATATCAAGCTACCTAATATTAATGGTTAATAGCAGTAACCTGATTAAACAAAAATATAATTGTGTAGTATATTTAAATACATTTTATCCACCTTGATATTTCCAAGGTTATTCATCTTAGATAATAGACTTGAAAACACCGAATGTTAACATTGAACTGACTGGAATTTTTAATTTCTAATTTCTAATTAGAGTATAAAGCCGCTTCACCATAGCTACGCTTTAAAGGTAGTTTCTCGTAAAGAAGCGACTGACTAAGGAAAGTCTGTAAATATCTATCCCCTACAACTTTTATACAAAGGTACAGAAACGGGAACTGTTAAAACCATTCCTTCCTTTGCCATAACTGCACCAGGAAAACTTGCTGCTGCCTCTTCTCCAACTTTATATAAAAATTCATCATCATGGGCAGGATCGTGATGAAATATTACTAAAGTTTTGACATTAGCAGCTTTAGCTATTTTCACAGCTTCTTGCCAAGTAGAATGTCCCCAACCGACTTTAGGGAATTTAGGATGATAATACTCTTCATTAGTATAAGTAGAATCATAAATTAGAATATCGGCATTTCGCGACAACTTCAGTACATTTTCATCCAATCTATCGGCGAAATGTTCAGTGTCGGTAATGTAAACCGCAGACCCATCACGCCAATTTAATCTGTATCCTAAAGCTTCACCAGGATGATTTAATGCTGCTGTTTCTATACTCACATCATCAACTTTGATGAATTCATCAGCTTTAATGCTGTGAAAATGCAAATCTGCTTGCATTATTTGTAGAGGTACCGGAAAGTTCGGGTGCAACATTTGATCGTTAAGACGCTGCTCTATAGTAGAGCCATCAGGAGCGATCGCGCCATAAATATGAAAGGTGTTTCCTTTGACAAAAGCTGGGGTAAAAAAGGGAAAACCCTGCATATGGTCCCAATGAGAATGGGTAAAGAATAAATGAGCATCCAAAGGCATCTTACTCAATAAACTTTGACCTAAAACATGTAGTCCAGTACCACCATCAAATATAAAGCGTTTACCACCTGCTTGCATTTCTACACAAGAGGTATTGCCACCGTAGCAAACGGTTTCTTTTCCTGGACAAGGAATACTGCCGCGAACGCCCCAAAACTGTACGGTAAATTTTTCTTCTTTGCTATACATGGGTGTTGATTGCCGGACTAAGCGGGCAACTGATACTAAAAATTGTTACTCCTGAGTTTTCAGTTTATGCTGTCTTATTACAAACTGTGTGAGAGTAAAATTACTGGTAAGAATATAACTCCATAGGAGAAGTTTCTTCCAGTTAAATGATGCTCTTATGGTCTAGAGACTAGAGCTTTTTGGATATTATTTTTTAACTTAATAGCACAAGTGTCTTTACTTTATAGCGTAAAATTACACGTATTGCATTTTACTTTTTTTATGTGACAAAGAGGGAATATCAAATTTTACAAATTTTACTAGATTTGAAATTTCCACCCAGACAGATTTCTTAACCCGTTCATATGAGTAAGGTTGTATTGCAAAGGTGTAATACTGATATAGCGATCGCGGATAAGATGAACATCAAGAGGAATATTTTCATCAGCATTCACGGATGTAGGTGGTTCTATATCTTCAAGAACTTCACCAGTCAACCAATAGTAATTCTTACCTCTAGGATCGACACGTTTGTCAAAGACATCGACATAACGACGTACTCCCTGACGGGCGATCGCGACTCCAGCAATTTCTGATGATGGTAAAGCTGGAATATTTATATTAAGTAACATTAAATCTGGTAAAGGATTGTCGGAAATTTGCGCAACCAATGACTTAGCAAAATTTGCTGCCGGTTGAAATTCTCCAGAGGTGTAGCTAGTCAAGCTAAAAGCTAGGCTAGGAATACCTTCAATGAGACCTTCCATTGCCGCAGAAACTGTACCAGAATAGAGAATTTCTGTACCTAAATTAGCCCCCTGATTAATTCCAGAAAGCACCAAATCCGGGGGAGAGTCTAACAAAGCCCAAATAGCTAACTTGACGCAGTCAGCAGGAGTCCCATCACAAGCCCAAGCCTTAACGGTAGGATGAAAAAGTGACTCTATAATTTCAGCGCGAATTGGTTGATGTAAAGTTAAACCATGTCCGGTTGCAGAGCGTTCTCGATCGGGGCAAACTACAAAAACGCTATGACCCTCAGCAGCTAAAGTATCAGCAAGGGCACGAATACCAGCTGCGTAAATACCGTCATCATTACTGATTAACAATTTCATAAATTTAAATGATAAGAATTAATTTCCTTTATTTATATAGCCAATAATCTGCCTAGAAACTATATTTAGTCAATATTTATCTTGAAATGTCAGTGTCCCTGCTCACAACAAATTCCATAAAGAATATTTATCAAATCTAGTTGTTTTTGCTAAATGTTTTTACTAAATGCTTTTACACTGATTGTAAGAAGAGCTATCAGAGATGATAAGACAGGTAGAAAAAATAGCTAATCTTTTACTAATTACCCAAAAACCAAGAATAATAACTATTGAATATTAATTATTTCTAGAAATGACAAATCCGCCCAGCAATTTAGAAACTCAACTTGTAGAACTGCAACAGACAGCAGAAAAAGCGATCGCCAATGCCGAAACTTTAGAAAGCTTAGAAGAACTTAGAATCAGCTATCTAGGTAAAAAAGGGCAGCTGGGTATGCTGTTGCGGAGTATGGGAAAATTGAGTGCCGAGGAACGTCCAAAAGTTGGAGCGGTAGCTAATACTGTTAAAGAAGCACTCCAATTCAGTTTAGATAAACAGCGTCAAGCTTTAGAAACAGAGAAAATTCAGGCACAATTAGAGGCAGAAACTCTGGATGTGACAATGCCAGGCATTTATCGTCCCCAAGGTAGCATACACCCTCTTAACGGCATCATTGATAAAGCTTTTGATATTTTTGTCGGTTTAGGTTATACGATAGCGGATGGTCCAGAAATGGAAACTGACTATTACAATTTTGAAGCATTAAATACACCACCTGACCATCCAGCACGGGATATGCAGGATACCTTTTATCTACCTGACGGCAATTTATTAAGAACTCATACTTCCAGCGTCCAAATTCGCTACATGGAAGCAGAAGAACCCCCCATTCGCATTATTGCTCCAGGAAGAGTTTATCGTCGGGATGATGTGGATGCAACCCATGCTGCGGTATTCCATCAAATAGAATTATTAGCAGTAGATGAAGATTTAACTTTTACAGACCTAAAAGGCACCGTAAAAGAGTTTTTACAGCAGATGTTTGGTGAATTACCTATTCGTTTTCGTGCTAGCTATTTTCCTTTTACCGAACCATCAGCAGAAGTAGATTTACAGTGGAATGGACGCTGGTTAGAGGTGATGGGTTGCGGTATGGTAGACCCCAATGTCTTAAAAGCAGTAGGATACGACCCAGAAGTCTATACTGGTTTTGCTGCTGGTTTCGGTGTAGAGCGTTTTGCTATGGTACTACACCAATTAGATGATATTAGAAGGGTTTATGCTAGCGATTTAAGGTTCTTGAAGCAGTTTTAGGAATTTATTTATTGATGGTAAATTGTGAATGGTTGATGGTGAACGGTGAACGGTTTGTATTGTAATCTCAGTACAGACAGTTCAGGGCTACTAAAAGCCCACACTGTACCCATCGGTCAGTGTGGGTAGTTTACTCTTCTAAATCTTGCAATTATCACAGTGTCCGCAGTTCCAGTTTTTTGCGTCTTGAGTAAAACCAAAACTATCTAGCAAAAACTGCCATCGACAAGCCTTCGTTGTAATGTATTTATTCATCTGCCTAGCGGCACGAGTTTGATTTTTAAAAGGAGAACTCGTGTCAGATTTTTGTGTATTGTTTTCCCGTTTAATATGATATTGGAAAGGATCTAGCCATTCTAGCTTACCCATACTATGTAGTAACGAAAGAGCGATCGCACTATCATGAAATTTTTCAGAGACTGCTGCGACATTTCCCGTAGGAGGCAATTTTTTGATTAATTCTTCAGCCCTTAGCAATTGCGATCGCGCTCTATTTGTAAAAAAATTTTGTCTTTGCTTATCTTCTGGGTCTAACCATCCTGTAGGTTCACTGACAAGCATGAGTGCTTCTGATGGTAAACCATCCCTACCAGCACGTCCAATTTCTTGCACGTACTCTGACAGTAGCGATGGTGGATGGAAATGAATTACCCAGCGTACATTTGACTTGTTAATCCCCATGCCGAAAGCAGATGTACAAACTACAAAGGGTATTTCTCCATCCAACCATTTACTTTCGATTCGGCGACGTTCCTCTGCATGTAATCCGGCATGGTAACTAGTTGTAGGATAACCTTTTTTTTCTAACCATGTTGCTATATTTTCACTGTCACGCCTAGTTCTAACATATACCAGTCCGGGGTTTGGTAATTTTTCCCGCACAAAATTTAATAATTTTTGCTTTCTTCCTTTTGGTGTCCAAGCAATACAAACTTTAGGACTAAGGTTGGAACGATAAGGATTGAGACGATAAATTTCTGGTTGTCTTAACTCTAAAGTTTCTTTAATTATCTTTTGAGCTTCCCTGTCAGCAGTAGCTGTAAAGGCTGCAATACTTATTTTTTCTGCTGGTGCTTTTGATGTTAACAAGGCTTTGCGTACAGCACCCAAACGACGATAAGCTGGTCTAAATGTGTCACCCCACTGCACTAAGCAATGAGCTTCATCCAAAATCAAAGCATTAATTTTTAATTCTGGTTCAGATATAGTTTTCCACACTGGGGGACTTAATAAAGTTTCTGGTGATAAATATAGTAATCTTAATTTTTGTTCTGCTACTTTTACTAAAGTTTTTCGTTTCTCCAAAGAAGATAATTCATTATGTAAAAGAGCCGCAGATAATTTCTTTTCCTGTAGTTCCTTGACTTGGTTTTCCATTAATGCAACCAAAGGAGAAATTACTATAGTTAAACCAGTTTTTAAAAGTGCAGGGAGTTGAAAACAAATAGATTTTCCGCCACCTGTAGGCATAATAATTAATGCATCTTTGCCCATCAGCAAATTATGCACAATTTCACCTTGTGGTTTGCGAAAGTCGTCATAACCCCAAATTTCTTGAAATACAGATAATATGTATTTCCAAGAAGTTTTATCTACTTGATTCATAACTCATTATTGGATAGTAAATGCACCCAATCTCCTTGCACGCTTTCTTATGACGTTGTTCTAAATATAATTGTATAATTTAAGTTTATGGTTCAGTATTTTCATCAAATTTATCTAAATTTTCAGTAGAGATATTTATTTATAATTGATATTTGTCTAAATATTAAACACAATGTTTACTTTCTCAGTATTTTTATATGTAACCTACAAATAAATGATTTATAAATAAACATATTATAGAAACTACTTAACAATAAATATTGACTACAGATTTTACTTTATGAATTATTTTAAACTGGTTTATATAATTTCAGCACTTACGCAAAATCAACATAATTCTGTCCGAGACCGTTTGCGTAGCATGTCCGTGCTTGACGAACGATAGCGAAGTATAAGCTCTGTCGCGCAATAAACCCTGCGTTCGCGCTAGGGTGTCTGATAGGACTTATGCTTCCCTACACTAAGTGACCGTCGCTTCGGACAAATCTTCGTTGCGTAAGTCCTGAATTTTTTAATTTAAATAATCAATATATTTAGTAAAAATTTAATAGAACCAGAAAAAACTATGATACTTTTGAATTGTAAATTTTGTTGTTAGCAACAAGCACAACGATAAGCAGATTACAATATATACAGTTTCTACATGACTAGAGTCCTTTTTCAGGGATGATAAAGCGCAAATCAATAATATTCTTAATTTTCCGAGTAGCAGTTTTGTGCTTAATGATATTGCTACTATGGAGTGGTAGTAGCTATGCACAAATCACTACAGACAGTAAGATTGAACCTTTAATCGAAAAATTAGCAGCTAGAAATAATCGCTTCACTGATGCTGCTGATGCTTTAGTAAATATTGGGTCTCCTGCTGTACCAGCACTTATTGAAGCTCTACATAATGAAGATAATAATCTACGTTGGCGAGTAGCTTCCGTACTCAGCGACATGGGTGTTGAAGCTACACCAGCAGTGAACGCTCTAACATCGGCACTGCAAGATGAAGATGGACAAGTACGACTTTATGCGACCATAGCTTTAGGTAATATCGGGGAAGCTGCAAAACCTGCTGTACCTGCCTTGATGGCAGCTTTACAAGACAAAGAGCAATACGTACGGATTTATGCTCCCTCTGCTCTGCGTAAAATTGGTGCTGAAGCAAAAGTTGCAGTACCAGCACTTATTGGTGCTTTAAAAGATCTGAATGCGGGAGTACGTTTGAATGCAGCTTATGCTTTAGGAGCTATGGGTAAAGATGCATCATCAGCAATACCAGACTTAATTAAACTTTTAAACGACCAGAAATCTTATGTCCGCTACGGTGCAGTTAAAGGTTTGTCTGGTATTGTTGCAGGATTTCAAGATGAAGCACATCAGCTTTCTAGTAGTAAGTTAAATAAGCTTGTATCAGACTTTGAACCTGTTCTGAAAATTTTAGAAGATGATAAAAATGATGGTAAAAACAAGTTTACAGAGGCAGAAATTGCCCGTATCCGTCGTCCTCTAAATGCTATCAAAGCTGAAAAAGAAACCCGTCTGCTTGATAAGTCCTGGGAATGGGTACTCAAGCACAAGTTAGTTTTAGGAATAGCAGCTTACATTACCTTATTACCTACGCTATGGTTAATTTTGCTGCGATTTGCACCTCTGTGGTTATTAAAAATAAATAACGCTCTCAAACCTTACACAGATTTTTCTCTTCCACTTATCAGTATCAATGTTCCCCTTAGATATGTCTTATTCGTGGGGTTTTTCCATTACCATCCCAAAGTATTAGATGCTTGGGTAAAAAAATATATTAACTTAGCTAGGGAACAGTTTCCTAAAAAAGATACAGTCAATTCTCGTAGCACCTATATCCCTATTCCCGTGGTTTTTGAAGGTTCCACCATACCCCAGCTACAACCACAGGATTTACGCTCAATTTTTGATAAAAAGCGTACTTGTCTGCTAATTCAGGGAGAAGGTGGTATTGGTAAAACTAGTTTAGCCTGTAAGCTAGCTGCTTGGGGAATGGTCGAAGATAAGGAGCAGCGCTTATGCGATCGCTTAATGTTACCGGTACTTTTAGAAGAAGAATTTCGGGAAGTTGAAGACAAATCAAAATTACTCGAAGCTATTCGGGGTCAGTTACAAGCTTTAATTGATGAACCGGAACCTATATGTGAGGAATTGCTAATACCTCTGTTACGAAAGCAACGTATCTTAGTAATAATAGATCGTTTTTCTGAATTAAACTCTGATACACGAGAAGCGATTCAGCCAGATTCACCAGATTTTCCCATAAATGCCTTAATAATCACATCTCGTTTGGAAGAAAAGTTAGGTAGGATCAATAAAACAGTCATTAAACCCCTGCGTATCGAAGCTAATAAACTTTCTTCATTTATGGAAGCTTACTTAATGCAGCGAGGTAAAAGAGAAGAATTTACCGACCAAGAATTTTTCGATGCTTGTAATCGTCTTTCTTCAATGGTGAATCAGCGTAATATTACAGTTCTATTAGCTAAACTTTACGCTGAACAACTCATCGCTAACATCGAAGCACCTCAGAAAATATTACCTGACAATGTTCCTAGCTTGATGTTGGGATATTTAAATGAAGTCAATCGAGATGTAACTGGTGATACTTTAGATGATAGAACAGTCCATCAAGACATGAAAGCGATCGCTTGGGAGTGTTTGCAGCAAAATTATCAACCGGGAAATGCAAAGTTAACCAGTGCAATAGATGTTTTGTCAGATTTAGGTGTAGATGAACCGGAAGCACATTTAAAGTATTTGGAACATCGCTTACATTTAATCCAGACTATAGGTTATGCAAAAGACGAAATTCGTTTTTGCTTAGATCCTTTAACTGAATACCTTGCGGGTTTATATGCTGTGGAGCTTTTTGGTACGAATGATGGGAAATGGCGTTCTACATTTTTTAAGAAAGCTGATGAGCTAATAAGTAAAGGTGGAGGCGATAATATTAAAGGTTTTCTTTTAGCTGTCAGGGATTGTTATTTATCAAAAATTGATGGTGCAAAAGAATCTGATTTTGTACCACAAAAATTAAAAAAAATATCAGGTATAGGAAGTTCGGGGAAGAATTCGGCAAAAACTATTCAATCAGCTACACCTTAATTTGAATTGACACTTTCAAGAGTTCAAGCTTGTTAAACAAGGTCGTAGACTGTTGATATACAGCACTTTGCAGTTACATGAGGTACATTCTCCCTGCTCCCTGCCCCCTGCTCCCTGCCTTACAACGATATGAACTGTACCTCAATCAGATGAAATTGGCTGTAAATAGGATTTGGCGGTTTTTAATTCAGAGAATTTTTATGTATTTATAGCACTACTAGGATATGTTGGGACATTTTTATATTTCCGACTTTGGAGGGGGTTTGGGGGACGCAACCGTCATCCCAATCGGGGGTTTGGGGGAGAATCTCCAAGTCTTTATTCTTGTGAAAAAACGTCCTAACCCGAAAGCGTACCGCTATAAATAATAACCTTACTCCCTTCTCGCTAAAAGTTTTTAGAAACAGGGTTAAACTTATTATTCAAACTAATTACTCATCAAAAATAATCAAGATTAAATATAGAACAGAAAAATTAATTAAAAAGAATGTTACTTTCAGAAAAGCCGATGGATTATCGTGTTGATTTTGCGTAAGTTCTGTAAGTAAATGCTTAAATTAAATGCTTAAATTTCAAATATAAATATTAGGAAATTGGCACAGTAAAAATAGAAAATAACCAACCTAGAATTGCACCACCCATAACCAAGAATGCAGCATTGATACGGAAACGAATGACCGCAATAAGAGCCATACCACTTATTAAAAGAGCTATTAAATCAACTGGAAGTCCGAATTTAGTCTGAAGAAAAATATTTCGCGCTAGCTGTAGAGTCACATACCCCATTAAAGCAACAGCACTTACATTGACTGCATCTAAAAATGATGAAGCCCAAGAAGATTGTCGCAGTTTAGGAATCAGAGGATTAATCATCGCAACAAATAAAAATGAAGGTAGAAAAATACCGATAGTTGCTACAATAGCCCCCGGAAAACCAGCTATTACATAACCAATAAAGCTGGAAGTTGATAGAATAGGTCCAGGAGTAAACTGACCAATAGCGATCGCATCTAAGAGTTGTTGTTGAGTTAACCACCCATATTGATTCACCAATTCTCCTTCAAGGAAAGCAATTAATACATAACCACTACCAAATAATACTGTTCCGACCTTCAAGAAAAATAGCCCTAACTGCCATATGGATGGTGTAACTGTTCCTACAGTCTGCGCTGCAACAGCGACGCTACTTTTCCAGATAGCACTCAAGTTCAACCCAGCTATAATCATTTGAACTGTTTGGTTCGGGGGATTTTTGCGATCGCGATTTGCTTGTAACCAAAACATTCCCAGAATTCCCCCTAAAAGTAAAGCAAAAGCTTCATTAATTCCTAAAATTAGTAAGGGTATAACTCCAAAAGCTATTAATAAAAGTTGAGTATTCTTGAATGCTTTTTTCCCTAATCGCCATAAAGCACCGATAATTACAGCTAATACGGCAGGTTTAATTCCGTAAAGTAAAGGTTGTAAAGCACTTAGAGTTCCAAAAGTCGTATATATCCAAGCAAATAAAGTTGTGATTAAAACTGCAGGCAAAATAAAACAGATACCAGCAACTATTAAACCAGGAATTCCAGCATAGGAATAACCCACATGAATTGCCATTTCTGTAGAGTTAGGACCGGGAATTAAGTTAGTTGCTCCAATTAGGTCGAGAAAATGTTCGCGACTTATCCATTTTCGCTTTTCAACGACTTCCTCTTCCATCATTGCAATATGTGCAGCAGGTCCACCGAAACCAATAATCCCCTGCTTGAGAAATAATTTTGCCAGTTCGCTCAAACGTAATGGGGTACTCTGGTTCATAAATAGGTTTGATATAGCTATAATGTCATCTTATCTGAGGAAGGTGGATAGTGGTTTCAGGATTTGTCAGTTATTTGACAAGGTTGTTATTCCAAATTAAGCAGAAGTAGTTAAAAACTTTTATTTCTCTTTAGATGTACTTTAAACAGTCTTTACAAAAATTTGCAAGTATTTGTTAATAAAAAAACCTCAATAGCGATCGCTCTGATACTCAATTACCCCGGCAAGTCATGTTAAACCATTAGTTATGGACTCAAATTTTTCTGCAAGAGAAAATAGTACAGCAGCAATAGCCAGAGTCATCGGTACAGCCTGCAACGTCGGGGGTGCCTGCAATGAGCGGTTTTCACCGGTCGAGCTACCAAAAAATCAAGGACTTACACTAAAATAATTTTTTCTCCTTGTTTTTTTAGAGATAAGGCTTAAAAAGCCTTTAATAAAGAGTTCCACATAGAGATTCCCAGGTTAGAGCGAAAAGGGAAAGTTAACTTAGGAGAACCACTATAATGTTTTCCAAACGCACTGTTTGGCAGTTCTTATTCAGCGCATTGATATTGCCTGTTTTTGTAGGAATTGAAGCAGCTTCAGCGTCTGTACCCGAACAGACAGAAGAGTCTTCCTACATACAGCAGACAAATCAAAGTCTGGTTGAGATTGAAGATAACACAATCGAAGAAGACTTGACACTTCCTCAAGTGCAATTTGTCAATATTGATGTTGATAGCAATGAAATTGATAACGACGAAATAGACCAAAGAAAAAACGGCTATTACCAAAAGCCACGTCGTCAGAAAAGATCTTACTACAAACGTAGTAGCTACAAGAGATACAACCGTCCCTGTCGGACCTATTATCGTCCCAAAAAAAGTTATCGCAGAGTCCGCAACAATAGATACAAGTATGGGAATGCTGGTTATCAACGCTATCCCAAGCGCAATTACAACAACGGCTATGGCTATTAATATTACGAATACTAGGTAATATTTACAACTAGTTGTTTGATTAGTAGGGTGGATTTATTAAATAGACCACCTTACTTTTCTTTTAATTTTTTTGCCACTTACAAATTAGTAATTACTAATTACCAATTACCAAACTCCATAAATATAAGAAATATTCCGGTGGATTAGATATTACCTGATTCATCCCAAAAGCTAAAGCTGCACTACCTATAGGAACAGTCAGATTATCAATACCTAAAATAGAGAAAGCTTCTAAAGCTGTAGCGACTATGGCAGTAATAAAAGATATTAATCCAACTTGTCCTATATTACCTTCTGAAATTAATAAAACTAGAAAGCTGATTATATAGCTAATCACTGCCATTGTTAAAGAACCTTCCCAGCTTTTGTAAGTACCTAAAAATTCATACTTGTGAGTACCAAAACCCTTTCCGATAATTGCAGCGAAACCGTCACCCCATGCCATAATCAGGATACCTAAAGCAGCATATTGGGGCTTATGTAAATACCAGAACCAAGCAACTAATACACCTATACTAACAGCATAGAAGAAAGTCCCTAGGCTTTTTCTCCCCACACTATTAATTCCGGGTAATATAGGTAAACGATAAGATAGCAAAGTAATAACACCAGCAATGACTGAAGCGCTAATTCCTATAAATGCCGGAATATTCAGCCACCATGCCAGAATAATCACATTTCCTGTACCAATATGAACTATTTTACGAATGACTTCAGAGTCAGCTTTGGTAAAACGCTTCACTACCCATGCAATAAACAGTATGAGTAGTACCCAAATGGCTGCGATGGTGATTGATAGCCAAAAGGGTGAGTTGAATTCGGAATTTGTAGATAAACTCAACAATTAAATAAAAGGCAATAACATTTTTTCCTAGTTACTAATTTATTACATTAAGGTTATATATCGTTAACTGTTAATAATAAGTTGGAAATATGAGACCATATCATAGGTTTTCTATTGTTGAATGTTATGAAAATCTAGTCCAAATACCTTTAGACAAATTTGCTGTAGAATCTCCTCATCCCTATGAAAAATTGGGTGCACCTTACGGGAGTCATTCTCCTTACTTTTTACGTCAAGGTGTGGTTGAAAGGCTAGTTCAAGCCCAGAATTATCTCTGTGAGTTATGTCCTAACTGGTTTATTCAAATTTTTGATGCTTATCGTCCAGTTGCTGTTCAAAATTTTATGGTCAATTATGCTTTTGGGGAAGCGATCGCTAAAAGAGGACTTGATGGTGTAGAGTTATCTGAAGTACAAACACAAGAAATTTGGCAAGAGGTACATAAAATTTGGGCTGAACCCAGTTTAAATGAAAAAACACCACCTCCTCATTCTACTGGTGCAGCAGTAGACGTAACTTTAGTTGATCATAGGGGTAGTATCCTTAAGATGGGTTCCCCTATTGATGAGATGTCTGATAGGTCTCTTCCAGATTACTACCTTCAGAATGATGACCCCCAAGCATCGGTTTATCAAAATAATCGTCAACTACTGTATGATGTAATGAAACAAGCTGGATTTTGTCGAAATCCTAGAGAATGGTGGCACTTTTCCTACGGGGATCAGATGTGGGCTTGGTTGAATAGTGAAGGTAATGGTGGGAATCAGCTGGTTGCTAAATATGGTAGATATAGTTAGGTAATAGATAATTATCTAATCGATAGTTTAAAAGATAGGTGCCATGAGCACCATTATCTTAAACTGACCAGAGTTGATTAGATATCTGGGGTACGCGGTAGGGATGACTAATTTGAAACTCTGTAGGGTCTATACAATCATTTTCTTCCATATATGTTTGTACACTTTCACGATAAACTCGCCACTGTTTTTGTAGATTTATCATCAAATCGGTCTGCATTGTAATCACGTCGGTTTTTTCAAAACCAGCCCTTGCTAACCATTCACTAATACTTAATGTTTCACCGTCACAAAAGCGCATAAATCCTCCTGATGTAATCCCTGAAATCGAAAAAAGAAACAAAAACACACATTTTTGTAGCTGAAAAAATTAGCTACAGAGTTGAAATTTTGTCATCTTACAGTAAGACAACATATTTAGACCGGCTTTGTTGATAAGAATGCTCGGTTACATTTCGATCGATATTAACTATTCTATTAATATCGATCGAAATTGATATCAACTGAAACTATTTCATTTTCTATTAAGGTTCTTTGAAACATTGACCATTATAAGTTTCAAACAACTGTCTCACACAAAATACAGGTATCCTCAATTCAGACTGTTTATACCTGCAAACTCTTATGAGTTATTTGAGCGAACGCTGACAATTCACCATAAGATAAATTATGATATCTTGTCTTTGCTACAATTTGCATCGGTAAGAATATTGATAAGAAATAAACAGACTCATAATAAATTTTGCCAAAATATACTGAAAAAAACATCTACTGATGGTTGTATATGTACGGCAATATATGAAGCAATATTTATCTTGTCCAGAATCTAATATCTAGCATACACGTGGATAAAAATTTACCCATTGTATTTGACTGCATTGCCTTTATCTAAACACTTCTAAGCATTATTTTTTCTCGCCACTGATACGCAAACATTTGCCTCTAGACAGCCACACTGCAATTGCTTATAGCCAAAACAAACAACGTTTTCATTGCTTATTTTCTAAATTATTTTGTTACTTACGTAAGTAAATTTGCGTGGCTTTTATCTAAGTATTAAATTAAGCTTTTTCAGTATTTTTTATATCAATATAATTTGATATAATATTGATATTACAACATAACAAGAAAGATGGAAATACCTGAAAACGATTTAGTTCATTCGTATAAGTTAAATCAACTATTTTTTACCAATTTTTTCAAAAATTAACTTTTTTCGCTATTCGTAGATATTTGCAGATATTTAATAAGTTTAGTTAACCTTTAGAGATACATTCGGTTGAAAGTAAGATTAAATTCTCCTTTGAGCTTTTTGGTTGGTAAGCAGAGCATTTTAGCAATTTTGATAGTGCGGGAATTTCTCCTTGTTTTTTCCCCTGTTTCTCAATTTGTTTTAAGATATTCGATGCTTGAGTTGTAATTTTTACAAGCTCATCCTCAGGAAACTTGTTGGTAAAATACTGTTTTAAGAAAGAATGATTTTGGATGTATCCTATTTCAAATGCATTGGTATCTAAGAGCCACCAATCAATACCATAAGTTTCAATCAATTGTTTTGCATCATCTAAGTTGGGACTATACTGAGCCTGCACTAAATTACCTAAGCGTTGACGTATTTGACTGTAGTAAGCAGTATGGTAAGGAATAGCGTGTTCCGGACTGACTAACACCGAACGTTGAGCAAAGCTGGGTAAATTACTGCTCTCAGGAGATATAGATGCAATCAGAGTATCAAATGGTTGTTTTTGTAAGAACTTGTATAGTTGTTCATGCTTCCCAACGATATAGCTCGTAGCTGGGAATTTAGTTTTCCAAATTAACGGAGGATAGAGAATTATTACTACTACTACAGCAGTTGTTAACAGAGTAGATAATTTTTTTGAAGACTTTGAAGACTTTGAATACTTGGAACTAACTGGTTTATTAGTACCATTAACCATATCAAGCAGTAGAACAATTGAAATACTAGATGCGATCGCAAAAATAATTCTCAGAGTATGTACCGTGTAGCGACTAGGAAGATATAGTCTAAAAAGCAAGATATGAGCGGCGAAAAATAGGGTACAAGAAACAATTAAGATATAAAGCAATATGTAAATACGAGCATCTACTTGTTTGGCTAGCTTAAACAATTTGGGAAATCTCAATTGTACAGGTAAAAGCAAACCCAAAGCTAAAAAAGGAGGGTTAAAAGCCAAACGAAAACCAGTACGACTTGCACTGAACCAATATCTACTGGGATTATCGTCATTAAAAAAGCTGGTACGTCCACCAGAAAAGAACTCTGGTAAATTTCTGGCTTCAGAAACACTAATCAAAGAACCATAAGCTGATAACTTAAATACTGAAGGTAGAAGGGCTATCACTGAAACTGCTAAAATACTACCGTAGAATATGTATTTCTGAGGATTTTTCGTGAGACGCAAAGGTCCAAAGCATAAAAAAAACCACTTTCTCGGATAGTTAAATAAAGACTTGAAATTATTCCCTTTCTCCGTTCCCCTAATCTTCTTTTGATATTCAATTTGATATTCAAACAGATATAAAAATGTTACACCGGCACTAATGAGAACAAAAGGCGGATAAAAAAGTCCTAACAATATAGTCGTCACTAGACAACCGATTAAGGAATATCGCAGTAGATAGTAAATAAAAGCACAAAAAAGAGGATATAGAAAAGCTCTAGAAGTCGCTGATGCAAAATCATCATGAATCCATATACACTGATTAGCTAACAGAGAAGCTAAAAAAGCTGCAATCGGCATCCGAATGATTTGCTTGGTAATACCAAATATATACCCTGTAGTAACAAGACAAAGAATTATTGGTATAAACTTACTCACTATGATTGGTGAAATTCCCAGTACTGCCATAAAATTATAAAAAGCAGCATACCCCAAAGGAGCCAAAGACTGGAAATAATCAGCAATTATATCCTTAGGAAAAGCCCCAGAATCGATAAATCTCTGCATCCAAAATAGATGCTGACGAGCATCATCTGCAATCACATATTCAGCTTGAAATGCTTGTTGCAGTGCAATTAGACTATAAATAGCTGCAAAACTTAAACTTAAACAAAACCAAAAACATATCTGAGGACGAGATTCTTGGTCAATGGTACCGTCAAAAAAGTTACTAATAGAAGAAATTTTCATGAAGCAAAATACTGAAGAGAGACTTGTACTGTACTAATATGGAATGTACATTATTTGACCACGAATTCCAAACTGCTAATGCAAACCGATGAAGTTACTCAGTCACAGTCGAAGAAATCAGAATCTTTCTGTCCAAGCTTCTCCTTAGTTTTACCAGCTTATAACGAAGAAAAGAGTATTCTTTCTACCGTAAATAATATTCGTCAATACTTAGATATGGCGAATTGTGAGTATGAAATTATTGTGGTCAACGATGGGTCTACAGATGATACTGGAGATATTTTGCGATCGCAGCTTGATATCAAACTTATTGAGCATCCCAGGAATCGCGGTTATGGTGCAGCGTTAAAAACAGGTATTCGTCATGCTAAATACTCTTTAATTGTAATCACGGATGCTGATGGGACTTACCCTAATCAAAGGATTCCAGAACTGGTATCCTTAAGCTGGCAGGCTGATATGGTCGTAGGTGCAAGAATTGGAGCAAATGTTAAATACTCTACCCTGCGCAAAATACCTAAATGGTTTTTGGCACGTTTTGCAGAATGGATTACAATGTCTTCAATTCCTGACTTGAATAGTGGATTGAGAGTTTTTAAGAAAAGTATATTAGAAGAGTTTCTGAATATTCTACCCAATTCTTTCAGCTTCACTACTACTATCACTATGGCGATGTTGACTAACAACTATATAGTTCATTATGAGCCAATTGATTACCATGATCGGGTGGGGAAAAGTAAGATTAAACCAATCCGTGATACTTTAAGGTTTGTGCAATTAATTCTACGGACGGGAGTTTACTTTGCACCTCTGCGTATATTTTTACCGGTTGCGGGTTTATTTTTTGCAGCTTTTCTATTTACCTTAGCCCAAGATATATTTGTCCGCAAAGACCTTACAGAAAGAACATTATTACTATTATTCAGTTCTACTCAACTAGGAATGTTTGCTCTACTTGCTGATATGGTAGACAAACGGAATAGGAAGTAATAAAAAAAATATGATGAAGATATTAATTTATTAGAACGAGGATATTTATTGTATATCTTACTGATGGTTGATGGGTAAAAAGTAATTAATTATGAATTTGGAATTTGGAATTTATTACTACTCTTCCACTCGATAACCTAACTCTGCTAACCTAATGCGCGAGTGTCTCCATTTTGGCTGTACTTTCACAAATAACTCTAAATAGACCTTACCAGCAATTAGCTTTTGAATTTGTATTCGCGCTTCGCTCCCAATTGCCTTAAGCATACTACCACTCTTACCAATAATGATTCCTTTTTGAGAATCTCGTTCTACATTAATAGTAGCGATAACTCTAGTCAGAGCAGGAGTTTCCTCTACTTTTTCAATTGCGATCGCAACTGAATGAGGAACTTCTTCACGGGTCAGTAATAGTATTTGTTCGCGGATTAACTCACCCATGATAAACCTTTCTGGCTGGTCAGTTACCAGTTCTGGGGGGTAATAATATGGTCCGGTTTCTAAGTTACTAACTAATTTTTCTTGTAATTGTGTTAGATTTTCACCTGTTTTAGCAGAAAATTTGACTGTTTCCCATTTATTTACTTTTGCTAAGCTAATGTAGCCATTATCTATCTCCTCAGAGTTCTTAGCTTGTTGCTGATCGAGTTTATTTAAACCTAATATGACTGGTGTTTGAATACCTTCTAACAGATCTACAATATAGCGATCGCCAACACCGCAGTGACTAGTTACATCTACGACTAATAGGACTAAATCTACAGACTCAATAGCTATTTTGGTGTTTTGTACTAATACCTTTCCTAACTGATGATGAGGTTTATGAATTCCTGGAGTATCTACAAAAATTAATTGTGCTCCAGGAGTAGTTACAATACCACGTAAGCGATTGCGTGTGGTCTGTGCTACTGGAGAAGTAATAGCTATTTTCTGCCCTACAAGTTGATTCATCAAGGTAGATTTACCAACATTAGGACGACCGATAATGCCGATAAAACCTGACTTAAAATTAGGAGGAGCTTGCGGGATGGTTACTTCTCTTGGAATGGAGAGTATGTCCTCGTCGGTACTATTCACTTTCAGTTCCATCCTAATGTTTGAATTTTCAAATTAATTTTTTTTCATAGTGTAAAAACCTAACACGAAATCATCCCAAATTTATCAGTATTTTTCAGCCTTTAAGCTCGTACTTAGTTAAATATATTTAGCAAATAAAATGTCAAAAAGGAGCTTACTTAGGCAAAAAATTCGTATTTTTAAATTTTAAACTGAATGATTATAGTAAATCAGTGGATTTCACCACTTTATTAAAAATATTAGATGTTTATTCCATATTACACGGTTGCATAGTATTAAATAATATATTTCAAATCGGTATTGTACTGTTAACAAATATGATCAAATCAATACTTTTATAGGGATCTAGAAGAAAAATCATTGATTCATTATATACAAAGTTACATTACACAAACTCTGTTAAAAAACATTCTGATACAAGACTTATAAAATGAAATATATCAAATCAAATACAGGCAAACATCGCTATTATTTTATACATTTATCTTTGTGATAAATTCCAGTTACAGATAAAAAAATGTAGAGGTAAAGACAGATTAGCTCAGAGCATGATTTAGAGATTTCCATTCTAAGCGATCGCTCCTGAATAATCCCTAAAATATATTTGCCTTGGTTTACAGACTTAATTAAGAAGGGAGCCATAAGCGAAACCGAAGCAACTCTGCAAATGTTTACGTAACTGTGGCTGACTTATCCCCTTTATTCAAGCCTAGCAGCTTATTTTAACTCATGCAGTTCATGCACCTTTTCTTCTGTTTCAAATTCTTTAGCTAGTTCTATATCTGGATGAATTATTCCTCTATCTATTGCATATTACGGGTAAATTTTATTTCGTTGCCAAATTACATGAATACGTAGCTAACTGCCGTAAAGACTAGCACTTCAAGTTATATTATCAATCCTGCGATAACCTGGAGATGATATTTGTAGAAGATTTAAACCTAGTACAACACGGCGTAAATAAATGTATACAACAAAGGCAGCAAAGCTTTCAGGGATTATTTTTTACTTATAGATTAGACATAAGTCTAAATAGAAGCAAGGATGTCTAAATAAATGATATGGATTTGTAAAGAATCAACAACAAAAATTTAAAGGATAGTTAATAAAATTTGAACTTCTCAAAGAAATAGCTAGGATAAAGATAGAGAGGCGATAAATTAACCAATTTCAAAGACAATAATCTATAAAATCCAATATTTTCAGCCAAAAAAACGACTCAAATAAAATGTAAAGCTACATTGCAGTTGCCATAAGGCTATAGTAAAGAGAGAATAGGAAACAACTAAGAGAATTTACTGTACTTCTTTAGTACGGTAAGTACTATTAATTTATATGCTAGATATAAGAATTATATATTTACCGCTGTAAATATTTCTATTTATTATAGGCATTTTCAGTTAATACTCTATGTTTTATTACAGAAAGTAAATTTTTGTATCTATTATGTAAAGACATCATGGATTTTTAAAATAAAAATGTAAGTAAATAAAGAAAATATTAAATTTTTGCTAATCTGGATAACTATGATAGTTTACCCATTGATACTTTTATAAGTGTGTCTAAGATAGCCATTTGTAAATCATCCAAAAGTGAGAGATTGATTTTTACCGACAATTTTATTTTATTATTAAGATTTTCGGCTGGGTCTTGTACCCACTAGTAGAAAGAAGCAGGTAATTAATCTCCTGTATTTTTGCTGGTTTTGATTAATTCTCTATTTAGTGTTACTACTAAAGCCTCAAAAGTTGGTAGCGATGCCTTGTATTCGCGTTGAGCAATTTTTGTTACCTTTATTTAGATAGCTTCCCAAGAAAACTTATAATACGCTGAGGAGTCGCATTATTATGCAGCTACTTCCACGACCTCAGAATAATAATCATAATCCATTATCTGAGAAACTAGAGTTAGAGGAACGTTTTGAACAACCTCAACCTTTACTAAAAGTCGTTGATAGACCAGATGTTAGTAGCGAAGTTTATTCGCCTAAGTACGATCTGCACAATTATGATGAGTCGAAATTAAGTCCGAAAGTCGCCATTTTCATTGATGGTGCAAACCTGTTTTATGCAGCAATGCATCTTGGTTTAGAAATTGACTATACTAAGTTGCTGCGTCGTTTAACTAAAGAACGTCAATTGATGCGGGCTTACTTTTACACTGGTGTAGATCGTACTAATGAAAAGCAGCAGGGTTTCTTGCTGTGGATGAGTCGTAATGGTTATCGAGTCGTCACCAAAGAATTAGTACAGTTTCCAGATGGCTCGAAAAAAGCTAATCTCGACGTAGAGATTGCCATTGATATGATGAACTTCGCCAGATATTGCGATACTCTCATTCTTCTGAGTGGAGACGGAGACCTAGCATATGCTGTTGATACCATTACTTATCGAGGCGTACATGTCGAAGTTGTCAGCTTAGCTTCCATGACAAGTGAAAGTCTGATTAGAGTCGCTGATTTTTACACTGATTTAGAGCACATCAAGGAAGAAATTCAAAAAGCACCCCACGAATAAATCTACCAAACAAACCTGAAGAAGGCTATTTCGGAGGTCATTTGTGAAGGAAAGTTCTCGGTGAAACCTGCAATTAAATGTTTATTATGATGCTGGATTTGGGACTTCACTCATTTAATAAAAACTAATCTTAGTTTCAGAGTGTTATAAAACTAACTCATGAAATTTTTTGCTTTGTTTTCACCAGAATTTCTAGCTATATAGCTATACTTTCACTACTGTGATTTTGCCTAAATCTACCACCTCTGGTTACTGCGATCGCTCAATATTTGATAATTTAATTAAAGCTTTCAGAAAGTTGTCACTGAATTTGATAATTTATAATGTGGAGCGTCCTTAACTGGGATAGTGCTTTGAGTTTCTAGCTCAGATTATTTAAAGGGATTAAAGATTCAGACTGATTTAACATTCAAACTTAAGATACAGGGTTCCTGGAATTTTCAACTTTGGTTAAATAGCTGCTGGAATTAGTTTTTTAGTTTTCCTAACTTTGTAAGAGTAGTTATTCAACTCGCGTACCTTCTAGTTGAAAACTAAGGGTTTATGAAGTCTAGGGAAGCTAATTAAATTACTGAATATCCCGACCGGATAACAGCCTATATTATCAATATTTACATCTCAATTAGAAAAAGTAATGCCAATTTGGAAAATAATTTGGTGTTATTCGTAAATATCATCTTAGGAGTAATATTTGAGCTTAAGAGCTAAAAACCCGGTTCTCTAAGTACCGGGTTATTTTATGTCTATCTATTTCAAGATATTTGACTTTCAGATATTTGATTCCAAGATGTTTTACCTGTAATGCTACTATCCTCCAAAGAATCAATACTGAAAAAATTAATTCTGAAAAGAAATGTGTACATAACCAAGCTTCTTGACCTGAGTTGAATTTAATCGAGAAAACCCATCAAAGTATAAGTCTCTTCGATTTCATTGGGTGCAACAGGTCTATTACCTATAATCTCAGCTATTTGAATATCGCTAGTTGCAATTGGACGAACCCCTGAAAGATTCATTGTGTGAGCAATTTCTAAGGTGTTTACAGCAATGGGACGTTTGCCCATAATATCCATTGTCCCTGCGATTTCAATGGCACTAGTACTAATGGGACGGGAACCAGAAACGGTCAATTTACTAGCTACATCTAAATCGCTAGAACCGATGGGACGGTTCCCAGCAATTACCATTTTGCCACTATCTTCTGTTTTCTTGGTAGATTCTTCTTTAGCTGTCATCTTTTGAGTCTTCTCTCCACTATTATCTTTACTCTCACTTTCACTCTGAGTATTATCAACCGTACGAGTCGACTCTTCTTTCGGTTTAATCTCAAGTTTAGGGGCAGTTACCGGTTTACCATTACTGGGTGTACTCATAGCATCAACGACCTCAATATTAATTAATGAATTTCACAATGATGAGAAGATCGGTATTTTATCTTAATTAATAAAATTTTAACTTTAAAAAACCTCGTATAGGTATAAGTATCTTAAAGACTGCAACATAAGTCAATCTTAATTATTATTTGGTTGTAAATCTTTTTAATAGAGGAATTTAAGACACAAAGAAAATAATAGTAAACTCATAACCTATCGGACATTAACTAATGACCAGTATTCGCTACTATAAAATAGGTCAAATGTATTATGTAGCGTCAAGATGGATTTTTCTTTACAAGCTCCTTTTCAACCCACAGGTGACCAACCGAAGGCGATCGCGCAGTTAATTAGCAGTATTGAGGCGAAAAATAGGTTTCAAACTTTACTAGGTGCGACCGGTACTGGTAAGACTTATACTATAGCTAAAGTTATTGAGAAGATTGGTAGACCAGCTTTAGTATTAGCTCATAATAAAACTTTAGCGGCACAGCTTTGTAACGAGTTACGTTCGTTTTTTCCAAAGAATGCTGTTGAATATTTTATTAGTTATTACGATTATTATCAGCCGGAAGCCTATATTCCCGTTACAGATACTTATATAGAGAAGACTGCACAGATTAATGATGAAATAGATATGTTACGACATTCGGCAACGCGATCGCTTTTTGAAAGACGTGATGTGATAGTTGTAGCTTCTATTAGTTGTATATATGGTTTGGGAATGCCAGCAGAATACCTCAAAGCGGCGATTCCTTTCAAGGTGGGTATGGAGGTGAATCAGAGGGAACTAATTCGTAGTCTGGTATCGGTGCAGTATAGTCGTAATGATTTGGAGATGGGACGGGGTAAATTTCGCGTCCGGGGTGATGTGCTCGAAATTGGACCAGCTTATGAAGATAGGATAGTCCGGATTGAGTTTTTTGGAGATGAGATAGACGCAATTCGTTACGTTGACCCGGTGAGTGGAGAAATTCTTCAAAGTTTAGAAGCTTTGAGTATCTATCCTGCACGTCACTTTGTCACCCCGGAGGAAAGATTAGAGTTTGCTTGTCAAGAAATTTCTGATGAGTTGAAGCTACATAGGGCTTATCTGGAAGGATCTGGAAGTCTTTTAGAAGCACAGCGTATCGACCAACGTACCCGCTATGATTTAGAAATGTTACAAGAAGTCGGTTATTGTAACGGGGTGGAAAACTATTCTCGTCATCTTGCAGGTAGACAACCAGGGGAACCACCAGAGTGTTTGGTTGATTATTTTCCCAAAGATTGGTTATTAGTGGTAGATGAGTCTCACGTGAGCGTACCACAAATTAGGGGTATGTATAATGGCGACCAAGCCCGGAAGAGGGTATTAATAGAACACGGGTTTCGTCTTCCTAGTGCAGCTGATAATCGTCCTCTAAAATCAGAAGAGTTTTGGGATAAAGTAAATCAATGTATTTTTGTTTCTGCGACTCCGGGAAATTGGGAAATGGAGATATCGGAAGATAATATTGCTGAGCAAATAATTCGACCTACTGGGGTAATTGACCCAGAGATATTTGTCCGTCCAACAGAGGGACAAATTGATGATTTATTGGGAGAGATTAAAGACAGAGTTGATTTACATGAGCGGGTGTTAATAACCACTTTAACTAAAAGAATGGCGGAGGATTTGACCGAATATTTGGAAGAAAGAAGCATTCGGGTCAAGTATTTACATTCTGAAATTAGCTCGATTCAAAGAATAGAAATTATTCAAGATTTAAGAGAGGGTGTTTTTGATGTTTTGGTGGGTGTAAACTTGTTACGTGAAGGTTTAGACTTACCGGAAGTATCTTTAGTGGCGATTTTGGATGCTGATAAAGAAGGCTTTTTGCGTGCCGAACGTTCTTTAATTCAAACAATAGGTAGAGCTGCGCGTCATATCCGGGGAAAGGCAATTATGTACGCCGATAGAATGACTGATAGTATGGCAAAGGCTATTGAAGAAACCGAACGTCGTCGTGAGATTCAGATTGCATATAATCAGGAGCACAATATTACACCCCAGCCGATTATTAAAAAGTCGAGTAATTCAATTTTGTCATTTTTAGAAGTTTCTCGCAGATTAAATGCTCAAGATTTAGAGGTTGTAGATACAAGTATTAATGAACTCTCTTTAGAAGACATTCCTAATTTAATTACAAAATTAGAAGAACAGATGAAAGAAGCATCAGAAAAACTAGAATTTGAAGACGCAGCAAAATTTAGAGATAAAATCAAGAAATTAAGAGATAAATTAGTTGGAAGAAGTTAAGAGTTATGAATAGGAGTATAACAATGTTGAAAAATACAGGACTTACCCTGCATTTCTTACAAGTTTAGGGATGAGTTTTGAAAAGCCTTGACTAAACTATATTTCCGAAGTTTTGGACTTCTAGCTATAGTGCAGAAGAAAATTAGAAACCTAGATTTTATAGGGGTTTGAAAATGTTGTGAGAAATCCGGGTTACGCAACTAAGATTTTTTATTGCTTCCCCATACTACGTTCTGATCGCAATGACAAATCTTCCTTGCGTAAATCCTGAATTTATTTAACGTAAATGACTAGCTCCATTCACATCTACGATACCCCCACTCAAAAATTCTGCTTTCTCTGAAGCTAGAAACACAATGGTATTTGCAACTTCCTCTGGACGTGCAATCCTATTAAAAGGACTTTGCTGACGAATTTCTTCCCCTGAAGTACTTTCTAATATTTCCTTTGTCATCTCGGTTTCTACAAACCCTGGTGCAACTGCTATGACAGCGATACCGTATGGTGCTAAATATTGTGCTAAAGATTGACTAAAAGAGTTGAGAGCAGCTTTACTAGCTCCGTAAGCTGTAGCTAATGGTTCCCCACGAAATGCTCCCCGACTGGTAACGTTGATTATGCGTCCTTGATTACCTACAATCATATGCTGAGCAACGCAATAACTAGTGTTAACTGCACCCATTAAGTTAATATTTAAGGTTTTTTGCCAAATTTGCTGCCAATCCTGGTAATTTGTTCTATTGAGGGGATGTTCTTCATAGATTCCGGCGTTATTTACCAAAATATCAATATGTCCTATTTTTTTGATAACTCCTTTCACCATCTTTTCTACTGCAACAGAATCAGAGATATCTGCATCAATGATCATATGTCCGGAATTTGGTAAAGAATTTAGAACTTTTTCAGCTTCAAGCTGTTTTTTATAATAGTGAATTGCAACCCTTACACCAACATTTGCAAATGCGATCGCTGTTGCTTGACCAATACCACCAGAAGCTCCGGTTATTAAAACTGTTTTATCTTGCATCATAATATTTACTAAGCTGCTACGCATTTAATTTGTATATTTATGATTACATGAGCCGAATGTGGGAAAATCTTATTCCTTCTGCCTCCTGCCTTGCTGTTGTGCATTTTTAATGCGCGACAGCTTATAAATCTTGAGTATTGTCGTATAATTTTCCTTCTGCAAATAAAAATAAATAAAAAATATAGATACAAAAAACGCTACTGAATTAGTAGCGTTTGTTAGATCCTAATGTGACATAAGAGAAGGTTAAGAGGTTTTTGAGAATTTCACTTATTGTGTGTTTTGCGCTTTACTAAAGTTATCTTCATATTTAGATAAAATTATAAAGCTAGTATTAAGAAGAATTATTATTCCTTTATTATTACTTGCCAGTTACCCAAGTACATATTTTTTGTGATCTAGATCATTGACTAACTAAGATTTGAAGACAGTGGAAGTTCAAAACTTTAACAGCTATTGGTTTTGCTTCTATATAAATTTCTGTATAAATGTATTTCATCAAAAAAAACAATCAGCATTTCCTTAAAAAACCTTGAAAAATACTGACTTTTAGTTATAATCTTTATTCAGTTGAATACATCATTTATCGTGCTTCATCCACCGAATGAAGTACGTTTTTTTACGACAATATATATTAAATTGTAAATAATTATACTACTGCAAGCCGTTATAAGCAATAAACTTGTGACATTTTAAGATTTTTTCCATAATCAAAGCCCAGATAAAACATTTCTATGCATTTAAGTATATACTGATATTAAATAGTTGCAAATAAAACAAAAATATACGTATATACGTAAGATACTGCAATGAATTAAATAAATAAATATGTTATTTGAATTGCTATTTGCAGAGGCTTAGACAGAGTGGGATAATTAATCTTGATAGATATTCAGCAAGCCCTAAATAAGGATTTACCTCTTTGTAATCTCCCCTAATATTATTTTCGTTGAAACACTTATAATAAAACGGGCTGAGAGCTGGGAACTGGGAACAACTTTTCAAGACAGGGAGCAGGGGGAAAGAGGATTTCTAGTTTTTCGCACAGATGCGAGAATAATAATTAATCATCCGGACATAATATAACTTATAACTCCTGGTTCGCTCATTTTTTTAGAGTTAGAGAAATTGGCTAAAAACGTTAGAATCTAAGTCTAGTGATAGTTATAGCGATTTAGTTAAAATAATCTAGAATTAACACCCCGGTTTAAAAACTCTATTTTTATGCGATGGTCGAAGACCACTCCTTCGGAGTATCGCACAAAGTTAGGACAAGAGTACATTTGAATCAAAGGCTAAAACCCTGATTAAATCCTTCAGCTTTTTTATAACTCAATTTAAAATAGGCGAACTGTACGTTATAACTCTTAATATATCTTACTTGTTATTATTTCCTGACAAATAAAGATTACACCAATTCACCATTTCCCACAGGGTGTGTTTAACAGCTTCACGGGACTGATAGGAATGACGTTCTAGGGGTAGGGAAACGTATCGTACATTTGCTCCTAGTCCCTTGAGAGCTAGATATAATCTTTCAGTTTGAATCGGGTATGTACTGTGATGGTCGTCTCCTGCTCCGTGAATTAATAATAGTGGTGCTTTAATTTTATCTGCGTGGGTGAAGGGTGACATTTGAATGTAGGTTTCCTTTGCTTCCCAAAAGCTGCGATATTCATTTTGAAAGCCGAAGGGTGTTAATGTACGATTATAAGCTCCACTTCTGGCTATACCCATCTGAAATAGGTCGGTATGAGCTAGTAAGTTAACGGTGTTTTTACCACCATAGGAATGTCCTCCGACACCAATCCGTTTCGGGTCGGAGATACCTCTTTCTACTAAGTAGTTAACTGCTGCTTGTGCTCCAGTTATTAGCTGTTCTGTATAGGTGTCGTTGGGTTCTGCGTCTCCTTCACCGATAATTGGTAGGCTGGGATTTGCTAATATTGCATATCCTTGGGTAAGTAAGTATAGAACATCAGCTCTTCCTCCGGGACGAATGAATATATTTTCGGGAATGGTTGATTGTCCTGCAAATTCTGAGTCTTTAAATTCTTCGGGATATATCCAAAGTAGTGTAGGTAAGGTTCCGTCACGTTCTGGTTTATAAGTGGGGGGTAGATATAATTTTGCTCTGAGTTTTACACCATCACAACGGTTGTATTGAACTAACTCCCTGGTCATTCCCTTTAATTGGGGAGCTTTATCTTGGTAATTGGTAATTGCTATTTTCTTAGAGGATATATTTGAAGATATATTCGAGGATATAATTCTTGAGCTATCTTCACGATTACAGAGAAAATAATTGTTTGGTTCGGTTTTCGACTGACGAGCAGTAATAAAGGTATTTACTTCATCATCAAGCAAATAATATATCTGTTCAAAGTAAGGGTCTTCACATTGCCATAAACGTTCTTTTTCTCCCGTTTCTAAATTAAACTTATCTAGGAAAGGGTAAACTCCTTTTTGGGATGCTCCGTAACCATTCAAATAGATATTATTACCCTCCAGAGCAAATCTTAAGACCCTGTAACCATAAGAATTGAGCTTTGTTAATGGTGTACCGGGATTACTGTATTTATCCTCCGTCGAGCGATCGCACAATAATTTCGCAGATGTTTCTGGTTGTTGAGGAAAAATCCTCCATGTCCTAGTCTTTCTGGTGTCGTACCATCCTTCTACTGTCAGAGCTAGGTTTTCTTTACCCCAGTAAATTCCTCGGAAGCGATATTCTGATTTCCAAAGTAGTGTAGGTCGGTCAGTGAAGGGAAAATCTAATTGATATAAAGCGTCTCTAAAAGGTACCTGTTTTTGAGGATCACCTTCATCTAAAGCTTCAACCCAGTATAAAGTAGAAGGAACATCTCCCCGCCAAGAAATTCTTCTACGTCCTGTTGGGACAGTTTCCCGCTTCGTGGAAGGTTTTTCATAAGTGGGTAAATCAGCAACTTGATAGATAAAATTACCACTACTATCAATTACTTGAATTTTTCTGGGGAAAGAACCAGCTAAAACTTCGTAGGAAAAAGGTTTATGTAAGGTTTTTAATAAAATAAAATTACCATCAGGGGAAGGTGAAGCTCCATAAATCAAGTTTGGGGATGTTACTACCGTTTGTTCTCCATCTAAACTAACTTTCACTAAAACTGATGACAGATAGTAACTAAATAAATCTTCATCATAAGAATTTTGTAATAAACTTGTAGGTGTAAGGTAAGGTCTTTTTTCCCCGAAATTTTCCTTAATTAGAGGAGCATTTGGTACCAGAGGTTTTACAGGAGCTTCTCCACGCTCTTGTGGAACACATTTACAAAGCAAAGTATTTTTATTTAACCAAGAGTAGGGAGAACCACAAATTCCATTTAAAACCGGTTCGGTTAAACGTCGAGTTGTTCCTGTTTCTACATCTAAAACCCATAGTTCTAAACCGTTTGCTTGGGTGAGAGTAAATGCTAATTTTTTACTATCATCGGACCATTTGATATAACCGATACGAGCATCTTTGGGTAAATCTACAGTTTGATAAGTTTTTTGATGGGTTGTTTGATGGGTGGTTTGATAAACTTCTGTATCGATATCTGAAGCTGCATCAAAACTTATTCGTCGATACTTTAAACTACAGTTGGGATAATAATGTAATGGCGAATTAGTCTCAGGATTAAAACGATATCCTGCCAAAGAGAGTTTGGGTTGCGTCAATTCCGATATTGCAGGCAAAGGAATCCATTCCCACTCCACCATCCACTTTCTATCGGGAGATAAGATTATTTTGGAAGCTGGTAAATTATCTAAAATTTGATTTATCGGTTCCGGAGGAGATTTCCAAGTTTGTTCCATATTAATTTGTTCTATATCAAATTGTTCCATATCGAAAGATTTTCTCATTTAAAGAAAAGTCAAAATATATTTCAAAGTATCCTTATAAATTTTATCGACCTATACCTATACTGTTTAATTTATTCTTTATCTTGATTCCTTATCTTGAACTGCAAACCAGTAATGCAACCAGTAATGTACTTAAACACTACTAAGCACCTTTAAAATTAATTTAAATGTTAAATGCGCTCTTTAGGAGAGATGTAAATGACCGTAAAATTGCTCAGACGGAAATTTACAGTCGAACAATTCCATAAAATGGCAGAATCTGGCATCCTAAATGAAGATGACAGGGTGGAATTGATTCGGGGTGAAATAATTGAAATGGCAGCTATCGGATTAAAACACGCTGCTTGCGTAAATCGTTTGAATAATTTATTGCCTCAGAAATTAGGTGATAAAGTGATTATCAGCATTCAAAATCCTGTAGGATTGGATGATAGTTCTCAGCTACAACCTGACGTAGCTTTATTACAACCCCGTGAGGATTTTTACGCATCAGCCCATCCTCAACCAAAAGATGTTTTTCTGATTATAGAAGTCGCAGATAGTACTATTAAATATGACCGAGAAGTAAAGGTTCCTCTGTATTCCCAAAAAGGTATCACAGAAGTTTGGTTAGTTGATATTACCTCCGAATGTGTAGAAGTGTATCGAGAACCTATAAATGGTGATTATAAAGAAGTGCAGAAGTTTTCCAGGAATGAAAGTTTAGTTATTAATGCTTTTAATCATATAAATATTAGCGTCAATGAGATATTAGGAAATATTCTCAAGTAACCTATCAATCAATACCGTTGTCGTTAAGAGTATTGTAGGTTGGGTTAAGCGATCGCAACCCAACTTTGCGGTTGATAATGTTGGGTTATCCTAGGCTAACCCATCCTACATTTAGTTAAACTTGAGCGTTATCCAACTTTGTGGTTGATAATGTTGGGTTACGCTACGCTAACCCAACCTACGCTATTTCTTTTTGCTTATTATTTTTTAGTTATCTTATTTTTTTAAGTATTGTAGGTTGGGTTAAGCGATCGCAACCCAACTTTGTGGTTGATAATGTAGGGTTACGCGATAGCAACCCAACCTACGCGATATCTGTGTAGATATTTATCATCAAACCAAAAAGTTATGGGAATATCCCAGTGAAAGAAGAAATATCTTAACCCGACACCTTCATGGCTCATAATTATTCTAGCTCCAGGTTTCCAACTGCGGGCTTTTTTTAAATGAATATATGTCCCTATTAAGGGTAAAATCGATGAGAATATACTACTGTTAAAATTTCTTCTGCTTTATTCCGTGCTTCTTGAATCGGAGAAAATGCAAATGCAAGAGAAAGATATTCAAGAGAAAGATATTCAAAACTATATTAAGAAAATAATATTAGATGAGAAAACATTAGATAAAAAACCAGAAATTCTGGTCAGTTATCCAGAAAAGACAGATGAAAAAGGACATATAACGGTAATTTGTGGAAAAAATCATAGTGGGAAGAGTTATGTACTTAAAAAAATTAGTGAAGCACTAACGAAAACAGAAGAGCGTAAAAAATATAACAAGGATGAGGGTATATTACAATGTGCAGAAACTAATTTGAAAGTAGAATTTTCAAGCTTAGGTGATGATTTACCAGAAGTGGGAAAAATACTGTCTATTGGGGATTCAACTTCTACTAAAAGAATTTACGAGCAAATAAATTCTATCACCTTCAAAGAACTGCGAGATAACAAAATTTTTACTTGCGCATTATACTTTAACGATGATAAAAATAGTTTTTTAAAAATATTAACCTCAACAAATTTGAAAGAAAATTTTAGATTTTCCAGTATTCATCCTCCAGTATTATATAGTAATAAATTCTTTGATACACTTCTTAAAAATAGATGTCAACAATATTTGGAACAATATTTTCAACAATATTTTCAACAATATTTGAAGCACTATTTGAAACGATATTTACAGCAAAATTTCCGACAAGATTTTAAACAATATTTGAAACAATATTTGAAACAATATTTGAAACAAAATTTCCAACAAGATTTTAAACAATATTTTCAACAATATTTGAAACAAGATTTGAAACAATATTTTCAACAATATTTTCAACAATATTTGAAACAAAATTTCCAACAAGATTTTAAACAATATTTTCAACAATATTTGAAACAAGATTTGAAACAATATTT
>ERZ1740062.168-NODE-168-length-50389-cov-6.826102_pt1 | contig 50389 bp, 45 predicted proteins | sample MGYA00581741_ERZ1740062 | MGnify/ENA primary metagenome ERZ1740062 (study PRJEB43018, sample SAMN04849747) | marine metagenome | isolation source: floating plastic debris | place: Pacific Ocean | collected 2008-09-01 | study: EMG produced TPA metagenomics assembly...
AATTCCGGTTCACATGAACCTTCCAAGCGGACCACTTCAATGGGGGCACTCCAGAGACTGTTAGAACGCGCCGGTCCATGAATTGCGTTAGCGTCATGTCCGAAATTACGCCCTTGCGCAGTCCCGGAAACAGGAAGCCATCGCGGGCGAACTTGCGGGCTTCTGCAATGACCTCCAGCGCCTCGCCGGACAGCGGCACCCGGAAATCCGACGTGGTACCCACGCGGCCTTCCTGGCTTCTGAAGGGATGGTCCAAATGTCGCCGTCGATCTGGCTTTCGTGGATATGGCGCAGCGGTCCCGACCTTGCTGCAGTCAGGATAAGCAGTCGCAACGCCAGTTCCGAAAGCGTGCTGTTGGTGAGAGACTGATAGAACGCTGGCACATCAACCCACGGCATTGCCGGGATGTGCTTGGCGGTGTGACGTTGCTTGCCTAGCAGCGCTTTGGCCTTGTCCGTTGCCTGCAGATCAACGCCTAGTCCCAGCGCCGCCGCATAACGCATAACGATCCCCAACCGGCTCATTGCCTTGCGTGCCGTGTCCGCCTTGTCATGCCAGATCGGGGCAAGCGTATCGCGGATATCGCGTTGGTCGATTTCAGCTACGGGGGTTTGTCCCAACTTCGGCAGAATGTGCAGTTCCAATGGGGTAAACTAGCGACCCGCCTTGCCGTCGCCTTTCAGTTCGGCCTTGCGGCTTTCGAATGCGTCCAGCGAAATATCGGCCAACCGGTTCATGTTGCGCGCGGCCCCAAGGCGTTCCGTTTCACGCTGTCGGATCGGACTGCGACCGTGGCCGCGCCAGTGTTCTGCCGTTTCGCGCGCTTCCTTCAGAGTGATATCGGGATAGCGACCAAGTCCCATTTCATGCCGCCGACTGTGAAGCGTGTAACGACAGACCCACTGCGCACCGCCACCTTTGCGCTTGTAGAGCCAAAGCCCGCCACCATCGGAGTATTTTCCAAGACCGGCTTTCTTCGGGTCATCATTCGATACGTGATTCAAGCTGTGTTTCGACTCAATCCTCTTTCTGATCCACCTTCAATATATGGTGTACAGTGGAGTATATTGAAACACCTTAACACCCATGTTTCAGGGGTTTATCCAATTTTTCAAAGCGATGCGGTGCTCCACGGAACCCCAATATATAGGGTTTGGACGCCTATCACCGGCACCATCTCTTCTCACAAAATGGACTTCGCACCCGTTCACGGGCACGAGCGTTGCTTGGCGCTAGTTCGTTTCTTTGTGGCTCTTCAGGGAATTGTTGAAACACCATCAACCTGATTGCGCCACAGGCAAACCAAATAAGCGGTATGTCGTTGGTCAGTTTCTTGGTATGGTTGCTCTATTGGTTTCGCGCTGCCACGTTTTGAGGCGGTTTAACGATGCCGGGCTGCCAAGGCTCGGCCAAGATCCCGGGGGGGACCTGATGGCGGGCGCCGTCGCCACAGCAACGAATACCGCGGACGAAGTACCGGCCGGTCAGCGGCACCGCGTAGTCATCTCGTCGGTTGGAAGTGCTGTTCCGGCGAACGCGCGATCCGTAGCAATAGGCCTTGGCGTTCCCGTCCAAAGCGTTCTCGATGCCTTTTACAAAGCGCCTGTCGTTCTCGTCGATGGATTGTCCCGTGATGTCGCCGAGCAGATGTCGGGATTGTTGGTGCAGATCGGATGTGAGGCACGGGTTCAGGCGGAACTCGACCCCGCGCCCGCCCCCGCAATTCTTTATGATGTCGCTCTGCATGTGACCGACCCCGCGTGTTACGGTGAGGTTTGTCGTGCCGTTGGAAGTTTTGTCGGGGCGGGTGAAGAAGACGCGGCTCGGTTGGTCTCGACGCCTCCTGGTATTGTCCTGGGCGGTGTCAGTGAAGCGACGATCGACGCGTTGAACGATCGTTTGGGCGGTGGTGCTGAACTCGTTCGGTCGCGCCCGGAACACGCCCTCTATGACGTCTTTCTTGCCGAGTGCGAGCCGCCAATGCGGGCGCGTCTTCTCGCCGATCTGAAAACTCGCGGGTATGCGCCTGTGGCCGAGGAAGGTTGTATCCTGACCGGCCTCGACAAGACCTCGGCCGATCAGTTGTGGACCGCGCATCGGGCGGGTGGGCGCATCCAGATCGTGAATCGCGACTTCCTACGTTTCGACATCGTGATGACCGGTGGCGAAGACGGCGCTCTGGTGCATGCTGCCCTGACCGAGATCGCCGGCGTTCCAACCGATATCGCGCCGCGCTTGTTCGAGATGTTGCCGATCACGGTGATGGAGGCGGTGCCAAGCCGAGATCTTGAATCCTCGTTCGCAGGGCTGGTCGAGGCGGGACTCGAGCTTCGTGCGGATCTGGTGACCTTCCTGCATCTTGGTGTCGAGATTTCCGGAACCGACGATCCAGCGGCAACTTTGAAGACCCTGACCAACCTGGGTTTGTGGCGTCAGTCCGCGATGCCGCCGCTGCCCTGGCGGGCGCCGTGGCATATGCCGGAACTGCAGGCACGCATCCTCCGCAGCACTTTGCAACGCGCGGGCGCCCACGTCGATCTGATCGACCCGGCGGAGGCTGCAGCATGAGCCAGCCGCGCCACGATTTCCATTTCGGCATTGCCGAGGCCGGGAAGCTCGCGGCCATCAAGGGCGACCATCAGGAGGCCCTGCGCCATTACCGAGAAGCGCTGCGGTTGGCGCAGGCGTCAAAAGCACCCGAGGTGTTCTTCCGCCACTATACTCAGTGCGTGCTCGAGAGCCTGGAACTGACCGGCGAATACAACGAGATCCTTGAATTCTGCGCGAACGCCGACGCGCACTACACCCAACTTGCCAGCAAGGCCGAGCTGCACGCCCGCGATCATGGCGCAATTCTCGAGCGTCAGGGCATTGTCGCCGTCAAGGCAGGTGATGCGGATGTCGGCCGGGACGCGCTGACACGTGCGGTCGAGCGGTCCGGCAAGGGAACGCTGCCCGTGGCCGAGACGGTTCTGGGCTGGCTGATCCGGGGCATGTCGGTGGACGCGCGGCGCCTGCTGCAGGTTCAGAAAAAGCACAAGTACTTCACGGTGCGCGAGGATCAGGTCGATGCCGCGCGCGCCAACCCGTTGCCTAAGGACAGCAAGAAATCGGTTCGTGTGTCGCCGGCGCTTTAGGCCGGCGAATTTGGAGAGCACCCGCCGTCGTATTTGGCGGAACCCAGAAGGGGATGGACGATGCCTGATGTAGACGACCTGACACCCGGCCAGGTGCTTGCCGATGCGAGCGTTGCCGAATTCATCAAGAGCCTGGGGCTTTCTATTGCCGAAGCGCAGAAAGCGCTGGACGACAATTCGGTCAACCAGATCGGCGAGTTCATTACACCGCGCGACAGCCTTGGCGGCAAGACACTGCTCGAGATGGGGTTGTCCCCGGCGTTTTATCACTATCAGCATGCTGACATCACCTGCTCGATGCAGCTCTCGCTCCGGATCGAGAAGAACACCGGCGTCGGCGTGAACCTGTCAGGCTCGTTCAGTGATACCTCTGGCGAGAACCGCAACGAGTCCGAGTCAAGCCAATCGTCGGAAAGCGGATCGTCGACGCGCACCGAGGAGCGCACGGCATCAATTCAGGTGCAGTCGGCCTCTCGCGGAACGCTGACGATCGGCGGGCAGAACTTCCAGCTTCAGGGGGATGATCCGCTCGCGCGCATCCGCGCGCTCCAGGATGCAGTGACCTCGAACCAGCAGGCCGGTGTCGAACGGCTGTTCTATCGCCCGACGCCACGCACGTTCAACATCACGACCGACGCTGATGCAAACAAGGTTCACACGACGTCGAACACGGTTGCCTTCATCGGCGGCGGGTTCGACAATGCCATCATTCAGGTCGATAGCAACACCAACACTGACTACGTGATGAACGGGTCGACCACCGTCACGACAACGGCTCAATCGGATCTGCCGACCTACGCCACGCATGTGGGTGATCGCATTCGGGCAGAAGGGTTCACGACGGAAGTCTATGGCCCAAGCCATCCGCTCCTGAGAACGCACTTCCAGACCGGCAGACATCACGTCGAACAGTTTGCGATCGGGGGCGAGACCTACAATGAGGGCGAACTGCAGACGATCAGGCTGACGTCCCGGTTCATCGTCGCAAAGAACTTGACCGTTCAGGTCAGGGGCTTCGCGGACGCCCAGCGGTATCGCGGCGGCAGGACGATTTCGGACCGGAAGAACCGCGAACTTGGCGATCTGCGGCGGGACGCGATCATAGATCTGCTCAAGGCGAACGGCGTGCCCGATAATCTGATCGAGCCGCTCCCATCGGAGGGTGCGCGCGAAGCGCAGGAGGATGTCGCGGCAAACGGCTCTCCACGGGACAACGTCAACTTTCGCAAGGCGGAGGTTCGGGTCAAGAACCGCACCGCCCATTATGTGGTCGTCGATGCGCCGGTCGGCACGTCGATCGAGAACGTCGCACCCGACAAGATGGCGCCCGCCGCAACGGGCAATGGCTTCATCTATCTCTTCGATGCGATACCGCTGTCGCTGAGCGGTAAGAAATGCACCATTGATGGAACCGATTTCGCGTTCTCGGGTTCACCAGGCGGTGGGCATGCATCCGGGACGCCCGAGGCGCATGCTTTCAATCTTCAGGCACTGATCAACGCCAACACCGCGGTTGATTTCGAAGCCTCGGCCCAAGGCAACACCGTCACCGTGTTCGGCAAGACGACGCCATTCCAGCTGAGCCTGATCACGGCCGAGACGCGGAACATCCAGATTTCGTCGTCCGAGGGGATCACGGTGACCGAGCAATTCTCGCGGTCGCAGTCTTCGAACCTGACGCAACAGAACACCGGCAACCGCACCGTCGCGGTCGGTGCATCAGTCGATGTCCGGGTGTCACGGCAGTTCGAGATGAACGTGACGGGTAATTCGTCCATTTCGGCGCGCCTGGTCTCGATCCCCGCACCGCCGCAGTTCCTCGAGACCATTCAGGATTTCCTGAACCCCTCGGAGAGTGACGACGGATGAGCGAGGTCCCCGCCACGACGCGGCAGCTTCTGTCGGCCCCCCTGCCGCAGATCATCGAGAAACTGGGCGTATCCATCGCCCAGGCACAGATGGCGTTGGACCAGAACTCGGTTCAGATCGCGCAGGAGCTGTCGACGTCCGAGGTCGAGATCGGCGGCGAGACCTACAACCTGCTGTCGCTGGGGTTCCTCCCCAGCTTCTATGCCTTCACCGAGGCGACGGTCGAAGCCAAGCTCAGCTTCTCGATGACCGAAAGCACCGAGACGTCGATCAATGTCGGCGCGCAGATTGGCATCAACTACGGCGTCTTCATGGCCGCAGCGTCTGTCAGCGTCGGCTATGCGCGCAAGTTCTCGGTGTAATCCGAATCCATATCCTCGATCGCCGCGCGGCTGGTGTCACTGCCGCCGCCTGAGATCTTCATCGAATTGCTCAAACGCGAACACCAGCAAGAGATAACGTAAAGCGCGCGAAGCGCCGGGAAGGAGACTAGAATGGGTATTGGACAGGAACTTTTGAACGTCCCGATGGGCGACATGATCCGGCAGATGGCATTCGCCATTGCAGACGGTCAGACCAAGCTGGACGAAAACTCGATCAACACGGCCGAGATGATGGGCGGTCTGACGACTGTCTACGACGAACAGGGCAACGCGAGCTTCGACGACAGCCGCGTGTTCTTCGGCTACGAATACATGACCCTGGCCGAGGCTGTGGCGTATGCCATCGTCGACGATGCCTTCACGGGCACGCTGAACGCCGAAGAGTCGATCAAGCTGTTGGACCTGATCAAGAAGGTCGCCAAGGACCTCTACAACACCGACATCGATTCAGCGAACTCCGCTGCCGATCTGACAGATGACCAGAAGAAGCTCGAAATCCGGGTCCCGACGCGCCTGTCGATGATGGAGCTTGGTTTTGCGCCGACGTTCTATCAGTTCGTCGACACGATCATCGAGGTGAAGATCGCCATCAAGATCACCCGCGAGCGCGAATTCACCCGTGAGCGCCAGAACCGCAACTCGGCCGTCGACGGCGCCAGCCGCCGCAAGCGCAGCTTCTTCGGAACCCGCCGGTCGAACAGCTATCGCCGCAATGTCGCGACCAGCCAGGTCGATGCCAGCTATTCCAACAAGTATTCTTATTCTGCCGAGGGGTCATCGATCCTACGCACCAAGATCGTGCCAGTTCCGGTGCCGACAGCGCTCGAGGATCGGATTCAATCCTTCATGGAGACTGAAGAGGCCCGCCGAGAGACCAACCTGGAGAAGCGCCGCCAGGAGCAGGGGCTTGATGACTGACGCCGTGATCTGAGGAGAACCGGTCATGAGCATCAGCACCGAAATGACCAATACCCCGTTCCCGGAGATGGTGCGTCTCCTCGGGACGGGCATTGCCGAGGCCCAGTACGAACTGGATCTCGTGTCCTTGAAGATCGCACGATTGATGGCAGGGTACGAACCGGATCCCGAGCCGGAAGACGGGTCCGACCCGCCGCCATCGACAACACCGCCCGAACGTACCATGCTGGTGCGCCTTGGTGACGGTAACGAGTACAGTCTGCTCGAGCTTGGCTTTGTGCCGACATTCTACCAGTTCGTCGACACGCTGATCGAGCTCAAGTTGTCGCTCTCGATGTCGCGCGAGACGAATGTCAACAGATCCTCGACCACCGTAAGGGCCAGTGTGAAGGGCTCGGTCGGGTTCTTCTCGGCCAAGGCATCGATGCGGGCCAGTTCGGTCTCGGCCAGTTATTCGTCAAAGTATCAGTATTCGGCGGAAGGCTCGTCACTGATGCGCACCAAGCTGGTTCCGGTGCCTGCGCCCGCGATTCTGGAAGAACGGATCCGGTCAATGCTGGCGGCGACCATCGAAGCCGACAATACGCCGTAGACCTGACACCATGCCGAGACGAAGCTGGCGAGATCTGGAAAACCGCCCCGGCGGAGCACCGCAGGCCCCCGCACCGGGACCGCGATCGTTCCGCTCGCCCGGCGGTGGCGATCTGTCCGAGGCCGCAAGGCTGGCGCCGGACAGCCGTCTCGGTGCTTTGATGCAGCAGCGCCAGGAGCTTGAGCGCCGCATTCAGGGGCTTTCCGGATTGCCGGGTCAGAACCAGTTCGACCAGGCTTTCGCGGCGCGTTTCAACGTTGCCAGCTTCGCGGAACGCCGTGCCGAAGAACAGCGCTGGGCCGAGCTTCGGGCCGGATTACAGGAACGCCGGGACGCTTTGCGGCGTCAGGCGAACGATCCGGGCGCGGTGCAGGATTTCGTCCGCACGCGACGGCGGGAAGATGGTCTGGGTCCGACCCCGCTCGAAGGCCGCATGGGCGCCGGTCTGCCAGATCTTCCCGGTGGGCATGTTACCTCTGGCATGGCGGATCCGCGCACGGATATCACCCAGATCCTCGAGGCACTTCCCGGGCAACACCCTGATGCTGGCGACCGCCCGGCGACACCGCGCACCGCGGCTGGGGACCGCCTCCGGGGCCTGCGTGACCGGCTTGATGCCGCAGACCGCCCGATCCGCTCTGGCTTGCGCCGCGCACGCGGTGTGACGGACCGGGTCGATGCGGTCGGTCGACCGCTCCGCCAGCTTGGCCAACAGGTCGAGAATTACCGCAACCAGCTTGATGATCTTGACCGCAAGCTGGAAGCCGAAGGCATCAGCAAGAAGGAACGCGACGAGATCCGCCGGGCCGTCGGCGGCGACAAGATCGACAAGGTCGGCGGCAAGCTTGCCAAGGCGAACAAGGCGCTGGCGGCCCCTTCCAATGCCGTGAAGAAGGTCGAACAAAGCTGGATGCAGCGGCGCCAGCAGATCGAAGGGCCGATGGACCGGTTCTCGAACTACGCCGACAACAGTGAACGGCGGCTCAGCCCAGAGACCGGTGGATCGGGCGATCTGTTCGCGCGGATGCAGCGCAACCGCGAACGGGCGTTGCAGCGCCAGCGCGAACAGCAACGCCAAGAGGACCAGGACCGGCGCCGCCGCGAACGCGCCCAGGAAAACGCCCGCGCCCGCCGCGCGGAAGAACAGAGAGACGAACCATGAGCGAAGGGCGCTTCATCGCCGACACGCTGGAAAGCATCCTGGTGGGCATGGCCGAAAGCTTGCGTGAGGCACAGGAGGAGTTGAACGCCACCCCGCCTTTGGACGGGTTCGGGCGTCCGGCCCCGCAATTCCGCATTCCGCATATGGACTTCGAGATCGGCTTCCGGCTCGAGGCGGAGCAAAAGCAGGGCTCGGGCGCGCGCCTGATCTTCCATCCCGTGCAGTCCTCGGAAGCCTCGCGCGAGGTGACCAGCAAGATCACCGGGCGCTTCGTCGCCGTACCGCCGGGCGAGGGCCTGCCGCTCCCGATCCTGACGGGCGAGGTTCGTGGCACGGGCAACGCACGGGAACTGGCCATCACCGTTGCGAACAATGCCGGGGAACTGCTGGCCGGGGCAGAAGTCGAACTGAACATCGATGCCGCGGCATCGACGGCACTCTCGGCGGCGGCAGGTGTTCCGGCACCGCGTCTGAACAACGTGACCTTCGGCTCTGCGGTTGTGACCAGTGACGGCAGCGGTGTCGCCACCACATCCGTGACCTTCGGCGCGCAGCTTCAGCGTCAGGCCGTGGTCGTGGTCACCGCCGAGATGGGACCAGAGACCATCCGCCTGACCATGGGTAAGGAGATCGGCTGATGCGTGGGATCATCGCCAACGCCCAGATCTTCGCGGACGAGGGCAAGCCGGCGCAAGGCCTCGGCGTTTCAGTCGAAGTCTTTCTGCTGGAAGCGCAGGGTTGGGAGCAGGTCGACGAAACCAAAACCGATGGCGAAGGCCGCGCCAGCTTCAAGATCGATGGCGGTCTGTTCGATAATGCCCGCTCTGCGCCGACGCTGCGCCTCACCGAACAGGGCGATCCGCAACCCCGCGTTCTCTCGATGGGCGGTGCCATGCGCTTTGACGGGCGTCGTCAGATACTCGAGGTGGATTTCGGGCGGATCGACCGGCTGGAGGAAACTGCGTTCGCTCTGCCACGGGCATCGGCGCGTCTGAATTCCATCCCGCATGTCGTGGCCGGTGTTGCCTTGCAGGAAGGCCGTTCCGAAGTCGCGCTCAACCGGAACCTGCGGCTTATTCCGGGCGCGAATGACAGCATTGCTACGACGACGCGGACCGGCAACGACGTGATCATTGGTGACATTCGGCGCGGGACGATCGTGACCAACACCGACGATCGCATCATCACGGCGGACGTATCCGATCGGCTGACCGCAGGTGCTGATAACATCGTTGCCGTTGCATCGACCAAGCAGATCGATGCTCTGCGCGCGATCACCCTGGAACAGAACCAGCGCATCGTTCTGAAGGATCAGGAGCTTGCGACCAGCAAGGCACAGCTTCTCACCACGAACACGCGGCTGACGGCGGCTGAAGCTGCCCTGGTTGCCGAGAAGAAGCGCGCTGACGACGCTGCGGCCAAGGTGGCCGAACTCGAGAAAGCGGCAGGGGTCGATGCTGATGTCGCCGATGTGGTCACCGGGCTCGGCACCAAGCTGAGCATTGCGAACACAACGCTCAAGACACAGGCACATCCGTTCCGGATTGGCACCGTGCGCGTCGACCTGAAGGGGACACCAAGCGCCGATGGCGGGCGGATTGTCCTGGGTGGCGCTGCCGAGACCACTGGCTCGGGCCTGAGCACCGAACTTCACGTCGATCGCCCGACAGCCGGAACCGACGATGTGACCGTCCCGGATGTGACCGGACTGACCGAAAGCGCTGCGCGCCGCGTGGTGCGGTCGGTGGGACTTCGCCTCGCACCGGCCTACCAGGTGGTGAAGCCGGGGCAGGGCACCCCGGGCCAATCGATCAGCCAGGTCCCGGCGGCCGAGGCAACGGCAAAGCATGGCGCGGAGGTCCTCGTGGTCTTCGGCACCGCTCCGGCGGAATGAGGGAGATGTCACGATGACCAATATCAAGAACCTGGTGCAGGACGTGGTCGCCTCCCCGCTCGGTGATGTGATTGCCGAGGTCGGGCGCGGCGTGGCCGATGCCCAGCACGCGCTGGATGAAGGCTCGCTGGGTGCTGTGCTGGATATCTATGCCGAAAGCGACGACGAGAAGCTGAGGCTGCTTCAGGAAATCGGCTACCGCCCGACTTTCTATGCGCTGCCCGAGACCAGCGGCGAGGTGCGCGTGGCGCTGCGCATGGGGCAAGGCGCAGCCGGCGCCCGCAACGCGACGCCTGTCAAGCCGACGCAAGCCGCCGTGCGTGCGGTCCCTGCACGGATCGGGCTCAACACGGCATCGCGGCGGCTCTACAGCACACCGGTCGATGCGCGCTATGCGAACCAGTTCGGATTTTCGGCGGACATCTCGGCCAAGCTGACCTTCAAGATTGTGCCGGTGCCCGCACCCGATGGCGCTGACGAACTGCGTCTCGTTCCCGACCTCAATCTACGCAAACCCAGCGGCGTGATCGAAGCACTTGATCGCTTGGCCTTGGAGCCAGAGTTCCGGGATGCGGACGGCGTCGCGATCAGCGATCCGGGTGAAGACCTTGTCGTCTCGGCACAAGACCCGGCACCGGATAGCATTGCCCGCACCGGCGACGCGGTTGCCGTCACGCTGTCCGCACCCGCCTGATGGCGGATACAAAGGCCGCGTTCCGTCAGAACATCGCTTCGTAGCGGCTGTTAACCATGACTTCGGCCACGGCGGCACTGTTCGGCAGGCTCAGGGCATAGGCGACCGTCTCGGCAATCGCCTCCGGTTCGATCTTGAACTGCCCCTCCGGCACGGTGACATGCTCGACCATGCGGGTGTCGACCATGCCGGGGCAGATCGAGGTCGCCCGAACCCCGTCCGCCCAGCCTGACTCGCGGATTGCATGGGTCAGCGCCATGGCCGCGTGTTTTGACGCCGAATACCCAAGGATCTGGTTGCGCATCACACGCTTGCCCGCCAGCGAGACGACGTTGATGACACGTCCATGTCCACAGGCCCGCAAATGCGGCAGTGCCGCGCGCGCCAGCCAAAGCGGTCCCTTGAAGTTGACCGCGAACATGGTGTCGAACTCGTCCTCGGTGCCGGTCTCGAGCGATCCGCCGATTTCGACACCGGCGTTCAGAACCACGCCGTCGAGCCGTCCGAAACGCGCCATCACCGCTGCGACCCACGATTGCGAGGACGCCTGGTCGGTTGCCTCCCACGCATGGATATGTGCATCGCCCAGACCGTCCATGGGGATCGCATCGGGCTGCCGCGCGCCCAGGCTCAGCGTGTAGCCCGCCGCCGCCAGCTTGCGTGCGGTGGCAAGACCGATGCCGCGATTGGCGCCGGTGATCAGGATGACGCGGCTTTCCGGGTTCAGCATGGCGGCCTCCGTGTTTTTCGTCATGTTCACTGAACGGCGCGCAACGCTGAATTGCAAGCGGCGTAGCCTGCCCGACGGGGGACTCGACAGAATCGGATCGCACTGGCAAGAAATAAGAACAAAATAGGAACATTTGGAGGTGGCCAATGCCTGTCCCCGCACACCCGGATCTGGATCTGTTGGCCTCCGCGCGAGTGCACGAGGCTACTGGCAGCGGGCGGCGCACTTTCGCTTTGGCACTCGCGGGGCGACTACAAGGGGCTGTGCTGTGGGTGCAGGACCGGCGCACGCCCGAGATGCTGTATCCGCCGGGCATCGCCGCGTTCCTCGATCCCGCCCGGCTGATCCTGGTACAACCGACCGGAGCGCTGCCGATCCTGCAGGTGATGGAGGAGGCGCTCCGTTCCGGCGCTGCCCCCCTGGTGATCGGAGAACTGGGTGAGGCCCCGGATCTGACCGCCAGCCGCCGCCTGCAACTGGCCGCCGGAACCGGGGGAGGCAGAGGACTCTGCCTTGTGCCCGAGACGCGCCTGCGCACCAATGCCGCCGAAACTCGCTGGCGCTGCGCGCCGATGCCCGGCGGTGGCACCGCGCGCCAGCATTGGGAGATCCTGAAGAACAAGAAGGGACGGCTTGGCCAGTGGCATGTCTGCTGGGACCCCACGGCGGAGCGCTTTGCAGAGGTTGTGAAAGAAGCAGAGATGGCGTGACGTGCGTTGTGTGCATCTGAAGAAGATCCATCGGAAGCTTCTGCATCACTTGCGTGCAGACCCGCGATCCACCGTCTTGTTGGCCGCCAGATAGAACGCCCTCACATCCGGCGTTCAGGTCTGGCGCCTCAACGTGGTATAGGCCAACTCGATGGTCTCGATCACGACTTCGTTCTTCATGCTGTCCAGCGCCCCAGCCGACCATTTGATCGGATAGGCGTTGCCTACGATCCACGCCGCGGCAGGTTCATCCGCGCCATCCTGCAACGTCACGATCAGCGACCGCGGTTCGACCGGACGCGCCAAGCTTTCTTCCAGGGTCTCTTTCGTCCATCTGACCAACTCCGACTGCAGCCCTACCACGCCGCGCTTCAGAGTGAGACTTGAGGTCGTCACGCGCGTCGGCAGGCGATGCACGAAACGGTTCTCGCCGCCTTCCACGACCTCTTCGACGTCAAAATCTGTTTCCAGCCCGGACACTTCTTGAAATGCCACGGCAGCGTCGTCGGGGGCATCGGTTCCTGCCTGGCTCGCAAACGCCACGGTGAAATGGAAGGCGGACGGCAGTTCATAAGTCATCGACGTTCCAATCGTGCACGGCGTTTGGATGCAACTGTCTCACAGGTCCGGGCCCGATACAAAGCAGCGCTGGAGTTTTCGCCACCATCACGATCCGGGATGACGTTCGTCCTGCCTGCCGGTATGGGTGGACTGAACGGCACCTTCAGCCGGGAAAACGATCAGCGAGCGTGGAGACGGACATGGCGAATAGCCACAAGGTTGGGATCATCGGGCTTGGGATCATGGGGCGGCGGATGCTGGAGCATATGTTGCTTCATGAGCACTTCGAGCCGATTGCCCTTTGGGATCCGTCGCCGGATGCCTGTGCGCTGGCATCGGAACTCGCGCCGTCAGTGCAGGTGGCACAAGACGCCGAAGCCGTCATCGCCGCCTCTGATGTGGTCTACCTGGCCTGCCCTCCGGTTCCACGAAAAGCCTATGCTCTTGCGGCGGCTGCAAATGGCAAAGCGGTGTTCCTGGAGAAACCTCTTGGCGTAGATGTGGCCGAAAGCCGGGATCTGGTCGCGCAACTCGAACAGGCCGGCGTTCCCGCGACCGTCAATTTCACGCAAGCCGCGGGCGAGGCACTCGCGATGATTTCCTCGGATCCGACCATGGGAGCGCCCGCCGGGATCGACATCGTGGTCACCTATCCGCGCTGGCCGCGCGCCTGGCAGGTCGAGGCCGACTGGCTGCGGTTCTCGGCCGAGGGCGGCTACACCCGCGAGGTGATCTCGCACTTCGTGTTCTTCAGCATGCGTGTCCTCGGCCCGCTCAAGCTGATCTGGTCCAACCCGACCTATCCCGGTGATCGAGATTTGTGCGAAACCCACATCGCCGCCCGGCTTGAGAACGCCGATGGCGTGCCGGTGTCGATCTTTGCGTCCGTGGGCGGCGAGCAGCCAGACCGGCAGGAGATGACCATCAAGGGCGCGAACAAGAGCTACCGCGTTGCCGAATTCCACCTGCTCTCAATGTCCGAGGGCGGTCCGTTCGAGGAAGCTGCCACCCCGCCTGCCGATCCGCGCGCGGTCAGTCTGAAGGCGCAACTCAACGAGATGGACAAGGCGATGCGTGGCGAGCCGCACAGGCTGGCGACCATTCAGGAAGCTCTGCATGTGCAGGAACTGATCGAGGCGATGCTCCTGGCACCGCAAAAGGCGTAGGGTACGCTTCAACCTACCACATGCCCTGCGTCACCGCTCATACGCATTCATTGTCAGCAGCGTGTATTCCGCAACCTGCTCGTCGTTCTGATTGGTCAGGGTTACATTCCACTTCACCTCGCCGTAGGTCGGTGTCCGGCGGGTCTTGGCCATCACCGTCAGGCGGCACTTGATGCTGTCACCGGGTGAGACCGGCTTCTGGAAACTCAGGCCTTCCAGCCCGGTATTGGCGAGCACCGGGCCTGGGTTCGGCTCGACGAACAGACCGGCTGCGAAGCTCAGCAGCAGGTAGCCATGCGCGACGCGGCCGGGGAAGAATGGGTTGGCCTTGGCGGCCTCCTCGTCCATGTGGCCATAGAACAGGTCCCCGGTGAAATGGGCGAAGTGCTCGATGTCCTCAAGCGACACCTCGCGAGCGTCGGTGAAGATCGTCTCGCCGATCTCGATTTCATGGAAGGTTCGCGTGAACGGATGGGCCGGAGCTTCCGTCACCGCCGCACCGCGCACCCAGCGCCCGGTGATTGCCGAGAGCATGTCCGGAGATCCCTGCACCGCCGTGCGTTGCATGTAGTGCAGGATGCCGCGCACACCGCCCAGTTCCTCGCCGCCACCTGCGCGCCCCGGACCGCCATGGACCATCGGTGCCAGCGGCGAGCCATGTCCCGTGCTCTCGCCCATCGACACGCGGTCATTGATATAGATCCGCCCATGCCATGCGGCGACTCCCATCACTGCTTGCCGAGCGACCTCGGGGTCATGCGTGATCAGCGAGGCAACCAGTGAGCCGCCGCCCCGATTGGCGATATCGACCGCGTGATCCAAGTCCCGATATCCCATGACGGTCGAAACAGGGCCGAATGCCTCGGTCTCGTGGATCCGCGTTGCGCTATCCGTGTCATCGCAGCGGAACAGCATCGGGTTCACGAAGGCACCGGCTTGCGGGTCAGCGCCGTCGGCGTTGACGGCTCCCGCGCCGAATACGCACGTCGCTTCCGCGCCGATGATCGCGGCTTTTTCCGCCACGTCCGAGCGTTGAGCCTGCGACACGACCGGCCCCATCCGGGTCGTATCGAGTGCCGGATCGCCGATGCGGGTCTTCTCCAGCCGCGCCTTCAGCGCTTCACAGACTGCATCCATCTGTGCATCGGGCACGATCACCCGGCGCACAGCGGTACACTTCTGCCCCGCTTTGACCGTGATCTCGCGGGAAACTTCCTTGATGAACAGATCGAACTCCGGCTCACCCGGCACGGCGTCGGGACCGAGGATGGACGCATTCAGGCTGTCCTGCTCCGCCACGAACCGCACAGCGTTCTTCAGCAGGTCGTGATGGCTGCGTAGCATCAATCCGGTATCCGCCGAGCCTGTAAACGACAGCACGTCCTGTGCTGTCAGGTGATCCAACAGGTCGCCGACGCCACCGCAGATTAGCTGGACAGATCCCTCGGGCAGCTTGCCGGACTCCAGCATCATCCGGACACAAGCCTCGGTCAGATAGGCCGTTGCGGTGGCCGGTTTCACGATCGAGGGCACGCCCGCCAGAAAGGCCGGTGCAAACTTCTCCAGCATCCCCCAGACCGGAAAGTTGAACGCGTTGATCTGGACCGCGGCGCCGAGCAGCGGCGTGCAGATGTGCTGACCCTGGAAGCTGCCGGTCTTCGACAGCATCTCGGCCCCGCCATCGATATAGACCTGCCCGTCCGGCATCTCGCGCCGTGCCTTCGAGGCCATGGCCAGACAGGTGCCGATCCCGCCCTCGATATCGACCCAACTGTCCGCCCGCGTAGCACCCGTCATCGTCGACAGCGTGTACAGTTCCTCCTTGCGGTCCATCAGATGCAGCGCGAGGTCCTTGAGGATCCGCGCCCGATCGTGGAACCCCATTTCGCGCAATGCTTGTCCGCCCGTGTCCCGCGCATGGTCCAGCATCGCGGCCATGTCGAGTGCGGCACCGCCTGCCCGTGCGATTTCTTCACCTGTCACGGCGGAGTGGATCGCGCGCGCATCGTCTCCCGGTCCGATCCAGTTGCCCGCGGCGAAGCTTTGCAGCATCATGGTCATTGACGGTTCCTCCCCAGGAATATGTTACAGAAAATCCCCGATCACGGTGATTTTTGCAACATGATTATACGTTGCCCGGACAGCTAGAAGGCAGGCAGACCGATGACAGTCAACAGGCAGGTGGTGGTGCGGGAGCTTCCGCAGGGAGCCCTGACGCACGAAAACTTCGAACTGCGCGAGGCCGAGATGCCCTCGTCACCCGAAGACGGCTTGGTGATCCGTACGATCCTGATGTCCATCGACGCTGCCAACCGGGCCTGGATGCAGGGTGCGACCTACCGGGATGCGGTCAAGACCGGAGACGTGATGCACACCTACGCGATTGGCGAGGTGGTCGAAAGCACGTCCGGCCGCTTCAACGTCGGCGACATCGTGGCGTCCGAGGCAGGATGGGCCGACTATTCCGCGGTGTCTGCCAAGGGCGTCCGCAAGCTGCCCGAGATGCGGCCGCTATCCCACCTGCTCTCGGCTTTCGGAATCGCAGGGCTGACGGCGCATCATGGGTTGATCACGGTCGGCAAGCCGGTCGAGGGCGAGACGGTGGTGGTCTCGGCCGCAGCGGGTTCGGTTGGCATGTTCGTCGGACAGATCGCCAAGGCCATCGGCTGCCGTGCCGTGGGCATCGCGGGTGGCGCGGAGAAGTGCGCCTGGGTGGTGGACGAGCTCGGCTTCGATGCCTGCATCGACTATCGCGACCCGCAATGGCACCGCGCGCTGAAGGCCGCATGCCCGGACGGGATCGATGTCTACTTTGACAATGTCGGTGGGCAGGTGCTGGAAACGGTTCTGTTCCGCATGAACGAGAAGGGCCGCGTGGTCTGCTGTGGCGCGGTCAGCCAGTACGATTCCGGCGAGCCCGCTGGTCCGAAGAACCTCCCCGGTCTGATTGTGGTCAAACGCCTGCGGATGGAGGGGTTCATCGTCTTCGACTTCCCGGACGAGACACCCAATGCGCTGGAGAACCTGCAAGGCTGGGTCGCCTCGGGCAAGCTGAAGGTAGTCGAGGATATCGTCGAGGGGCTGGAGCATGCTCCCGCCGCGCTGATCGGATTGTTGGCGGGCGACAATCGCGGCAAGCGCATGGTGCGGGTGGCGCCTGATCCGTAAGTTCATTCAATGCAAATGACTCGTCGCAACCGTGCGATTTTAACTTGATCGCAGCTTTGACCGCGTGCAGTCTCATTGCGGTTATTGATGTTGGGTGTTTGACATGAAGACTTTAGGCGTCGTGCTTATAATTCTATCTCTACTGATTTCTGCCTGTACTCCTGGAACTTATCAATCCTCGGTTCCACTAGAAGCAGATCTGTCCGAACTACCTTCTGAAGCAAGCGGACCACCAGATCCAAATTACAGGCTAGAAAGTATAACGTGTCGCCGCAACCTGTTGCCTGCTAGAATAACGCAACCAAGCCCAACTCACCGCTGGCGTGTAACAATCAAAGACAGGCAATTTACTGTTATCGCTTTTGCTCAATCTACAGCATCCGTATTCTTTAGAATCGAAGGTGACGTGTTAGATCCTGTCAGCGTAAATCTGCTCGTAGATAGCGACGGGGATGCCGGACATGGCGAAATTCGATGCACCAATATCAGAGTGGTCCCTGTGAGCTGAACCACAACAGACTTTGCTGCATCCTACTAACCCAACCAAACAATCACCTGCATCATTGTGTAAAGGACGGTCGAGGTTAACTCGCTGTTGACAAGGATGAACCCTATTGTGGTTTCAGATTCAAAGTGCTCGAAAACCGTCACGCGCGCGTGACGCTGTCAGATGAACCGTAGGATGGTTAGACGACCCGTCTCAGTCGCCGAGCAACGCGACCAATGTTGAGAGGTGGTCGGCCTCGGCAGCCGGCTTGTCCCAGCGGATGCGCTTGATCCTGGGGAACCGCATGGCAACGCCGGATTTGTGGCGCGACGATCGCTGGATCGCATCGAACGCGATCTCCAGCACGATCTCCGGCTTGACGGCGCGGACGGGGCCATAGCGCTCGACCGTGTTGTTGCGCACCCACTTATCGAGTTCGGCAAGCTCCTGATCGGTGAACCCGGAATAGGCCTTGCCGACGGGAACCAGCCGCAGACCGTCGCCATCCTCGGTCCAGGCGGCGAACGTATAGTCCGAATAGAACGAGGATCGCTTGCCATGGCCGCGTTGCGCGTAAACCATCACGCAATCTGCGTTCAACGGGTCGCGCTTCCACTTGAACCACGGGCCCATTGGTCTGCCACCTGAGTAAGGCGCGTCACGGCGCTTGAGCATCAGCCCTTCCTGACCGGTCCCCCGCGCTGTCGCGCGGATCTCGGCCAGTTCCTGCCACGTCTTGAAGGATACGTCGTGCGACAGGTCAGTCCGCCCAGGGGCATGGGTCGCGTGCCAGTCAATCAGCCGGGCGCGGCGATCTTCAAGAGGCAGCATTCGCAGATCTGCGGCGCCATCGTGCAGCAGGTCGTAGAGCCTCAGATGCGCCGGAGAATCCGCCAGCGTCTTCTTGCCGACGCGCTTGCGCCCGAGCCGTTTCTGCAAATCGGCAAAGGGTGCAACGGCACCATCACGAACCACCAGCAACTCGCCATCAACGGTTCCCGACCAGGTCATGCTGTCGATGACGTCCGGGAAGGATTGGCTGATCTCGTCACCCGTCCGCGTATAGAGGCGTCGCTCTCCACCAAACGCCGTGGCCTGAATTCGGATGCCGTCCCATTTCCACTCGGCGGCATATTCGGCCGGGTCCATTTGCTCCAACCTGTCTTCGTCGAGCGGATTGGCCAGCATCACCGGACGGAAGGCGGTGGCCAGATCGACCTGCGGGGCCGGACCGCCTTCGAGCCAACGGAACAGGTCGGTAAAGGGCGGCTCGAGGCCGAACCAAAGCTCTTCGATCCGCTCCAATGCGCGCCCTTCATGGGCGGCCCCCATCTGGGCAAGTGCTGTCCGTGCCAAGCGGGCCGAGACGCCAACGCGCAGGCCCCCCGTCGCCAACTTGATCAGCGCGAGCCGCTCTGACGCGCCCATCGCATCGCACAACTCGGTCAGGACCTGCCCCGCTTCGACCGGGCCGGTTCCTGACAGCCGTCCCACGATCTTCGAAAGCGGTGGCGTCTCTCGCGCGTGTCCGTAAGGCCAGATCAACGCGACGGTTTCCGCCAGATCGCCGACATAGTCATAGGACAGCTGAAAGAGTTCGGGATCGACCCGCTCGGCGACCAATCCACGAATGCGCGAGGAGGTGACCGATGGCAGCGACAGATCCCCTGTCAGCGCCGCCAAGGCCCAGCCGCGATCCGGGTCCGGCACCCGGCGGAAGTAATCGACCATCAGTGCCAGCTTGGCATTGCGCCCTGGCGCGAACAGCAGGTTCTCAAGCAGATCGGCGAAGGTGCGCATATCGAAGTTCTAGCGCTTTGTGGTGCTCTTGACACCTTCGCAAACCGCTTGATACGATTCGCTCACTGATTGAATAAAGACTTTTTACACGCGTTGCGTTGGTCGATGACCGAGAAATTATTGGAGATTATTGATCATGAGACTTCTCAGATTTTCCGCAATTGGTCTAACGGTATTCTCGCTTCAGGCAGCTCAGGCGGCAGAGTTCCCGTTCCTCGACGAAGACAGCAAGTCGGGTTCGACGATGACGTCGTCCAGTGCGCCGAAGTCCTGGATGACGCAGGTCGGCAAGGACTGGATGAAGTACCTGCCCGACGACAAGAAACTGGCGTCAATCTCGATCCCCGGAACGCACGACACTGGCGCCCGGCATGGCGGCGCTGCCTGCGAGACGCAATCGTGGAGCGTCCGGGAACAGTTGGATGCCGGGATCAGGTATTTCGACATCCGCAATCGCCGAACGAAGGACTCGTTCGCCATCCATCACGGACCGTGTTTTCAGAAGATCATGTTCGGCGACGTGTTGAACCAGGTGCGGAGCTTCCTGAGATCCAACCCGTCCGAGGTCGTGCTGATGCGGGTCAAGGAGGAGCACAAGGCCGAGAAAGGATCGGACAGTTTCTCGAAGATCTGGGGCGGCTACATGCGCACCTATGGCAGCATGTTCGTGCCGCAACGCACGACGCTGCCGACGCTCGGCGATGTGCGCGGCAAGGTGCTGGTGCTGCGCAACGCGACCTTCTCGGGTCAGGGGATCAGCTACAGCGGAACCAACACGACGATCCAGGATTCGTACAAGGTCTATTACATGGCTCACGACAATCCCTTCGGGTCGGACACGGTCTCGTTGCCGCAGAAGAAGCGAAAGGTTCGCAACTACGTGGACAAGGCGCGCAAAAGCTCAAAGCTTGTCCTGAACCACCTGAGCGGTGCGATTGGCATGATCCCGAAGGATGTGGCCCGCGCAACGAATGGGGATGCGTACAATAAGCTTGGGCCGTACACCGGGCGCAAGCAGAACGGCGTGATGATCATGGATTTCCCGGGCGAGAAACTGCTCTACCGGATCATCAAGTCCAACTTCAAATCGACCCGGATGTGCGCTCCGAAAACCTGGAAGACGCAGAGCGATCACACCTATGCGAAGTTCCAGATGCCCCGCGCCAGCGTTGGCACGGTGATCAAGATCAAAGGCGGCGCGTACAACAAGTACGTCTTCCCGAAGTGCAATCGTGCGACGTGGAAGGACCTGCGTTTCTTCTGCCAGGCGAACGGCAAATGGAAGAGAATGTCGGGTTCGTGGGATGCGGACGCGTTATGCCACAACTCGAACACCAAGCAGAAATACCTGAAGGTCGGCAAACGCTAACCGGTCGATCTTGTCGGGTGCGTCCTGCGCACCCGATGGATCAGCGCATACCGTAGTACAATGCCTGGACGTGGCGGGCTTCGGCGAAGAACAGCCAGCGCAGCGCCATCATGCCGCCGATATGACAGAGCAACGCGATCAGCATTGCCCAGCCGCCGACGCCCAGGGCCAGCAGCGTCAGAACAAGCGGCAGGACGAACCCGGCGAACGCCCCGATCTTGCGAAGCTGGAAGGCGCGGGCCCGACCGACCTCGAACGCCATCTCTTTCAGCAGGTAATTCGAGCCCGTATGCGGCGCTTCCAGCATTTTGACCCGGCCGATGTTGCCGAGGCCCGTCGCCGTCTCCATGGTCGTGCCATCCAGGCTGCGTCCGGCCCCTGCGGCCTGCTGGGTCCACCAGATCACAGTGCCCGCGGCAACGACTAACCAGGCGAGGCTGTAGAGGACTGGTGTCTCCAGGCCGACCAGTCCCTTGATGGCACCTGTGGCAAGAAGCCCTCCGGTCAGGGACAGCACCATGAACATGAAGGGCGTCGGCGTCCCGGACCACATCGGCACGGTCCTCAGTTGCGCATAGATCATCGCGGTTGCGTAAACCGTCGCCATGGCGAGTGCTGCGGCAATCCAGCCGAGCAGTTTAAGCTCAATCCCCAGCAGCAGCCAGAAGCCGAGGTACAGCGTGAACGTCACCTTCGCCGTGACCATCAGGCAGGCCTCGCGCGACAGCCAGGATGACCGCCATTGCGTGAACGCGCGCCACGCTCGGTCAGGGCGTGCGAGGTGGCCGACGGACGCAACGCCGCCGATCCCGCCAACCATCAGCGAGAGGATGCCAGCGATCCATCCGAAGGTGTGATCCCAATCACCCAGGCCCAGGCCGACCCAGGCGATCATACCCATCCCAAGACCCGAAAGGACGGTGAAGGCGATAAGCGACGGAGCAGGGTGCATCAGATCTTCTCCAGCGCGCGGTCGAGCCAGCCAAGGAACCCTTTCGCCTCGGGCTCCGCCAGTTTGGCCAGGTTCAGGTTCGGCACGGGCGCGTCCTTGGGCTTCGGCGGCAGGTACTTGTTGACGGGCTTGGTGTTCTGTTCCGGCATCAGGTCGAGCCCGCCACGTTCCGCGACAAGCTGGGAGACTTCGGAGTCCGGGTCAGACAGGTCGCCGAAATGGCGTGCGCCCGCCGGGCAGGACTTGACGCAGGCAGGGACGCGGTCTTCTTCGGGGATGTTCTCATTGTAGATCCGGTCGACGCAGAGCGTGCACTTCTTCATCACGCCCGCCGCCGCGTCGAGTTCCCGCGCGCCGTAGGGGCAGGCCCAGGCGCAGAGGCCACAGCCCATGCAGTGATCCTCGTTGACCAGGACGATACCGTCCTCGACCCGCTTGTAGCTGGCGCCGGTCGGGCACACCGTCACGCAGGGCGCATCCTCGCAATGCAGGCAAGACTTGGGGAAGTGGATGATCTGGGCTTCGCCCTGATGCGGTTGGACCTCGTAGGTGTGGATGCGGTTCAGCCAGGTGCCGGTCGGGTCCGAGCCGTAGGGGTCCTGATCCGAGAGTGCCGCGCCGTAACCGCCGGTGTTCCACTCCTTGCAGTTCACCGCGCAGGCATGGCAGCCGACGCAGATGTCGAGGTCAATGACGAGGCCGAGCTTGCGGTCGGTCTGTTCGGGGAGGGTGGTCATTTCATGATCATCCTTCACAGAGGTGTCGGAGAAGAAACCACGCTCCGGTACCGCTAGAAATCATCAGGAGGAAAAAGTAAGTGTGGATACCAATCGGAATGCCCGAGTGTCTTCCACTGCCACCAAGCCTAAGCCACCATTTTGACTTTTGTTCAACTTTGTTCTGCTGCCGGACACTCCACACGACACCCGCAAAGATAAGCCTTGGGTCGAGCAACGAAAGCCAACCCCAAGGTTCCTTACGAAGGCGAAGGTCTTTGCGGTAAGCACTGGCGGGAAGCACGAGGGGCCACAGAGAAGAGAGAATAATCCAAGCAGACGAATACTTGCACATGAGGACGGCTTTCACTTTGGGAAGTTTTCGATCCCAAACGGTGTTTGGGCAAAGCGCTGACATCACCACTCTTTCCCATAGGTCAGTTCTTCCGGCTTACCCTTGGTCGGCGACTTCTGCGATCCGGCGCGAGGTTCAGACGCCTCGCCATCCTCGGCCTTCTCGATCTTAACCCGCAGGTCGTACCACGCCGCCTGCCCGGTCACAGGGTCGGAGTTTGACCAGCGGAGCCCGTCCCCCTTCGGTGGCAGCAACTCATGGATCAGGTGGTTCAGCAGGAATCCGCGCTTGGCCTCGGGCGCGCCGCGGTCCAGCGCCCAGGCGCCCTCGCGTTTGCCGATCGCGTTCCAGGTCCACAGCGTCTTCTCGTTGACCGCGTCCATCCGGGCGATCTTCACCTTGATCCGACCGTGATGCGAGGAGACATATGCCCAGTCGCCGCTCTTCAGCCCAACCTCATCACAGACCTTGCCCGGCACATACAGTGGGTTCTCGCCGTGGATCTGGCGCAGCCATGCGTTCTGCGAGCCCCAGGCGTGGTACATCGCGGCAGGGCGCTGGGTGATCGCGTGCAGCGGAAACTCGTCGTTGTCGACGCCCGACTGCTCGAACGGTTCCCACCAGACCGGCAACGGGTCCATCGCCATCTTCAGCTGGTCGCGCAGGTGTTCGGGCGGCTGATGTTCGCCATGCCCTTCGGCGGCAAGCTGGAACTTGCGCAGCGGCTCGACATACATCTGGAAGACGTACGGGAACGGCTTGTCGAAGAAACCCATTTCGACCGCCCAGTCCTGGTACTTCTGATTGAACGGCCGCATGTAGAGGCAGTCGTGCGGAATGTGCTCGAGCCAGAAACCGCCATTCTCGATGTATTTGTCGATCTGGTTAGGGTTCGGAGCGCCCCGGCCCTTGCCCTCGCCATCCTCGCCGCGCCAACCTGCCAGAGGCCCGACTCCGGGGCGGCGCTGGTGGTTTGTGATATAATCGGCGTAGTCTTCGTAGCGCGGGTTGCCGTCATCATCGACCAGCCCCGGCAAGCCAAGCTTGCCGCCAAGCTGGATCAACGCCGACTGGAAGCACCGCACGTCGCGGCCTTCTGCCTGGGTTTCCGGCTCGACCACCGGCCAGCGGATCGCATCTGCGACGCCATCCAATTCACCAATCGGGCGATCCAGCAGCGAGATGCAATCGTGCCGCTCCAGATACGTCGTGTCGGGCAGGATCAGGTCGGCATAGGCCACCATCTCGGACGAATACGCGTCCGAGTAGATGATCTTCGGGATTTTGTACTCACCGTCCTCGCGCTTGTCGGTCAGCATCTCCATGACGCTGGAGGTGTTCATCGACGAGTTCCAGGCCATGTTGGCCATGTACATCATCAGGCATTCGATCGGGTACGGGTCGCCCGCGTGTGCGTTCGAGATCACCATGTGCATCAGCCCGTGGGCCGACATCGGGTTCTCCCAGGTGAACGCCTTGTCGATACGGTTGGGTGTACCGTCTTCGTCGATCGCGAGGTCCGAGGGATCCCGGACGAATCCCAGATGCGGCCCGCCAAGCGGTGCGTTCGGCGTGGTCAGCGAATGCGGGGCGGGATGCGCCTCCATCGGCTTGGGGTAGGGTGGCTTGAAGCGGAAGCCGCCCGGACGCTCGACCGTACCGAGCAGCAGTTGCAGCAGGTGCAAGGCGCGGCAGGTCTGAAAGCCGTTCGAGTGCGCCGAGATCCCGCGCATGGCGTGGAAGCTGACCGGGCGCATGATCATCGTCTCGTGTGTCTCGCCCCGGAAATCGGTCCAGGGATAGGCGATCTCCTCGGCCTGGTTGAAGGCCACATCTGCAATCTCGGCGGCGAGGCGGCAAATGCGTTCGGCAGAGATCCCGCAGCGTTCGGCCACGGCGTCGGGGGCGAACTCAGGATCGAGATATTTCGAGGCCATCAACTCGAACGAGGGCTGGCATTGCCCGCCATCGGGTGCCGTGAAGGTGCCCTTCATTTCCGGTTCCAGGGCCGGCTTGTCGATGGGTTGCGCGGCCCCTGGCGCGCGGTCCCAGACCAGCGGCTTGCCGTCGGTGTCGCGAACGAAAAGGCCAAAGCTCTCGCCCGGCTCTCGGTTGACCAGCCACGTCGCATTGGACCATCGGCGAAGATAGTCGACATCGACCATGCCCGAGCGCAACAACTCATGCACCAGCGCTAGGATGAACAGCCCATCCGTGCCCGGCGTGATGCCGACCCACTCATCGGCGCCCGCATTGTAACCGGTGCGCACAGGGTTGCCGCCGACCACGCGTCCGCCGCGTGACTTCAGGTTGCCGATGCCGGTCTTGATCGGATTCGAATCGTGGTCCTCGGCCACGCCGAAGACCATGAAGAACTTGGTCTTGTCCCAGTCGGGCGAGCCGAACTCCCAGAACGCGCCGCCCAGCGTGTAGATCCCGGCGGCAGCCATGTTGACCGAGCAAAACCCGCCATGCGCCGCATAGTTTGGCGTGCCGAAATTCTGCGCCCACCACGAGGTCAATGACTGCGACTGGTCACGGCCCGTGAAGAACGCGAGCTTCTTTGGATCGGCGCGCAGGGGGCCAAGCCACTCGGCGGCGGTGTCCAGCGCCTCGTCCCACGAGATTTCCTTGAACTCGCCAGAGCCGCGTTCGCCCGTCCGCAAGAGCGGCTTCATCAGCCGCGCAGGCGAGTAATGCTGCATGATCCCGGCGGATCCCTTGGCACAGAGCACGCCCTTGTTCACCGGGTGGTCTCGATTGCCCTCGATGTAGCGGATCATCGGCGCGCCGTTCGGGCCCTCGCGCAGATGCACGTTGATGCCGCAGCGGCAGGCGCACATGTAGCAGGTCGTCTTGCGCACCTCGTCCGAGACATGCGGAGATGTCTCCAGCGCCGGTTGCGATCCGTCGGCCATGACCTCACCCCCAATTGTACAGGACCAGCATGTCCTAACGGTATGGACCGATATGGCAACCCCGCCATGCGGCGTGTGGCACCAGTCAGTCGCTCCGTGATGAACCAGTCACGTCAGGAAAATTTCGCATTGTAACAAAATTCACACTCGGATCACGGGCACCTGCGTATCGTTGTCTCAATCAGAGGTGGGAGGCTTCAATGCATCAGGACTACGAGGACTATGCGGTCTACTGGATCCCGCGCACGGATTCTGCTTTGTCGGTTTTTGGCGCTGGCTGGACCGGGTGGTGTGCAGATCGCGGGGCGGTGGCCGACCTGCCAGAGATCCGCCGTCTCAGGCGCGGGCGTCCTGAAGCCCCGGGCTCGAACGCGACCTATGGGCTTCACGCTGCCTTGTCGACGCCGTTCCGCTTGGATCGCGGACGCACGGTCTGGTCGCTGGATCAGAGGCTTCTGGCCTTGTCGCAGGCTTTACCCTCGGTGCGCCTGCCGAAGCTCGAGGTCATGGTTATGGATGGCCGGGTTGTGCTGTCGCTTGCGCGGCCAAGCCGGTCGGTGAACCAGGTGGCGCGTTGCTTGACCGACCTGATCCGCGGGATCCGCCGCGACGGCGGGCATCAGCGTTATACGGGCGCAAGCACCATCGCGGGCATCTACCTGCCAGGCATGGGCGCATGGAGCGATGCCGGGATGCTCGAAACCGGCCGGTTTCATATTGCGCTGACCGATCGCATGGATCTGGCCGACGCGATGGACATGGCGGATGATCTGACACCGGCGCTGGCGAGTGTTCTGGCCGAGCCCCAGACACTCGCGGACCTAGCACTGGTGGGCAATCCTGGGCGCGGAAGGCCATGGCGATTGATCGAACGCTACCCTTTGGCCGAGGAACCGCGCCGCCAGACGGATGGCCTGCCACGCAGCATGACATGTCGTGGGCCCCGCCTTTGGGCCCCTTTGGATACCGGATTGGCAATCGTCTAACCCTGCGACCCAATCCGGTTGCGGCCTGCCCGTCGGGCGCATTTCTCCCCGACACCCACCCTCGCCCCGGGCAGGCCGCACACTTTCCATGTTCCGAATCCAGTTGTGAGATCCCGGGTGTCCGCTATCTTCCGCGCCAAACCCCAAAGCGGAGGATGAATCGATGACATGGCAAGTTTACCTGAGCGGCGAGATCCACACGGATTGGCGCGAACAGATCGTCTCTGGTGCCAAAGCCAAGGGCCTGGACATCCGGTTCACCGCGCCGGTGACCGATCACGGTGCGTCAGATGATTGCGGCGTGACGATACTTGGTGGCGAGGACAAGAAGTTCTGGCACGACCGCAAGGGCGCTGGCGTGAACGCCATCCGCACGCGGACACTGATCGAGAAGTCCGACGTCGTCGTCGTGCGGTTTGGCGAAAAGTACAAGCAATGGAACGCCGCCTTTGATGCGGGCTATGCGGCGGCACTGGGAAAGTCCCTGATCATCTTGCACGGCGCGGATCATCAGCATGCACTAAAGGAAGTCGACGAAGCTGCCGAGGCGGTCGCTGAGAGTCCGGCCCAGGTGGTCGAGATCCTCGACTATTGCTTAAACGGCGTTCTTCCGGGCGCGGCCTGAACCGGTCTTGCGCCACCTCTCCGGTAAACAGGTCTTCGGCAATCAGGTTCGCCGGGTTGCCCGGCAGGTGACGGCATGAAGGTTCTCGTCACCGGGTCTTCCGGTTGGCTGGGGCGGCATCTGTTGCCCATACTTCGCGAAGCCGGGCAGGAGCCATTGGGTCTGGACGTCGTCGGCTCGGCGTGGACCGACGTTATCGCCAGCGTCGCTGATCGCGCTGCGATCGATGACCTGTTCACGCAACACCGCTTTGACGGTGTCATCCACGCTGGCGCTCTGCACAAGCCCGACATCGCGCGCTACCCGCAACAGGCGTTCGTGGACGTCAATGTCACGGGCACGCTGAACCTGCTGGACGCTGCGTGTCGACATGGTGTGCAGCGCTTCATCTTCACATCGACCACATCGCTGATGATCAACCAGCGGATCCGGAACGAGCAATGGGACGCGGCAATCTGGCTGGATGAAACCTCGGGCCCAATTGAGCCGCGCAACATTTATGGTGTGACCAAGTTGGCGGCGGAGGCCCTGTGCCGCCAGCACCACATCGAGCGGGGCCTTTCAGTCGTGGTCCTGCGAACGGCGCGGTTCTTTCCGGAGGAGGACGACACGCTCGCCGACTTGCCGGGTCCAAACCTCAAGGCCAATGAGCTCCTGAACCGCCGCGCCACGGTCAGGGACATGGCGCGGGCCCATGTGACGGCGCTTGAGCGGGTGAGCGAGAGGGGCTTTGGGCTCTACATTGTCTCGGCGCCGACGCCGTTCGCGCGGTCCGACACGCTGGCGCTCAAGACGGATGCACGCGCGGTAATTCTTGATCGCTTCCCGGAGGCGGACGCGCTTTACACCGGTGCAGGTTGGAGCCTGCCGAAGTCGCTGGGACGCGTCTATGACGGGACGTTGATCGAGCGCGATCTTGGCTTTCGTTATGAGACGCGCTTCTCGGATGTATTGGCGGCTTTGCGCGACGGACGGCCTTCGCCCGTGGCGCATGATCCATCGTATACCTCCCCAATCGTGCACCCGGGTTGAGCGCGCGGCCAGGACGTCTGATGCTCTTCGGCGTGTGCCGGTCCCGGCTCTAGACGATCCCACGATGAATCTTTGCAGGGTGTCGATGCAGAACCGACACGCGGCGTCTTGAGATGCGCATACCATTTCTTACCTAAACACTCAGAAAACGCCCTCGGGCGTGAACTGAGAAAAAAGGACGCTGGGATGAAACGGATTGTGGTTGGCAATGATCTTTCTGCGCGTTCGGATTTGGCACTGTCGCGGGCGGCAAGGCTGGCGCATCAGTTCACGGCAAAGCTCGAGGTCATCACTGTCCTGGACGAATTGTTTTTCGAAGCCACGACCGCTCAGAAGCAACAGGCGGCCGAGGACGCTGTCGCGCGCCAAGTGAAGCAGCTGCCGACTGTGGCCGAACTCGACATCACAACGCATGTCGCGATCGGGTCCGACTTCAACGAGATCATCCAACACGCGGATCAAAGTGACGCCGAGCTGAGCGGGCTTGGCCCGCATCGGCATAAACACCCCGAACTGTTTCGCGGAACGACGGCCGAACGGGTGATACGCTACGGCACGCGACCGGTTCTGGTGGCGAAACACGCGGGCGATGGTCCGTATAAACGTGTGCTGGTCCCCACGGATCTTTCGGCTCATGCAGCACAGGCCGCGCGCGTCGCGGCGCAGCTCGCACCGGGTGGGGAAATCGTCTTGCTGCACGCGGTACAACGCCCCTTCACAGGACTTTTGAGCGAAGAAACCCAGGCGGCGGCGATCGCTCACGACCGGTCACGAGCGGTATCCGTCCTGGATGCCTTGGCGAACGAACTTCGCGGCGATCTGGGTGATCGGGCGCCGGAGTTCGTGATCAATGTGGCCGAGGGTACGGTTCTGGAGACGATCGATCAGCAGATCGCCGCATACAAGCCGGATTTGATCGCGATGGGCACGCATGGCCGGACAGGAATCGCCCATGCGCTGATCGGGAGCGTTGCGGCGGATGTCCTGTCCCGAAGCCATGTCGACGGTCTCGTCTGCACGCATTCAGGGTGACGGTTGACCGGTTGACGCCTTGGCAGGGCTATCGCGAAACGCGTTGCTGCCTTTCGGTCATGATATTGACCGATGAGCGACTGGAGGTGACGCGTGCATCGCGTGATGGGGTGTTCTGGGAGGACACGCTTGACCCGCCGGATCGTGCGGCCTAGGGAAGCGCCGCATTCCAGAGGAAAAGCAAATGACCCATACGCCGCGTGTCTTTTCGGGCGTCCAGCCAACCGGCGCTCTTACGCTGGGAAACTATCTTGGTGCGTTGCGCCGCTTCGTCGAGCTACAAGGCAGCGAGATGGAGACGATCTATTGCATGGTCGATCTGCATGCCGTTACGGACACGCTGGTCCACGAGGACTTGCGCGAGGCAACGCGTTCGGTCGCGGCCTGTTTCATGGCGTGCGGGCTGGACCCGAAGAAGTCTATTCTGTTTAACCAAAGCCAGGTTCCGGCCCATGCGGAACTGGGCTGGCTGTTCGGCTGCGTCGTGCGCCTTGGCTGGTTGAACCGGATGACGCAGTTCAAGGACAAGGCTGGCAAGAACCGCGAGAACGCCTCGGCCGGGTTGTATACCTATCCTGCGCTGATGGCGGCGGACATCCTGATCTATAAAGCAACGCACGTACCGGTGGGCGAGGATCAGAAGCAACATCTCGAACTGTGCCGGGACATCGCTGCGAAGTTCAACAACGACTTCGGAGCCGATGACTTTTTCCCGATCACCGAGCCGCTGATCGGCGGTCCGGCACCGCGCGTGATGAGCTTGCGGGATGGTACCAAGAAGATGTCTAAGTCCGACCCCTCGGACATGAGCCGCATCAACATGACGGATGATGCTGACGCGATCGCGAACAAGATCCGCAAGGCACGGACGGATCCCGAGCCCCTGCCATCGGAGATGGAAGGGCTGGCGGATCGTGCCGAAGCGACGAATCTGGTGTCGATCTTTGCCGCTCTGGCGAACCGGACGTCCGAGGATGTTCTCTCTGAGTTCGGCGGAAAGGGCTTTGGCGACTTCAAACCGGCACTCGCAGATCTTGCCGTGTCAGTCTTGACGCCGATCACGACCGAGATGAACCGGCTTCTCGCCGATCCGGCCGAGATCGACCGGATTCTCGGCGACGGTGCGAACCGGGCTGCGGAGATCGCCGAACCAGTCCTCGCCGAGACCTACGAGAAGGTGGGTTTCCTGCGGTCACGATAGGGGCGCATGCAAACAACGACAGCGCCATGGGAGCTTCGGCCCCCTGCGCGTTGATTGATGCTCTCTGGGGACGATCTGCAGCTATAGCTGCATCACTCGGATTCAGATCGGTGGGGATATCCCCTGGTCGATCAAAGATCGTTGCAGCTGGCCAGCCGCAAGCAATGTCCGTTTCGGCCGCCATTGGCCACGACAGTTTCGGAGGGTGCTTCCTCCGATCATGCCGCTCTTCCGGAAGACTGGGGGCTGACGCTCTGACCGCCTGCCCCTGTTAACGCCGCGTCTTTTAAGCCGGAACAGTTAAAATTCGTCTAAAACCTTTGCTGCAGGCGCGCTTTGACCCCTCCGGCTTTGCTCGCTGAACATGCTGAGCGACAAGATGCCTGGACTGCGGTGAGAGCGTCAGCTTCGCTGGAACATCTCGAACGGATCGGCCTGAACACGCGTCACAAACGTCCGCAGAGAGGCGCCTTTCAGAGACCAGTCTGGCCGACCCTCGAGCAGTGCCGCCAGCCTGTCGACATGATCGCCCAGATAGTCGTCGAGCCATTGACTGAAGGCAGTCCACAACATGGGGCGCCAGGTCGCCTCCATCAGGATCAGCGAGGTTCCATCGCCATCGGATTCGACGACGTGACTTGTAACCGTGACCGGCCCCCCTTCCGCTGCATCCGGAAGCGACAGATCCCGTGTCTTGAAATGCACGCCAGGCTCTACGTCGAACACTCTGATCGGGACTTGAAGCTCGCCGCTGCGTGACAACGCTTCGTAGACCAGAAAGAACGTACCGTTAGACCTGCCCGAGCGTATGCTGCGCAGAAAGGGATCCCAATGTTCGTTGGTTTCGCGCGGGTAGACGCGGTCCCAGACACGCTCTTTTGGCAGGGCGATCCGCGCCTCGTCACGCGCCCGGACTATGATCGGCAAACGAATCCGGTCAAGCGCCCAGGGGTGCGATGGCAGGGCGATCGCAGCCGCTGTGTAGAGCACCAGAACCAGGGCGCCCGGCAGAGCCAGAGCCAGAAGCGCAAAGACCGGCGCCAGGGCCGCCAGCTTGAAAACGAACCAGCGTGCGTCCGGCAGGGCAAGCAACATTGCAGCCGTCAGGATCACGCCGATCAGCCCAAGCTGCACCGTGTTGGCGATGCTCGCCAGGATCCCACCGTCCGCCAGGATAAAGCCTGTCAGCCCACACAGGATGAACGTCAGCACCAGGCGGCGTCTTTGCCGCCATAGTCGTTCAAGCATTTTGTATCCGCCCCGTTCGTTCCGCGCAGAGATTATCGCCCAGAATATGGCGGTACAATGGATCTTTCTTGCAGAAGACGCTGTGCTCTCGCTCTGGTTGCAATCGCTCTGCGACCCGGTCCTCCTGACCACGGGTAAGATCCTTGCGCGCACTACATGGACCTGTCATGGTTTGGGGCTTGCAGCGAAGTGCGGAGACCCGATGCGCAAGTTTATGGTCGTCGTTGACGAGACGCCGGAGTGCATGAATGCGTTACGCTTCGCGGCGCGCAGGGCGCAGAACACCGGTGGCGGGATTGTGATGCAGTACGTTATCGCACCCGATGAATTCCAGCATTGGGTCGGTGTGGCGGAATTGATGCGGCAAGAAGCCCGCGACGCAGCCGAAAACCGTTTGGCGGAATTGGCAGACGAACTGAATGCGCTGTGCGGTGTCACGCCAGAGTTCATCATCCGCGAGGGCAACCGCGCCGAACAGGTGTTGGAACTGATCGAAGAGGATGATGAGATCGGCGTCCTCGTGCTGGGTGCAGGCGAGGGAGACAGCCCAGGTCCGCTCGTCAGTCAGCTTGTTTCGAAGATGGGTGGCAGGATGCCCATTCCGGTCACTGTCGTCCCCGGTGCCATGAGCCTCGAGCGCATCGACGCGGTCTGCTGAGTACGATCCGACCCCTCGAAATCTCGTTTTAACCAGACTTGGTGTATCCAAATCCCAGGAGAGTTCGGATCCATCGGGGTCGGGGGCGTATCGATATGACGGAATTGCGTACGGCACTTATTACGACCGCGTCGCTTGCAGCGCCGGTTATTGTAATCGCGCCCATGATGGCGTTGGACGGGCCTTATGAAACGGGTGACGGGCCGTCGCTCGACATGGAGCGGCATCACGAGCGGCAGATGTTCTCGCAACTCGCGATTGCCGGGATGCGGACCTATCGTGCGTCGTGCATGGAGTGTCATGGCGAGCGTGCCGTCGGGACGGGCCGGGGACCCAGCCTGTTGGATCCGATCTACCACCGCAGATCGCTGCCAAAGCGCGAGTTTCATGCCGCGGTCTCCGGGGGGACGCCGCAACAGAACTGGCGGATGGGCGACATGCCCGGCTTTTCAAAGTTGACGTTCAACCAGATCGAACAGATCGAGCGATATGTTCGAGAGCTGCAACGACCGACCGATTTTCGGTGATCAGGCCGTACCGACCGGTTGCGCCGCGGCGCGTTCGGACCGGATAAGCGCATAGGCCGTGTTCACGGCTGCAAGGCGCTGTTCAGCCAGCCGCTGCGCCTCGGGTGGCACACCGCGTCCGATCATCCGATCCGGGTGCAAGTCACGCACAAGCGTTCGCCAGTGTTTGCGCAAATCCGCGTCACCGATTTCGGGCGGCACACCGAGCACCGTGTACGGATCCTGCGGATCGACAACCAGACGCGCTTTGATCGCGCGCAGCGTTTGCGTCGGCAGGCCGAAAAGTTCTGTCACCCGATGCAGAAACGCATCTTCGTCCGGGTGATAGGTGCCGTCCGCCACGGCGATGAAAACCAGGCCTTCCAGCAGATCCGCCAAAACCTCGGGCCGGTCCGAAAACATCCGCGCGATCTGGCGCGCATAGCTTTCGTATCCGTTCATATCGGTCCGCGCGAGGTTGAAGATCCGGGCTGCGTGCGTCTCCTCTCCCGGCGGGATTGTGAAGATCTGTCGAAAGGCCGAGACTTCATCTGCCGTGACGCGCCCATCAGCCTTCGCCAGTTTCGCGCCGAGTGCGATGACAGCGATTGTGAATGCGACGGTTCTCTCGGGCGGCGATGTCAGTCTTTCGAGAATCGCCGACAGCGGCTCTCCGTCGACGAGAGCGGCGAGGGCGTCACCGATTCGCTTCCAGATGGACATGCGAAATTCATTTCATCCCGGTTTTCGGCGCCACGAAATCACGCACGCCGTGGCAGCGCCCGTCGGTGCGCCAAATCATAGTACGGGTTCTACGCTGGAAGAGCGATAGCCCGGCGCAAAGTTTGGTGGAGAAGTCTGTTCTGTGTGGCGGAGGTTTCGACGTTCAGTCGTCGATGATGTCGAACGAGCGCTGAGGGCGCTTTTCCTCACGAACCCGGACCTTGCGCTCTACTGGTTGAGCCTCGACGCGCGAACTCATGTAGATCACGGCGATTGCAGCAGCGATTATCAGAACGATCATGGAGCACCCCTTAGCGCGTTGATGTAAAATAGGGGTTGCCAGGCGCAGCGTCGAGTCCTGAATGCAGAAAATGCACCAGAAAGTTGCAGGACGGTTAATGCGTGCCATGTCCGGCGCTCTGGCCAGAACGCGGTACGCACGCTATGCCGCCCTCATGAAAATCGTGATTGCAATTGGCGCTGTCTTATCGGTCGTGGGCTTGGCAGGCGTGATCTGGTGCATTCGCCATGCCGCTTGGCTGCGCCGCGCCGAGTTGGACGACACCCGCGTCAAAGCGGAGTTGAACAAGCTGATCTTCGCCCATATGGCTGCAATCGGATCCGCATTCATGGGGCTTGGCCTGCTGGTCATGGCCTTGCTACTTGGCTGAGGTTGACCATGAGCCACACGCTCGCCATCGATCAGGGTACAACATCAACCCGGTCTATCCTGTTTGACCGCGATCTCAAGGTTCTGCGCATTGCGCAGCGGGAGTTCGCGCAGCATTTCCCGAATTCAGGTTGGGTGGAACACGACCCGGAAGACCTTTGGGACACCACGGTCGCGACCTGCCGAGAGGTCATTGCGGACCTGACTCCGGGCGAGATCGCAGCGATTGGCGTGACCAATCAACGCGAAACCGTGGTGATCTGGGACCGTAAGACGGGCCGGGCAATTCACAATGCGATCGTGTGGCAGGATCGCCGGACCTCCGATGTCTGCGAGGCCTTAAAGCAAGCGGGCCACGAGCCGATGGTCGCGGAGAAGACCGGTCTATTGCTGGACCCCTACTTCTCGGGGACCAAGATCGCCTGGATACTGGATCATGTTGATGGCGCGCGGGCGCGGGCCGAGGCGGGTGAACTTCTGGCGGGTACGGTCGATAGTTGGCTGATCTGGCGGCTGACGAATGGTGTCAGTCACGTGACGGACGCCACCAATGCGTCGCGGACGATGCTCTACAACATCCATACGAATGCGTGGGACGATGCGCTTTGTGACCTGCTGCGTGTTCCTAAATCGATCCTTCCTTCTGTTCGGAATTCGGCGGACGAATTCGGTGAAACCAGTCTGTTCGGCGGCGCGATCGCCATTCGCGGTGTCGCGGGCGATCAGCAGGCAGCGACGGTCGGGCAGGCCTGTTTCAAGAACGGTATGATGAAATCGACCTACGGGACCGGCTGCTTCGCGCTGCTGAACACGGGCCCGGAACCCGTCGCGTCGAAGAACAGGCTGCTGACAACGATCGCCTATCGCCTGGATGGAAAGACGACCTATGCGCTCGAGGGGTCGATCTTCGTCGCGGGTGCCGTCGTGCAATGGCTTAGGGATGGTCTCTCGATCATCGAGCAGGCGTCTGACACCCAAGCGCTGGCCGAGGCGGCGGATCCCATGCAGCAGGTCTACATGGTCCCTGCGTTTGTCGGGCTGGGTGCGCCTTACTGGGACAGCACGTGCCGTGGCGCGATCTTCGGTCTGACCCGGGGCACGGGCCGGGCCGAACTGGGCCGTGCCGCTTTGGAGAGCGTCGGTTACCAGCCGCGCGATCTGCTGGATGCGATGCGCCGGGACGCTGGCGGAAGTTCCGATACCGTCCTGCGGGTCGACGGGGGCATGACGGCCTCGGACTGGACGATGCAGTTCCTTGCCGACATCATCGGTGCGCCTGTCGATCGCCCGGTCTTCCAGGAAACGACGGCGCTGGGGGCGGCGTGGCTGGCAGGGATGCATGCCGGAATTTATCCGGATCAGACCGGGTTTTCGGAAAGCTGGGCACTGGATCGCCGTTTTAACTCGACAATGTCAGAAGAAATTCGCACGCAGCGGTACGGCGGTTGGCAGGATGCGGTGTCCCGGACATTGACGAACCGGGTTTGAGATCGCTGTAGGCCGTTTGAATATAGAGAGCACAAGATGACTACTCAGGACGCCTGGCCGAACCTTCACCGCGAAGCGGCACGGCTGAAACATGTTTCGCTGAAACAGCTCTTCGAAGACGACACAGATCGGTTTGGCCATTTCGCGCTGGAAGCCTGCGGGCTGTTCGTCGATATCTCGAAGGAGAAGCTTGACCGCCCGGCAATGCGGTCACTCGTTGCGCTGGCCGAGGCCGTGTCGCTCAAGGACAAGATTGCCGCTCTCTTCGATGCTGACCACGTCAACGCCACCGAAGGTCGGGCTGCTTTGCACATGGCCTTGCGCGACGGTGTTGACGACGGACTCGAGGTCGATGGCGAAGCAGTGATGCCGGCGGTCCGCGCCGAGCGCGACCGGATGCTGGCCTTCGCCATGGCAGTCCGCTCCGGTGACATCAGTGCAGCCGATGGCGCGCCGTTCAGCGATGTCATCAACCTCGGCATCGGCGGGTCAGACCTTGGCCCGGCCATGGGCGTTCGGGCGTTGACACCGTGGCACGATGGACCGCGTATCCATTTCGTATCGAATGTCGATGGAACTGCCCTTCCGGACACGATCCAGCATCTAGATCCGCGGCGGACCCTGGTGATTGTGGCCTCGAAAAGCTTCACAACGCTCGAGACGATGGCCAATGCGCGATCCGCTCTCTCCTGGCTGAAGGATGGCTTGGGAGATCAGACCTCCGCGCATCTGGCGGCGATCTCGACGAACCCCGAAGCGACACGGGCGTTCGGCGTTCCCGATGACCGTGTGTTCCGGTTCTGGGACTGGGTCGGTGGGCGGTACTCGCTTTGGGGTGTTATTGGGTTGTCCCTGGCGATCGCTATCGGCGCGGACGCGTTCAACGCATTTCTGTCCGGCGCGGCCCAGATGGACCGGCATTTCCGGAAGACCCCGTTGATGGAGAATCTGCCGGTTCTGCTCGGTCTGGTCGGTGTCTGGCGCCGCAGCGCGATGGGGTGCGCATCCGTTGCCTGTCTTCCCTATGAGGAACGATTGGGCCGCCTGCCAGCATACCTGCAGCAACTGGACATGGAGTCGAATGGCAAACGTGTCAGCGTCGGTGGAGACGTTCTTGAAGTGTCGACAGCGGGCGTGATCTTCGGCGAGCCGGGCACAAACGCGCAACATTCGTTCTTTCAGATGCTGCACCAAGGCACAGACGTCGTGCCCGTGGATTTCTTGGTTGGAACCCAGTCTGCAGGCGGGATCGAAGGCCATCACGACGCGCTGTTCGGAAGTGCGCTTGCGCAGGCAGCCGCTCTGGCGTTTGGGCGCGATGAGGATGCGGTGCGCGCGCTTCTGGCTTCGAACGGCACGGACGAAAGCGAAATTGACCGGATTGCGCCGCACAGAACGTTCCCTGGCGACCGGCCTTCGACGATGATCTGCTATTCGGTGCTCGACCCAAGAACGCTCGGCGCTCTCGTCGCATTGTTCGAGCATCGGACATACGTCCAGAGCGTTCTTTGGGGGATAAACGCTTTCGATCAGTACGGCGTCGAACTCGGCAAGACGCTGACGACTGACCTCATGCCGCGCCTGAACGTCGGCGATCTGAGCGACTTGGACAGTTCGACGCGCGGATTGATCGAACGCTATCGGACAGCCCGGGGACAGTGACCCGATTTCCGGGCGGAACCCTGCTTGTGCAACGCACAATGGGCAGGCTATGACGCGCCGATGACGTGTGCGTGCGACATTGGATGGATCGGCTTGGGCGAGAACAGTCCCTGCATGACCTGTCACGGCCAAAAGGCTTTTCTCCTCGGGGAAGCCCGTGCCGCCGGGCTGGCGGTGCCGCCCGCGTTCGTGTTGCCAGCCACTCATGAAACGTCGCTGAGCGCGCAGATCGCGCAGTTGGAGGCAGCGACGGATCGCAGTCTTGGTGATCCAGACAATCCGCTGTTGTTGGCTGTCCGACCATCTGCGGAGCTGCAAGCGGGTGGCATGGCGCCGGCCATCCTGAATGTTGGGATGTTCGAGGCAGCCGTTCCGGCGCTGGCGGCCCGGTTGGGGGAGCGCGCCGCGCTGGATATCTACCGACGCGTCATTCAATCCTTCGGCTCGGGCGTTCTGGGCGTCGACGTCGATGAGTTCGAATACGCCATGCACGATGCGCTCCGGCTTGCGGGATGCGATGACGAGACGGAACTTGGTGCGGACCAGCTGCGCGGTCTGATCGACACATGCCGGGACCTGATCGAAAGCGAAACCGGGTCTGCTTTCCCTGAAGACGCGCATGAGCAACTTGGCCTTGCGGTGTCGGCGATGCGCAAATCCTGGCGGAGCCCGCGCGCGCGAACGCGCCGCACAGCGCTCGGCTCGGATCCGGATGTCGATCTCGCCGTCATCGTTCAAGCCATGGCGCTAGGCGTCGGCCAGACAGTCTGCGGTGCGGGCTATGCTGACATGCGGGACGAGACCACGGGCCATTGGCATCTGAGTGGGCGCTACCTGCCACAGGCGCAGGGCGACGAAGTACTGATGGGCCTGCGCACGCCGCACGTGATCACGCGCGCGGAACGGGACCAACTCGGATTGCGTGTGCCCGCGCTCGAAGACGAAGCGCCAGAGCAACTGTCGGAGTTGGTCCGGGCCGGGGCCGTGATCGAACAGCGGATCGGTGACGCCGTGCGCCTGGAGTTCACGATCTCGGCCGGAGAGCTGAACATCCTCGAAGTTCACCCTGCCAAACGATCTGCGCGCGCTGCCATCCATATTGCTGTATCGCTGGCAGATGCGGGTGCAATCTCGCGCGAGGAGGCCATTCTGCGCGTTGATCCGGCCCATCTTGAGGAACAGTTACACCCGGCGATCGATCCCGAAGCACCGAGGGACACCGTAGGGCGCGGGCTTCCGGCATCGCCCGGTGGCGCATCCGGGAAGCTCGTGTTCTCACCGAATGACGCGGAACTGGCAGCAGCGCGTGGAGAGCCATCGATCCTCGCCCTGATCGAGACCAGTCCCGAGGACATTCGCGGTATGCACGCGGCGATGGGCGTCCTGACGGTCCGCGGTGGCATGACAAGCCATGCAGCCGTGGTCGCGCGCGGTTTGGGGAAGCCGTGCGTCGTCGGTGCGAAGGATCTTATGCTCGATCGGGAAGACGGCGTTCTGACTGCGGCCGATGGGCGTCGCATGGCAGCGGGAGATACGGTCACGGTCGATGGTACGACGGGCCAGGTTCTGGCGGGCGAGGTCAACATGATTCAGCCCGAGACGTCCGGTGCGTTTGCCGCAATGCTGCGATGGTCCGATGATGTGCGCCGCTTGGGCGTTCGAACAAATGCCGACACCGCCGAGGATGCGAAGGTCGCACAGGGTTTCGGCGCCGAGGGGATCGGTCTTTGCCGCACCGAGCACATGTTCTTCCAGGGCGGGCGGATCGTTGCGATGCGCGAAATGATCCTGGCCGAGTCGGAAGCCGAGCGCCGCAAGGCACTTGCCCGGCTTCTGCCGATGCAGCGCGAGGACTTCACGCGGCTTTTCGAGAGCATGCCAGGCTGCCCGATCACGATCCGTCTGCTTGACCCGCCCCTGCATGAGTTCCTGCCCCATGGCGAGAGCGAATTGCGGGAGATGGCGGCGCAGATGAACGTGCCAGTCTCGAAGGTGGCAGCGCGCGCCGAAGAATTGGCCGAGTTCAATCCGATGCTCGGGAAACGGGGGTGCCGGATCGGGATCGCCTATCCCGAGATCTACGAAATGCAGACGCGTGCCATTTTCGAGGCCGCGCGCGCAGCGGCGCGCGTCACCGGTGCACCGGTCATGCCCGAGATCATGATCCCCTTGATTTCGGCGGTCCGTGAACTCGAGGTTCTGACCGCGAAGATCGGCGAGGTGGCCGCAGAAGTCGCCGCGGAACACAGCGACGAGATCACCTACACGGTCGGTGTGATGATCGAGACGCCGCGTGCATGCCTGCGTGCGGCGGAGATTGCCGAAACGGCGGGGTTCCTCAGTTTCGGCACGAACGACCTGACGCAGATGCTCTATGGGCTCAGCCGGGACGATGCCGGGCGGTTCATGCCGGATTATGTCGCGCAGGGTGTTTACGGGCACGATCCGTTTCATTCCCTGGACATTGAAGGTGTCGGCGAGATCATGCGCATCGCGATCGAGCGTGCACGCGCCCGTTCACCGGGAATATCTCTTGGGCTGTGTGGTGAGCACGGCGGTGATCCCGCTTCGGTAGATTTCTGCGAGGAGATCGGTCTGGACTATGTGTCCTGTTCGCCGTTCCGGTTGCCGGTAGCCCGTCTTGCGGCGGCTCAGGCGGCTCTTCGACACCGCAATGCCTCTTGAAGATCTGCGACTCGGCGGGAAGCGCAGCCTCGCACGCGCCCTCGTTGACGTTGAAACCCGTCTGACCGAGGCGAGCGTCGCGAGACTGCTGGATGAAGCTCTCCTGTCGCCGCGCGGGTTCACCTTGGGACTGACCGGCCCACCCGGCGTTGGAAAGTCGAGCCTTGTGAACGGTCTGATTGCCGCGTGGCGCGCGTCCGGGCGTACCATCGGCGTGATCGCGATCGATCCGTCCTCGTCCAGGACCGGCGGCGCGCTCCTTGGCGATCGAACGCGGCTCACGACGGATCCCACCGACCCGGGGGTGTTCGTCCGATCGATGGCCGCGCGGAACCGGCTTGGCGGTGTTTCCGAGGTCACCTTTCCGGCTCTGATCCTGATGCAGTCCGTCTTCGATCTCGTGCTGGTGGAAACGGTCGGGGTCGGTCAATCGGAAACTGGCGTGGCAGACATTGTCGATGGAACCGTCTTCTGCGCCCAGCCAGGGTCCGGAGATGCGCTGCAATACATGAAGGCGGGGATCATGGAGATCCCCGATCTCATCATTGTGACGAAGGCGGATCTGGGTGAGATCGCGACACGAACCCTCGCTGATATTCGGGGAGCACTTTCACTGAGCGATGGTGACCGGCAAGTCGGCCTTCTGGCCTGTTCCTCTGAGACAGGCGCAGGCATGGCGGAAGTCGTTGATGCGTTTGCGAACATGGGTGTCAAAAATGGGCCACGATTCGTTGAGTCGCGAAACGCGAGAATGATTCGGTGGCGAGAAGATAGAATTTCCTCGCAGTTCGGGCGTTTTGGGCAAGAACTCGCCAAAAAGTTGTGTGGATTGAATCGTGACAGATTCTCGTTTTGCAACACATTCGAGTGTGAATCGCGCTTGGAGGCCGCATTTACTGAGGCATTTTTGTAACGCGACTCACTAATCGACATCGACTCGACACGAGATCCCTCGTCCAGCCTACGCAAAATCTGCATTCACCGCCGCGCTGATGATAAAGAAAAAACGACTGCTGCTGGTCGCATCGAGCGTTGGGGACGTGGGAGCGCTCTGCGAAGCGAGTTGCAGGGAAGAGAACGAGAAGACAATGAACATACGACAGGCCTGCGCCCCACTCGCAGGAATCATGATGGCAACAGCACTGCTGGTGCCTGCACCAACGCCCGTTAACGCCGATACGCTTGGCCTAGATGTCGTGCGCTATTCGACTGTGGTCGGGGATGCAATTGGTGGCGAACAGACAGCACTCAGCTCGTTCGCGCTGACCGGACACTTCGCGCGTGCCGCGGGCCTCGAGGCAATCGAGGCCGGTGGCGGAACATGGCCCTATGACAGCACTGCGCGAAGTGCGATCGGCCGGCACATTTCGATGGATGAGGAGGCGAAACGGACCTCCAAGTCGCATGCCGATCGGGACTATACGCAAGTCGCGGCGCTATCCCTGAATGCGAACGCTCTGTCCCGGGTAAAGGTGCTGAACAAGTCCGAAAACTGGTATTGCCTGGCAGAGGCTTTGTACTTCGAGGCCAGGGGAGAGAGCCTGCGCGGACAGATTGCAGTCGCCGAGGTGATCTTGAACCGCGTTGACTCGAGGCTCTATCCGAACTCGGTCTGCGGCGTCGTTCAGCAGGGTCAAAGCCGCCGCAACGCCTGTCAGTTCTCATACAACTGTGATGGCAAGTCCAACCGGATCGGTAACGATGGTGTCTTCAACGAACTCGGCCAACTCGCATACGTCATGCTCAGTGGTGCCGAAAGGCGCCTGACCGGAGACGCGCTGTTCTATCACAACACGACTGTTCGACCCCGCTGGTCGCGCAAGATGCAACGTACGGCACGCATTGGGCGGCACATCTTCTACCGCAAGCCGATCAAGCTGTCGAAGCGGTGATTGGGGCTCTGGCGCGCCCAATCCGGTAAGCGAAGTGCAAAAAGTTCAATAAAACGGCGCTTTACGCCCATAAAGCGCGGTTTTTTGTTTGTGCGTACCAGAGCGTGCGATGTATTAAGTGCGCACGAAACGACGAAGTATCACTGGTCGATAGGCCTATTCGCCTCGATGTCCGAGCGGTTCGCCCACGTCCAGACGGTGCCGTGACTGAAGCAAACGCGTGTGTCCAAGCGCGGACAAAGAACTAAGGAAAACAGGCATGAAAAAATCGGAACTGGTCGATGCTCTGGCCGCTGCAGCAGATCTGAACAAGTCTCAGGCGGAAGCAGCGATTGACGCGCTGCCCGGCATTGTGTTGTCAGCGCTCAAAGATGGCGGCTCTATCGTTCTGCCCGGGATCGCAAAGATCGAAGCGAAGCACCGCGCGGCACGAGACGCACGCAACCCGTCCAGCGGCGAGACGATCAAACTGCCGGCGACCACTGTCGCTGGGTTTAAGGTTGTGAAGCCGTTCAAGGATGCCGTTTCAAAGATCAAGACCGGCTGAACCCGATCACACTGATCTGAAACAGCAGGGCCGGCAGTGTTGCCGGCCCTTGTTGTTTGTAAGCGCTTCTTGAGAGCGTCAGGCTTCGAGAACCTCGTCCTCGTCTTCTACAGCACCCGGCGAAAAGTCGAAGTCCAGACCGTGCGCTGCGCGGATCTTGTCCTCGATTGAAAGCGCGACCTGCGGATTGTCACGCAGAAACTGCTTCACGTTCTCGCGGCCCTGGCCGATCCGTTCGTCGCCATACGAGAACCAGGATCCCGATTTCTCTACCACGCCGGCCTTGACGCCGAGATCGATCAACTCTCCCATCTTCGAGATACCCTCGCCATACATGATGTCGAACTCGACCTGTTTGAACGGCGGTGCGACCTTGTTCTTGACGACCTTGACGCGGGTCGTGTTGCCAACGACCTCGTCGCGGTCCTTGATCGATCCGATCCGGCGGATGTCCAGCCGTACCGAGGAGTAGAATTTCAATGCGTTTCCACCGGTCGTCGTCTCGGGCGATCCGAACATCACGCCGATCTTCATGCGGATCTGGTTGATGAAGATCACCATGCATTTCGAACGGCTTATGGATCCGGTGAGTTTGCGCATTGCCTGGCTCATCAGACGGGCTTGCAGACCGACCTGCGCGTCGCCCATGTCGCCTTCAAGCTCTGCGCGGGGGGTCAACGCGGCGACCGAGTCCACCACGATCATCGACACCGCGCCCGAACGGACCAGGGTATCGGTAATCTCGAGCGCCTGTTCACCGGCATCCGGTTGAGAGATCAGCAGCTCGTCGACATCGACACCCAGTTTGCGGGCATAGGCCGGATCGAGCGCGTGTTCAGCATCGACGAAGGCACAGATTCCGCCCTTCTTCTGTTCTTCGGCGACCGAATGCAGGGCGAGGGTCGTCTTGCCGGAGCTCTCCGGGCCGTAGATCTCGATGATCCGGCCTTTGGGAAGACCGCCAATTCCCAATGCGATATCGAGCCCCAAGGACCCGGTCGAAACCGCCTCCACATCCATGGCGGCTTCCCGCTGGCCCAGCTTCATGATCGAACCTTTGCCGAAGCTACGTTCGATCTGGGCCAGTGCCGAATCCAGTGCTTTTTGTTTGTCCATTGTCCGTCTTTCAGCCAGCTTCAATAGGTTGTCGCTCATCCTGCCTGCTCCTTATTTCATATCGTCAGAAGGCGCGCAAACACCATCTGTTCTTGTGATGTTCTCACAAGGCTGGGGGTAAATAAAGAACAAACTTGAGTCGCTCTCCGTATAGTTGAAAGGGCTCGTGGTTTACGAACGGTTAAGCCGGATCTATGACACTAAGAGTGCTTCCAGGAGGCTCTACCCCCGAATGCTGGCCTCGATCCAACACCGTCTCGTGATCCTCGCGATGCCAAAATGTGCGTCAACTTCGTTCGAGGCGGCTCTGTCCAAGGACATGGACCTTGTGATTTCCAAGCATCCCGGTGCCAAGCACACCAACTTTCGCAAGTACCATCGCCATTTGAAACGGTTTCTCGAGAATTTTGCCGAAGGACCGATGGAGACGGTCTGCATGTTCCGAGAGCCGGTGAGCTGGCTGCACAGTTGGTGGCGCTATCGCTCGCGGCCAGGAATTCCCGATCCGTCCCGATCAACAGAAGGGATCGATTTCGAGCGCTTCGTTGAACTCTATATGAACGGAGCCCGCGCGCCTGCGAACCTGGGGCGCCAATCGCGGTTCGTCGCCGCTGCCGATGGTAGCATCGGCGTTGACCGTCTTTTTCGCTATGATCGCGTGGACGAGATGTGTGCCTTTCTGTCGGAGAGGCTTGAGCGTGAAGTTGTGCTGGAGCGGCGGAACGTGTCTCCGTCCGCGCATGCAGCAGAAGAGCTCTCTCTCGAGATCCGGGACCGGTTACGAGATCATCTCTCGCTGGACTTTGAAATCTACGAGTCGCTGGCTTAGGACGGCTGCTCGTATCGCTGCTTAGAGCGGCACTTCGCGCTATACGTGCGGCTGAGCGCTTTCGATCGCGACTTTCACCTTCGCGGTGAGTTCGTTCAGCGAGAACGGTTTCGGCAGGAACTCAAAATCCATGTCGCTCAGATTTCGCTGGAAGGAATCCTCGGCGTAACCGGAAATGAAGATGACCCTGAGGTCCGGACGCAGATCTCTTGCCTTGCGCGCAAAGGTCGGCCCGTCCATGCCCGGCATCACGACATCGGATACAAGAACGTCGACATCCTCGGCGCCTTCGGTCAGCACCACCATCGCATCTTCGGCAGATTCTGCTTCGATCACGCGGTAGCCACGCAGTTTCAACGCACGGGACGCGAACGAACGGACGGGCGCCTCATCTTCGACGAGTAGAACGGCCCCTTGGCCCGTGAGATCTGGTTTGGCAGCGTCGATCGGTGCCTCGGGCGTCGGTGTTTCGTTGGGCGCAGGGAACGCGCGTGGCAGGAGGATTGTGAACCGCGCACCGTTTCCTTCGATGTTCTCGGCATAAATGTAGCCGCCCGACTGTTTCACGATGCCGTAGACGGTCGACAGCCCCAGACCCGTACCTTCGCCAACGGCTTTCGTCGTGAAGAAGGGATCAAACACCTTGTCCATGACCTGCGGGTCGATGCCGGTTCCGCTGTCCGACACGCTGATTTCAACATAGTCACCCGGCGGAACCGAGACACCGACATGTTTCTGGATCTCACTCAGACGCGTGTTCTGTGTGCTGATTGTGATCGTTCCCCCTTCGGGCATCGCATCACGCGCATTCACCACGAGGTTCATGATCGCCTGTTCGAGCTGCTGGTGATCGGCGCGAACGGAGCCCAGGTTTCGACCGTGATCCAGCGAAAGAGTGATGTTTTCACCAATCAGTCGATCCAGCAGATACAACGTGTCCGATACGACATCCTGAACCGACAGTAACTTGGGCTGGAGTGTTTGTTTGCGCGAGAATGCCAACAGCTGCCTGACGAGCGTCACCGCGCGATTTGCGTTCTGCTTGATTTGCGTGAGGTCGTTGAAATCCGGATGGCTCGCGTCCTTGCGAAGCAACAGAAGGTCGCAGTTCCCGCTGATCGCGGTGAGCACATTGTTGAAATCGTGTGCGACCCCGCCTGCGAGCTTGCCGACCGCCTCCATCTTCTGGGACTGGGCGAACTTGTCTTCGAGCATGCGCAACTCGGATGCGTCCGTCAGGACCGCCATCAGTGATGGTTGTCCCTGAAGCATGATCTGTGTCAGCGAAACCTGGGCGAACGTCTCGAACCCACCATCCTTCAGCCGGACCATTTCGCCAGATCCGTCATAGGTTCCCGCCCGAACCTCGGCCATCAATCCGTCGAGTGATCTGCTCAACGGCTGCAGGATATCGCCAATCATCCGGCCAACACGGAACGACTTGCCCAGCATGGCGCGGGCCTGGCTGTTTCCCCAGAAAACGCGCCCCTCGATATCAAGATGCAACAGCGATACCGGAATCGCTTCAAGCGTTTCCGCGGCGCTGATCTGTCCTGTCGTTTCACCATCGGGGATGAACAGGAAGATTTCGTATGTGTCGACATCCTGGGATCGATCGATCCGCAGCGCACTCAGTGCCAGCCTGTCTGCGCCATCGGTTCCAGGCAGCAGGATGCGGCCAGCCGAGAACACGCCTGCTTCGACCTGCTCTTCAAGAATTTGAATTGCATTCTCTGAAAACACATCGCCAAACAGATCGTTCGTCGTGACTTCGCCCATCGCTCCGATGCGGATGTATGCGAACGGCGCGGAAGTGAACTGAAGCGCCCCTCCATCGCTGAACAGTGTCGTCATGCGCGACTTAGGGATCACCTGCCAGATAAGCTCATGGGGTCCGCACAGATTGACACATAGAACAACCTGCTCCCCTGTGTCGGCGCGGGTGTGGGTTTCGAGCGCGATGCCCTCCTGCAGACTGAGCTTGGACATCCGATAGATGTCGCTTGCCGACGCGCCGAGCAGCGGTTGAAGCATGTCGAGAATCGCGGCCTTGCGCGCAACGGCGTCGGTTAGTGGGGCGTTCGCATTGATGATGCGCCCATCGCGCCGCGTGATCGCTGCGGGCCAGTCGCGGGTCATCAGGATCAGACCGACGTCTGTGCCTTTCTTCGGGACAAGGTACCGGATCAGAAAAACCGTGCCGATTGCCACAAGGATCGCTGCGCCGATCACCGTCATGGGCGCCATCGCAAAGCTTACGAGGCAAGCAAACCAGCCATCGCATACAGCCGCCGCCAAGATCGCCGGGACTAGAACTGGAGCAGTAGCGGCGCCAGCAAGGAGCTCAGTCATTTTCTGTCACCCTGACACTCTGTCCAGTGACCGGACACAAATTTCGAACACCGCCCCTATCGTCTCACGGTGAATAGACAATCAATTTTAACGCGAGTCCACAACCTGTGACAGTAATGCGCCAAAAAAACCATCCGTGCCAGAACTCGGCAACAGGTGAAGCTGATCGACGAGGCTCCATGTTGGATGCCGTTTGAGGAACTGGTCGATCTGCGATGCGTTCTCGGCGTCAAAGATCGAGCACGTGCCATAGATGATCCGCCCCTCGGGTTGCACCAGTTTTCGCGCCTGCTCGAGCAGTTCTGACTGGACCGCGATCAAGCTTTGAAGCCGGGCTTCAGTCAGACGCCATTTGGCGTCCGGATTGCGTCGCCAGGCACCTGAACCCGAACACGGAGCGTCCACGAAGACGACGTCATATGTCCCAAAGGATTTCTCGAGTGTTTTTCGATCGATGATCTCAATCGAAGCACCCGCCCGTTGTGCCCGCGCGGGCAAGGCTTCAAGGCGGGCACTGGAGACGTCATATGCATGGATGATCGCCCGACCGCCCGCCGCCGCCGCCATGGCAAGTGCCTTGCCGCCGCCGCCGGCACAAAGATCCAGGATACGCTCACCGGGCCTTGCTTTGGCAAGCAATGCAAGTTGTTGGCTTCCGGCGTCTTGGATCTCGACCAGACCTCCGAGATATGCAGTGCTTAGATGAACCCGATGCGCGCCGTCCCTAACCCTGAGGGCATTGACGATACCGGGCAGCGGTTCTGTGACAATGCCGTCGGTCGCCAGGCTTTGACGTGCGGCAACGGGATCGGCCTTCAAACTGTTGACCCGCAAATCAACATTCGCGCGGTCGCGAAGAGCAAGGAGATCGGCGTCACTCAGCGTTGCGACCCAGGGTGCCAGCCATTCCGGCATGTCTGTACGGACGAGGCGCGGTGCGGAGTCGAGCGATCTTTGCGCTGCAATCTCTGTTTCCAAAAGTGGTGATGGCGCGTGCCTCTCACCCGTAAAAACGTCGGAAATCTCCAATCCGGCTTGGACGACGCTTCCGTGAATCAGCGCCCGCCCGGACACTGTCGTCTCGTCTGATCCAGCGATCCATGCGCTTGAGCGCATTCGGCGTGTCGCGCTGTACACAAGATCGGCGATGGCGCGCCGGTCGCCGGAACCTGCATATCGGCTTCGTCGTCCCCAATCGGTCAGTATCCGATCCAGATCCTGTTCCGATGACAACCAGATGTCGAGGATCTCGATCGCACTCTGGGCTCGTGCGTCGGACCTCATGCGTCACAAGCGATGGTCTGTTGTGCGCCGGTGACAAACGTGCCAGCGGCTCGCGTCAGCGAAGCGACGACGCGAGCGTATGTCGTGCGCGCGCTCGCGCGCTCCGTTTGATGTCTCGGCATGGCAGGATCAGCTCCCGCGATAATTCGGCGCTTCGCGCGTGATGGTCACGTCGTGCACGTGGCTTTCTGTCAGGCCTGCATTCGTGATGCGGACAAACTCGACACCGTTGCGCATGTCCGCGATCGTGCCGGTGCCGGTGTAGCCCATTGCCGCCCGCAAGCCGCCCACGAGTTGGTGCAGCACTGCACCCGCGGGCCCTTTGTAGGCAACCTGTCCTTCGATGCCTTCCGGCACCAGTTTGTGACTCTCGCTAACCTCTTTTTGGAAGTACCTGTCCGCCGACCCGCGGGCCATCGCCCCGACAGATCCCATGCCGCGATAGCTCTTGTAAGATCTGCCCTGGAACAGGAAGACCTCGCCCGGAGCTTCATCGGTGCCTGCCAGCATCGAGCCGACCATGGCACAATGTGCCCCTGCGGCGATTGCCTTGGCCAGATCGCCCGAGAACTTGATGCCACCGTCCGCGATCACCGGACTGCCGGTTTTCGCGGCCTCCTCGGCGCAATCCAACACGGCGGTCAACTGCGGTACACCCACGCCCGCAACGACCCGTGTCGTACAGATCGACCCCGGCCCGATCCCAACTTTCACCGCGTCGGCACCTGCTTCGATCAAGGCGCGCGTCGCAGCACCCGTCGCCACATTCCCGGCGACGACTTGCACCGCGTTCGACAACTTCTTAACCCGCTCAACCGCCCGAGCCACCGATGCGGAATGGCCATGCGCCGTGTCGATGACCAACAGGTCGACCCCGGCATCGATCAGCGCTTCGCTGCGTTCGAAACCCGCGTCGCCAACCGTCGTGGCGGCCGCCACACGCAAACGCCCAAGATCATCCTTGCAGGCGTTGGGATTCAGAACGGCCTTCTGGATATCCTTGACGGTCAGAAGGCCGGTGCACTCACCGGCTTCGTTTACCACCAACAGCTTCTCGATCCTGCGGGTCTGCAACAGTTTGCGCGCAGCTTCCAGGTCGACCGGTTCGCGTACCGTCGCCAGGTTCTCCGATGTCATCAACTCACTGACCGGCAGGTCAGGATTATCTGCAAAGCGCATGTCGCGATTGGTTAGAATGCCGACGAGGCGTTTCTCGCGGTCGACGACCGGAAATCCAGTGATCTTGTAGCGGTCCTGCAAGGCTTCTGCGTCGGACAGCGTCTGATCCGGTTGCAATGTGATCGGATTGTAGACGATGCCGCTTTCGAAGCGCTTCACCCGTTTCACCTGCCGGGCCTGCTCGCGCACGTCCAGGTTCCGGTGGATCACGCCCATGCCGCCCCATTGCGCCATGCAGATCGCCATCTCGCTTTCGGTCACGGTGTCCATGGCCGAACTCAACAGCGGAATGTTCAACGCGATGCCCTTGGTGACCTGGGTGCGCGTATCCGCATCTGCGGGCAGGACCTCGGACGCACCTGGGACCATCAAGACATCATCGAATGTGAGTGCCTCACGTATCTCCATGTTCTCAAACCCCTGGGAGATTGCTGTGTTGGCACGTCCCTATCTCACGATGGCGTGGAAAAGGGAAGGCTGATAGAGGTGCCGCGACAGGATGCGCGTTTCTCAACCACCACACGATGCGGTGGAGCGACACGTAATGACCGGAACATCTTGCGGCGTGGCAACAACGGGGGCGATCGATATGGCGGCACACGGATACGAGGGCGGTCGTTTGAATCTGCCGTTTGTTGGTATCTCTACGTTTGCGAAGAAGCCCTATGTCGAGGATTGGGACGCGATCGACGCCGATGCCTGCATTCTGGGCGCGCCCTTTGATTTTGGTACCCAGTGGCGATCGGGCGCGCGATTTGGCCCGCGCGGCGTTCGCGAGGCGTCGACGCTGTTTTCCTTCGGTCACGCCGGGGCCTACGATCACGAGGACGATGCTACCTACCTGGGCGCGGACGTTCGGATCGTCGACATTGGCGATGCCGATATCGTGCACACGGACACGATCGCTTCGCATCGAAACATCGCCTTCGGCGTCGGCAAGATCCTGAGTGCCGGTGCTCTGCCGGTGGTGATCGGCGGCGACCACTCGGTCAACATTCCCTGTATCGACGCGTTCGACGGGCAGGGACCAATTCATATCCTGCAGATCGATGCGCATCTGGATTTTGTCGATGAAAGACATGGCGTTCGTTT
>ERZ1740062.169-NODE-169-length-50357-cov-14.210290_pt1 | contig 50357 bp, 46 predicted proteins | sample MGYA00581741_ERZ1740062 | MGnify/ENA primary metagenome ERZ1740062 (study PRJEB43018, sample SAMN04849747) | marine metagenome | isolation source: floating plastic debris | place: Pacific Ocean | collected 2008-09-01 | study: EMG produced TPA metagenomics...
GGGATGATTTTCTCCGAGTAGCTGTTTTATTAAATCCACAGCTTGGATAAAAATAGGTTCAGCAGAGTCGTACCTTCCCATTCTCCTGTAGAGAATACCTAAATTGTTCAAACTTTTTGCGTAGTTGGGATCATTTTCTCCCAAACGAGATTTTACTTCTAATACACATTGCTGATGCCAAGGTTCAGCCGATACATATAAACCTCGTCCTTGGTAAAAGTTTCCTAAACTTGAAAAAACCGAACGTAAATTTTCATCGCTGACTACATCAAGTTGATTTTGTGCTACTTCTGTTAAATGGGGAATCGCATTTTTGACTGAATTGATAACTTCAAGAGTTGGTTCAAAGGGAATTGTTTTACCAATTTCAATCAAAGTACTAGCAAATGCTTGTTTAAACTCGTTTATTTGTGATGATGCTTGTAATTTAGTTTTTAAAAACTCTCTAATTAAAGGATGAATTTGATAGCTAGCTTCTTGTTCTTCTAACCTTTTGATGAGATTACGTCCGTAAAGTTGCTTTTTCGCTTTTCTAACATCTGTCTTTTTCCAGTTTAACGACTCGCTAACAGACTCTACATATTTCCAAGCAATTGTATCGGGAGCGAATAAACTTAATAATTCTCCAATTTCTTTAGTTTTTGAATCAAGTTTTTCCCAAGTTAAATTAAATGCAGCACTCACCCCTAACCTCGCTGTGATTTCTGTTGATTCTAATTCTTCCTCCGAGATATTAAGAGCTTCATATTCCAATCGTTCCGATTGCAATTCTTCCAAGACTTCAGCAATTGATAAATCCGGGTCTTGTTCCAAATATCGTCCAACTAATTCCAATCCAAGAGGTAAATAACCCAACCATTTACATAATTCCTTCGCTGTTTGTAATTCATCTTCTATCCGTGAATCTTGCTCACCTAAAATCTTTCTCAACAGCGACAAAGCATCATCTTCACAGAGTACATCAAGGGGTATATCAACAATTTTATTATCCAACCCCAGCCGACGAGTTGTGATTAATAATTTAAAACGTTGATTATTAATTCTTGGTAATAGTTTGTTTATATCCTTATATTCCGTTACATCATCAAAGATTACCAATACCGAACCTTCCGGTGGTTTCCAATTTTTCCAGCACCATTCCACCTGTTCTTCTAGAGTTAACGTATTTCCTTGAAGCTTTTGGGGAACTTCCAAATCCATCTGCAACTGGATAAATTGAATAATTTCCGAAGCTAAATTTCTATCTCTAACATTTAACCAACAAATTCCCCCAGAATAATCATTGATATATTCCCAAGCGTACTCTAGCGCTAACTCACTTTTACCCACACCACCCATACCCGATACCGCAGAAATCGCGACTCTGTTGTTATTATTTGCCTTTAATTCACGATAAATATCGCCAAGTTTATCTTGTCTTCCGACAAAGTTAGGATTACGAAATTTTGGTATATATTTGATGGGTTGAAAAGGTTTTTCTGTGGGTGCTTCGTGATAATGTTCGCTGTTATCAATATAATTTCCCTCAATTCTCTCGTTATAATTATTTCCTGAACTGATATTACGATTTTGATTTTCTTCGCTATTATTCATAATATTTTAATAGGTAAAAATTTAATAAATTACACATACCAACGAATTAATATCAAACCATCATTGTCACAGTCGGGTTAGCTAGGGCTATACTCCGTAAACCCTGGGATAAGCGATCCGCAATATCTTCAACGTCAATGAGTCAATGGGATGCACCATCGCTTTGTTCCTCGCTTCGGACATGCAACACGCTCGTTATAGTTTCCACCATCTGTATCAATAATACGATTCTTATTCATTTAATTTTTATGTTTTCTGGATGGATATGATATTAAATCTTTTGTCAACACCTTAGCCATATTAAAATCTGAATATCTTAGAGGGTGTTTCTAAAATACTTCTCAAATAAGATGTGTTATGGCTATACAAGGATTTGCCACCGCACACCATTTTTACTTGGTGCGTTAGACCATATTAAATATTATCGTAAAAATCCGATTTCATCGTGGGTCTAGCGCACCCTACGAGAATTTTATTTTTTATTTATAAACACGCTCTAAGAGCATGTCCCATTTTTTTATTGGATATTAACTATCGAGATAAAGGTGGTAAAGAATTACAGAATCAGATAGTTAAATTTCTTCAAAATATAGCAACCTTCACATGTGGATGGGACATATTTCATTCCATATCCCCTATTCATTATTCCCCTTTGAAGGAAGCACATTGTCCTAATCTATATATCTACGGCTATAGCTTGACAAACAAAACAACTTACAATTCAAAATAGCTAAAAAAAGCAGGATATATTCCACTTGATTAAGAACATATCCCGCAAATTAAATTTTGATTAAATTTTTGAATCCTTATAAAAAACTACTGTAGAGCTTTTGATAATATACCAGCGACTTCAGCTCCTCCCTTCTGTTGAACAAAATTGAGAATGATTGGGAAAAACTTAGTTACCATATCACCATTCATTCCCAACTGAGAAAATCCACCAGCTAAACTCATTAAACTTCCCAGAGCAGAACCTTGCTCCCCTCCCATCATACCCGCAGCCATACCCCCTAAAGCTCCCATCATTCCGCCACCACCAGATTGTTCCGGAGCAGCACCTAAAAGAGCATCAGCACCTGGTATGACTCCTGCTATTTGAGAAAATTCTCCACCTCCGAGCTTATCTTGAGCAAGCTTTAATATTAATCCTGCTCCTCCCTTTGCTTGGTCTTCCTGCACGCCCAGATTGCTTACAAGCTGTTGAACGAGTTCCATAATTAAGCTCCTACTTAGAGATTGATTTAGCAGTTTACTTGATTGAGTATTCCACATTACACGAGTACATTTACCCATCAATCAATCATTCAGTCAAGGCGCGAAAAAGAATTGAGAAATATTAATATAGAGTCTGTTATTGTGTAGCAAACCGATAGGGTAAATTATGAATATTTTATTAAAAAAATTATAATTTAAATGAGCTATTGTATTCATATAAATATTTTGAATATAAGTTCTTAAATACGCATTTTTAGCGATCGCCGAAAATTCACTTAAATCTTTCAATTAAATCTATTGCAAATATAGAAAAAGAAACCGTAACTCATATAGTTTGATAAAGCCTTTTTTTTAAAGTATTTCCAGATATTTGAATAATAGGGAAATTAATTGGAATGACTATAAATCCTGATATTAAATGGTAATTAAGTAGAGAAAATGCAGATATGAAATGGAAGTTTATTCTCAAGACGTAGCATTGCTACGTCTTATCAAATCAACCCAGATTCCAAAACACAGATGAAAGGAAACATGAAGCAATTAATCCAGTTGCATCAGCAAGTAAAGCAGCAACCAAAGCATGACGAATCCGAGTAATTCCTACTGCACCAAAATAGACCGCAAGTACATAAAAAGTCGTTTCTGTACTTCCCATCATAACTGAAGCTACAAATGAACTATAAGAATCCGGAGCTTTCTGTACTAATTCGCTCATGATACCAAATGCACCACCCCCAGAAAGAGGACGTATCAAAGCCATTGGTAACACTTCAGCAGGGAGTTGAATCAAGTTAGTAACCGGATTTATGATATTAGCGATCGCATCCATTGCTCCTGAGGCTCGAAACATACCAATTGCCACTAAAATAGCCACTAGGAAAGGAATTATACCGATTGCAATATTAAATCCCTGTTTTGCTCCCTCTGTTACCGCTTCATAAATCTTTACTCCCCGACCAACACCATAAGTGACGATAAGTAGCATAAGAGCAGGTAGTAACCAGTGGGAAAGAAAGTCTTGATTGAAGAAACCACCAACACTACCAACTTTGATAACTCCATAAATCCAGCTACCCAGGAATCCCAAAATAAATAACCAAGCAAATCCTTGGGAAATTAATCCCGTCGGGTAAAGTAGATGAGAATAGTCTTCCTCTTGAAATTTTACTTCTTGGGTTTCATTTTCTGCTTCATTATCCGTTTCTGAATCTGTTAACTCATTCACAGATGAATCGACCTGATTAGATGTCTTACTTCTCCTCCCCAACCATACAGCAACAGTAACACCCACTATCGTAGAAAGGGTAGTTGCAATCAAAGTCGGTAGAAAAATTCCAGCGGGGTCTTTACTATCTGCAGCAGCTCTCACCCCAATTACACCCAAAGGGAACAGAGTAATACTAGAAGTATTGATAGCTAAAAACAAACACATCGCGTTAGTAGCTGTTCCCTTCACAGGATTGATTTTATTTAACTCCACCATCGCTTTAATTCCCAGAGGAGTAGCAGCATTTCCCAATCCCAACATATTTGCAGAGATATTCAAAATCATTGCTCCCATTGCAGGATGAGTCGAAGGAACATCAGGAAACAGTCTCACCATCAAAGGTTTGAGATACTTCGCAAGGGTATACATCAAACCACCCGCTTCCAATATTCTCACCAAACCCAACCAAAGAGCCATTACCCCCACTAAACCAATAGCAAGTTCCACAGCAGTTTTTGCAGATTCTATACTTGCTTTAGAAACAGCTTCCATTTTGTTATTGTAAGCTGCGAAAATAATCGCGATCGCAATAAAACCTATAAAAACCAGATTAATCGCGCTTGGTTTTGATGATGAATTCGATTGAGTCATAATATATTGTCCTGGAAAATATCCCACACTTAGTTCAAACAGTAACCCGAAGCATATCGCTACCCGGAGGTAGATGCAAAGTGGGTCAGATACCAATTTTTTATCAATTTATTACTTACTACTAATTGCAGATTTACGTTTAATAATTAGCAATTAATTGAATTAATCCCAATATTACTGTTGTGGGTATGACAAAAGCATCTGTGGAATAGTTCCTTGAAAGTAGACAGTAGTACTTTTTTACTATATAATAAATTCGCTCTAGTTAAAATCAAGCCAAATGCTCAAATCAAACCAAATAAAATTACCTACACTCAATCTTGAATAATAATATGGAGTCTTTTGATATACAGACTGCTCTAATGTCTTTGGGAAAACTTCAGATTACTGGGGAAACTACTACTGATGATGCAGCGTCAGCAATGAATATCTTGGGTAATTTCAATCAATGTATGATTGGGGTAGTGAAATTTTCAGGATTGACTCCTTGGGAGCGTCATCCCGATGATGAACTTCTTTATGTTTTAGAGGGTGAAGTAGAAGTTAAGGTTTTAGATGCAGAGGTGACTCATACTGAGATTGTTCAAGCTGGATCAGTGTTTATTGTTCCTCGTAATCTATGGCATAATCAAAAATCAAATGATGGCGTAAAACTACTTTTTATAACTTCTAAAGAAGGAAACGAGCATTCATCTGCTGAAGATCCCCCAAGCGATAGATAGAAAGAAATGAGTCGTACTTTATACTCGAATTAATAATGAAAGAATTATAAATGAAAAAGCAGCAGTCCTAGATAAAACCAGAACTGCTGAGTCGTTAAGCGCTATATCGAAGTCAGAGAAATTAGAATAAATCTTAAATATAAAAAGAACTCTTAGATTTAAGCATCCCGCAAGCTAGCATAACCAAAGGTAGCGTTGAACTGTTCACACCAGATTCCTACAGATTTGTAATCCTCTAGATTTACATTAGATGGAATTTCGTAGCGTTGCTTACCACTGAAGCTTTTAATACGTGCGAGTGTGATGTAGTTTCCTTCCCTGATGTTAAGGGGTACACTGCTATTTTTATGTAAGATAACTTTTACATCTGGACCATTCCCAGTTCTAAATGCTTTATTGAATTCTAGATAGCGTTTACCGTTGATGCTGACAATTTTCGCTTTACCAGTAGTAGCTTTCTCAGCTTTCACAAAGCTACCCGATGCAAGTAAAGATTTTGATACTCTGGACTTTCTCGCTAATTCAAAACTGATGCTGGGGTGATTTGCTCTTGCTGGTTGCGCATTCACTGCTAATTGTCCGATACTACCCAGTAATACGATAGATGTAATTGTGGAAGCTGCTAACTTATTGAATTTCATGATTGTTGTTCCCCTGTTATTGGTTTGTTTCCCTTTCCTTGATTACTAATATCGGGGACAATACTGAGGGACTACTGATGCGGAACTGAGGATTTGATAAGAGTTATCTGAGAAAAATGAGAAATGAATAGTATGAATGAATATAGTGTGAATGAATAATGTAACTAAATTTTGTGACTAAATTTACTGAGTTTCTTCCAAACTGCTTCATGTCCTCTCGCTGAGTAGCGTTTTACGAGATTTACAGGTGAAAATTTCAAGTTAAATTATTTACAAGAAATATAAAAAAATAGTGAAAACACTTAAATAACAAATCTGGATAATTATCTGGACAAATTAAGAGTCTTTAGCGAGTAGAATCTCTGAATAACTTCTGAAGAATTGCCCTTTATAAATCCCCTCCATGAAAAGTCGGCTAACACTACTTAGTCATATTCCACCTTAACATCCAAAATAAATTATAATTACTTAACAATTGGTATCGTCGCCATTAGCATAAAAAGGGCTTAAAATGTCGCAAAAGGTGGATATCCAGCCCTTGCTAGCTATAGGGGCAACGCCGACTGCCTTTGAGTATCACTTAAGGGTAGTCATCAACGCCAATAAGCACGTAGATATATATAAATATGAAAGACCTCACTCGTTATCGCAATATCGGCATCTTCGCCCACGTAGATGCGGGAAAGACGACTACAACTGAAAGAATCCTGAAACTCACCGGAAAAATCCACAAAATTGGTGAGGTACATGAAGGTGCGGCGACAACTGACTTCATGGAACAGGAGCAAGAGCGAGGTATCACCATTCAATCCGCCGCTACAAGTTGCTTCTGGAACGACCACCAATTCAATATCATTGATACTCCAGGTCACGTTGACTTTACTATTGAGGTTTATCGTTCTCTGAAAGTACTTGATGGTGGAGTTGGTGTATTCTGCGGTTCTGGTGGTGTTGAGCCTCAATCTGAAACCAACTGGCGCTATGCTAACGATTCCGAAGTTGCTCGTGTTATTTATGTCAACAAACTTGACCGTATGGGAGCAGACTTCTATCGAGTTGTCAAGCAGGTGGAAGACATACTCGCAGCTAAGCCATTAGTCATGGTACTACCTATTGGTACTGAAGGTGATTTTGTCGGCGTTGTTGATTTATTGACTCGTGAAGCATGGGTATGGGACGAATCTGGTGACCCATTCAATTATGAAATTAAAGAAATTCCTGCCGACATGAAAGATGATGTCGAAACCTATCGCGAACAGTTGATTGAAACTGCGGTAGAGCAGGACGATGACCTGATGGAAAAATATCTTGAAGGTGAGGAACTCAGCATAGATGAGATTAAGAAGTGTATTCGCAAGGGTACTATTAATCTTTCCTTCTTCCCTACCTACTGCGGTTCTTCCTTTAAGAATAAAGGGGTACAGTTAGTACTTAATGCAGTTATTGATTATTTACCCAATCCAACCGAGGTTAAGCCACAGCCAGAAGTAGACCTCGAAGGTAATGAAACAGGTAAATTTGCTGCCGTAGACCCAGAAAAACCAATGCGAGCGCTAGCATTCAAGATTATGGATGACCGCTTTGGTGCTCTTACCTTTACTCGCCTATACTCTGGTAAAATCCAAAAGGGTGATACCGTACTTAACACCGCTACAGGTAAAACCGAGCGTGTTGGTCGTTTAGTAGAAATGCACGCTGATTCTCGTGAAGAGATTAACTCCGCTCAAGCTGGTGATATTGTTGCTATCGTGGGTATGAAGAACGTCCAAACCGGACATACCCTTTGCGACCCTAAAAACCCTGCCACCTTAGAACCCATGGTCTTCCCTGACCCCGTAATCTCAGTTTCAGTTACACCTACTAAGAAAGGTGGATCTGAGAAAATGGGTATGGCACTAAGTAAAATGGTTCAGGAAGACCCCTCATTCCAGGTTGAGACCGACCAGGAAAGCGGAGAAGTCATCATCAAAGGTATGGGAGAATTACACTTAGATATCAAAGTTGATATTCTTAAGCGTACCCACGGTGTAGAAGTAGAAGTTGGTAAACCACAGGTAGCGTACCGCGAATCTATTACTAAGCGCTTAGAAGATAGCTACACCCACAAGAAACAGTCCGGTGGTTCCGGTCAGTTTGGTAAAATTGAATATATCGTTGAACCAGGAGAACCCGGTAGTGGATTCCAGTTTGAGTCTAAGGTAACTGGTGGTAACGTACCTAGAGAATTTTGGCCTGCTGTACAGAAGGGTTTTGAAACCAGTATTGACAAAGGTGTGATGGCTGGTTTCCCACTAGTAGACGTAAAATTCACCTTAACAGACGGTGGTTATCACCCCGTTGACTCCTCAGCGATCGCATTTGAAATTGCTGCAAAAGCTGGTTATCGTCAATCTATTCCTAAAGCTGGTCCTCAGCTACTTGAACCAATTATGAAAGTTGACGTATTCACCCCAGATAGTCATATGGGTGATGTAATTGGTGACTTAAATCGTCGTCGCGGAATGATTAAGTCTCAAGACCCTGCTGCAACTGGTGTTCGTATTAAGGCTGATGCACCATTAAGCGAAATGTTTGGTTACATCGGTGATTTACGTACTATGACTTCCGGTCGTGGTCAGTTTTCTATGGAGTTCTCTCATTATGCTCCTTGTCCTGGAAATGTAGCTGAAGAAGTTATTAAGGAAGCTAAAGAGCGTGAAGCTGCTCTTGCTAAGTAGTTTCGATTTTTAAATATTCTCTTTGATTAGAACGGTTGGGTTATTCACCCAACCTTTTTTGTGGAAATTATTGTTCCAAATTAAACAATTACTGTGAAAAAAGGAGAAAACTTTGCAGATATTTTAGAAACACGCGATCGCTATGACCATCGCTATGAACAAAAAAATTCAAAATTTAAAATTAAGGAATAATGCCGGTTCATTCTGGGTACTCTAAAAAGTAAAATTGTATACCCAAAATTGATTAAGTAAAGATGGATTTAGAGAGTGCGATCGCGCGAATTTTCGGTGATGCATCCAAGAAGTCAAGTTCTCAGAAATTAGATGATGCAATAACTCAGATTTTTCAAAGGGTTATGGGGGAGGAAAACATTGATTCTTCTAGTAGTAATGATGCAGATGGGATATTTGAGAGACTTACACAAATTGCAGGTTCTCAGGAAAAGGAAATCTTTCGAGAACTGGTGAAAGTAGATAAACAAACTCGAAAGAAGAACGATCCAACCCTGTTGATGTCAGCTGTGATGGCTGGGAAAACGGAAATAGTGCGGGATTTGGTTGCTGCTGGGGCTGATGTGAATGTGAGGGTCGGAAATTTTATTACCCTTGATGCATTAGATTTAGCAGTCAAGGACGGGTCTATTGAAATAGTAATACAGAAGTAGTAGAAATCTTACTTGACGAATTTGACTGCAAAACTCGAAACAACCTGTTTTTTCCAAACTCATAAATTACATTCCCCTTAAATCAATAAATACTTAGTTATCAATATTGAAAAAATCAACTTTATATAAGTATTCCCAATTAGATTCAGGAAAATTATTTATGACTAATAGAAGCTAGATGGTTATAAAAATAACTAATTCGGGCTTGCACCCGCCAGTATATCTAACTTTACTCAATTTAAAACTGCTGTATAGAGAAAAACAATTAAGTAAGAAAGATAAATCTAATTTTTATATATACAGCTATTGCATATGCAACTAGTTGACTATTATTTTATCTTATATTAACCTAATATAATACTCAAATAGTTGAGTATTATCCATGATTATCTATTAATGAGATTATGAACTATTCAATTTACAGCATTAATCTACCAGAAAGACCAGAAGCAGTGGTTTTTGTGAATGGTTTTATTGCTCGTAACAGGACTGGATTTTTTTGGATGTGGAAAAATCTTTTCTGGATTAGAAATGTCACCGTTCAAGCTGAAGATTGTGTACAGGTAAAAGCAGGTATTTGTGGTCCCAATGAAGTTATTATGGTTAGTTACTGGCTTTCTGAAAACAGTTTAAAAGAGTTCTTTGGGGGGGAAGCTCACCGAAAGATGATGCAGTTTGTCAAAAAACATCCCAATAGTCTATGTTTGTACAATGAAATATATAAACCCGTAAAGAGCGGTAAGTATAGTCAGGAACCTCAAGGAATGGCAACTATTTACGGGTAATTGAATTACTACTAATTTAATCAGGGAAAGCTAAACCTGTTCTGGGGTCACGGATATACAAACCTAAAGTCAGACTCCGCAGAACTTCATCCCACACTGGTATTAATCCTTCTGCTTGGTCAACCCAATAATCAAATGTAATTAGACATTGGATATTTGAACCTATAGCAATACAAGTTCTGGAAAATGCTTCTCGTGGTTCATCTTGTGTATCAATAAATTTGATTTGACACCATACTATTTTGGCTGTTTGACGCTTGAGGGTAAAGACCTCGCTTCTTTCTATGACATCTCGACTGTCATCTTCCATTATTTTCTTTAAAGTGTGTTTGAGGGGGAAAAAACTCCAGTCGTCCCTGGGTGGTAAGTGATTGTAAGATACTTCTAAAGCGCAGTCATCATTTGGTGGTTTTTTGTCACGAAACTTAAAGGAGTTCTCCTGGGGTTCAAAAAACCAGTCATGGGGGACATTGAAGCGAACTGCTCCCCTACCAGCGACAAAAATTTTATGTTCGGGGGGAGATTCCCAATGATGGTCTGATTTAAGTTCTAGGGTTTCCTTAATCCACTTGAGATTATTCTTCTTACGCTTCTTTGCCATAACCTCTTCACCGTAGTGTTTTTGCAAATCTGCTGTGTGCTCGCTTCAGTTATATTATCACTCAGTTCATTAAATCAACTCAATCAATCGATTCAATTAACTTCTGCATTTCAAAGCGCTCAAACTGAACTCCTCTACAGTCAGCAATTTCTACCTCAATAACTTCAAATCCAACTTTCACGAAAGAATGTTTTGAGATACGACTAGCTGTAGTACGCAAGATATTAACATTAAAATCAGCGATCGCACATGGGTATCCTATAGAATTCTAGCTTACAATAAATTTCAGTTGCGTAACCCCTTCGGTTATATGAGTATGAATAACTGGTTACAAGTTAAAGGTATTATAAAAAGAGGCTATGGTGTTGCATCAGGGAAAGGTGGAGATATTCGTTTTCCTGATGGAACAATTGTAATGCAAAAGCCTTTCTTCTATGAGCGAGGATTAGATTTAGCACCTTATTTTTCTGGAACCTTAAATATATCTATATTCCCTCATCAATATGCAGTTAAACAATCTAAATATACCTTTAGAAATATCAAATGGGCGGAAAAAGAACCAGCAGAGGATTTTTCATTTTTTGACTGTAGAATTCAACTCAAAAATGGAAATTCCCAAGAAGGATTAATCTATTATCCTCACCCAGAAACAAAACCTGAACATTTTCAAGCTGCTGATATATTGGAAATTATCACATTTGAAATTGAAAATCTCAAATGTAACGATGAAGTAATATTAGAAATAGATAATCGCCAAATTCATATTACTTAAAAAATTTATGTAACAATTAAAGTTAAATACTTTTTCAAGTTTACGTAGATTTACTTCTAGATGATTTATAAAATAGTTAAAACATATTGGAAGCGTTTTCTAATCGGAATATTAATTGCTATTTTACCTCTAATGTTCATCGACAACTGGCTTCCTTATGCCCTATTAAGTCATTATAATTTTAATGTTGATTCCCAGCCTACTCTTTTAAATAAATTCAACGCAGATTTAGAAGATATTAGCTTTCAAACTGATGATGGAGTAGAAATTTCAGGTTGGTGGATACCTGCACCGAAGTTTTCATCTGATAGTCAGATTTTGCAAAATCCAACTTTGATAGTATTACATTCTTTAGGAGGAACTCGCCAAGATTTTCTCAACTTCTATTTACCAATTTGGCAGAAGGGTTTTAATCTAACCCTAATAGACATGAGAGGTCATGGGAACAGTGGTGGTAAGTATTTTACTTATGGTTTTCACGAACGCAAAGATATCTCAAAATTAATTGATTATTTACAAGACAAGAAACAGGTAAATAATCAAAAAATAGCGATTATGGGTATATCCGCAGGAGGTACTGTTGCTATTTTATCTGCAAATTATGATAAAAGAATTCAAGCCCTAGTCTCTATCGCAGCATTCGCTGATCTAGACCAAACTATTACAAAACAAGTCCCTTGGTTACCCCTATTCTGGAAAAAAAGAGTATTAAAAAAAGCAGAAAAAATTGCCAAATTTAAAATTGCAGAGATTTCACCAGTCAAGCAAATAAAAAAGCTTGATTGTCCTATTTTTATAGTTCATGGGACAGCAGATAAATATATACCCTTTATAAATGGACAAAAACTTTATGATGCAGCGAAGAGTGAAAAATTACTTTACCCGATTAAAGATGCAGACCACAGTACAATGTTAGATAAAGGTGGTAAAGAATTACAGAATCAAATAGTTAAATTTCTTCAAAACAGCTTGAAAAGCAAAACAACTTAAAACTTCTAACTTCCACATTTTATAACCCTTATATTTCAAGGATGTCAAAAAATTGCGAAACCGGAGATGCTCTACCTCCGATTAGTTTCATTTGTTACAAGGTGGAGTTATTTTCTTTCTACTACTTATATTTATAGTCAGACAATTTGAGGATTTTGTGAGGATTTGATTTATAAGTAGGTCAGCACAAATAAACCGAACTATGTAACGGATTGTAAATATACTTGAAAATCTTGCGTTGACGCAGTCTGCTCGATAGAGCTTATGCTTCGTTCCACTACGCTCTACTCGCAATGACATACCTTGATTTTTTAACACCGACTTACTTACTTCGTTTTTTCTTAAAATTATCTTATAAATCTATTGCTTTATATTACTAGGACTTACGCAACGAAGATTTGTCATTGCGACCGAAACTTAGTGTAGGGAAGCAATCTCAAGATTTTGGCGATTACGTCGCTATCGCTCGTAATGACGGAATTAGGTAGGTTTTGCGTAAGTCCTGATTACTTCATAATGGATTGCTTGATTTTGCTATACCTTTAATTACGCCTTGCTAGCCATTTAGCTCTTCTTTCTTCACAAGTTCCTCAAGTTATAGAGATAAATATGAATATTGCACACTATAAAAATAAGACTTTTTAACCTCAAAATAAAATAACAAATAATTAAAATAAAATGAATTAATTAAATAAAATCAAATAAAATCGAATTAATTTCAATACTCTAAAGTTATGAATGTAAAGTTATGAAAATATTAGTGGTAGAAGACGATGAATTGGTTGCCCAAATCTTAAGCACTGTACTTGCTTATCACAATTATGTGGTTGAAGTTGCTGTAGATGGAGAGAAAGGTTGGGATCTAGTTCAAGCTTTTGACTATGACTTAATTATTTTAGATATAACTTTACCAAAACTAGATGGTATTAGTCTTTGCCGACGCATCCGTTCGGGTGGCTGGCTGATTCCAATTATGTTAGTAACAGGATGTAACAGTCCTCATGAAAAAGCGGTCGGTTTAGATGCTGGTGCAGATGACTATGTAGTCAAGCCTTTTGAAGAAGAAGAATTTATTGCCCGTGTCCGAGCATTATTACGTAGAGGAAAGATAAATTCACAACCCATATTAGAATGGGGTCTTTTACAACTAGATCCTACCAGTTGCGAGGTGAATTATGGAAAAAACAATATACTCTTAACTCCTAAAGAATATTCATTATTAGAGCTTTTTTTACGCAATAGTCGGCGTGTATTTAGCTGTGGAATGATTTTAGAGCATCTTTGGTCTTATGAAGATATTCCCTCGGAAGAAGCTGTCCGTACTCATATCAAGGGGTTACGAATGAAGCTAAAAAATGCTGGTGCTCCTACTAATTTTATCGAAACTGTATATGGAATTGGGTATAGGTTAAAGTCACAAGAAGAAGAGAAGAGAAAAATATCAAAGTCTCAATCAAACCAAGGAAAAACCTTCTCAAAGATTACTCCAATGAAATCAGGTAAAGTAATCACCACCGAAGCTATCGCTAGAATTTGGGAAAAATATCAAGGACGCGTCTTGGAGCAGGTAAATGTATTGCTGAAAGTATCAAAAGTACTACACAATCAATCTTTATCTGCTGATTTACGCTCTCAAGCTGTTGCAGAAGCTCATACATTGGCTGGTTCTTTGGGTACTTTTGGTTTTGCAGAAGGTTCCAAACTAGCACGTCAAATAGAGTCTTTTCTGACAACAGATAAACTCAAAACAGATCGGGTTATTAATGAAACCGAAATTAAACAATTTAACCTTTGGGTAAAAGCTTTAGCTGCCGAGATTGAATCATCTTCTCAAACCTCAGTAATGTCTTCAGATATTCCCCAAGATGGTTATCCTCTGCTTTTAGTTGTTGATGGAAATGGAGAAATATCAGAGAGCTTAACAAGTATATCTTCTAATTGGAAATTGCAAATTCAGGTAGCAAACAGCGTTGTTAATGCTAGACAAAAACTCTACCAAGAACATCCAGATGTTGTATTAATTGATAGTAACATTTTTATCAAGAATAATGATTGTTTAAGACTATTAGCTGAATTTGAAAATCGTAAACCCCCAGTTCCGGTGATTATGCTTACAGAAGAAGGAAACCAGAGCGAACATTGGCAAAATACTTCCAATAGTAGAAATACGATATTACAAAAACCCCTCTCTTCAGAAAAAATTTTAGAAGCAGCAAACCAAGTAGTTAGAAAGTCAGAAGACTCACAAGCAAAGGTATTAGCTGTAGACGATGATCCAAAAGTTTTGGAAGTATTGCAAGCTTTACTTAAATGTTGGGGAATTAAAGTCAAAACCTTAGCAGAACCACAAAAAATTTGGGAAACTTTAGAAGAAACACAGCCAGATTTACTAATTTTAGATGTGAAAATGCCTGGAGTTAACGGTATTGAACTTTGTTATAAAATTCGCAGTCATTCACAATGGAGCGAACTACCAATATTATTCTTAACAGTTCATAGTGAGTCTGAAGTTATAAATCAAGTTTTTAGTGTGGGTGCAGATGATTTTGTTAGTAAGCCAATTATAGGTTCCGAATTAGTTACTCGAATCATTAATCGTTTGGAAAGAATTAAATTAATCCGGCAGATGACTAAAGCACAGGAGAAACAAAATTATTCTCAGTCAAAAGCTTGGCAAAAAATTTTTCATGCATCAGGTGAATGTATTAAACTACTTTCAAAAGATGGAACATTATTAGAAATTAATCCTGCCGGTTTAGCAATTATGGAAACCGACGAAACTATTATTGGTAGAAATATTTATTCGATAATTACACCAGAATATCGTCAGGATTTTGAAGATTTAAATAAAAGTGTATGTCAGGGTAATCAAGGAACTTTAGAATTTGAAATCGTGACTTTCAAAGGTAATCGTCGTATTTTGGAAACTCACGGGGTACCTTTACTAGAACCAGAAAGTAACCAATTAATTCAACTAGCCATAACGCGAGATGTTACAGCGAGAAAACAAGTCGAAGCGGAAAAAGAAAAAATGAATTTGTTACTTGAAACTAAATTCAAGCAACAACAAACCATTGCCAAGTTAGGACAATTGGCTTTACTCAATCAAAATATCTCCACCTTAATGGATGAAGCGATCGCTTTAATCACCCAAACTATGAATATTGATTTTTGTCATATTCTAGAAGTTCTACCATCGGGTAATGCTATGGTACTCCAAGCAGGCATTGGATGGCATGAAGGATTATTAAAGCAAGCACTACTGAGTTTAAAGGGTCGTCAAGCTAACTATACATTAGTCACAAAAGAACCCGTGATTATTGAAGACTTGCGTCAGGAGACCCGATTTAACAGTCCACTCTTACTTGAAGAACATGGAATAATTAGCGGTGTCAGCGTACCTATTTCCAGAGTAAATCAGGTCTATGGGGTTTTAGGTATCTATACCCAAACAAAACGTAATTTTAACCAAGATGACATCCATTTTTTACAAGCGATCGCAAATATCATCTCAGCGACTATAGAAAAACAGCATACAGAAGTTAATCTGCGTAAAGCAAAAGAAGAATTAGTTACTAAAATCGCAGAAAGTACATCAGAATTAGTAGAGATAAACGAACGTCTGCAAATAGAACTAGGAGAACGTCAGCAGATGCAATCACAGTTCGCTGGAATTGTAGAAATAGCTACAGACGCGATTATCTCTATTGATAGAAATCAGCGTATCACCTTATTTAATAAAGGTGCAGAGAAAATTTTTGGCTACCATGTCAGTGAAGTACTTGGAAAACCCTTAGATTTACTTTTACCCAAACGCTACTTAGAAGCTCACCATCAATATGTAGATGATTTTGGTAATTTGTCTAATACATCTCGCAAGATGGGAGAACGTCGTCAAATTTATGGTAAACACAAAAATGGCAGTGAATTTCCAGCAGAAGCTTCCATTTCTAAGCTGAATTTGGGGCATAAAAGAGTCTACACTGTTTATTTACAAGATATTAGTCACCGTAGACAAATTGAGCGGATGAAAGACGACTTTGTCTCAGTCGTTTCCCACGAACTCCGTACCCCCTTAACTTCAATTCACGGTTCCTTAGGAATGCTAGCTGCTGGTTTAATCGAAGCAAGTTCAGAAGATGGAAAACGGTTACTTAAAATTGCAACTGATAGCACTGAACGTTTAGTAAAGCTGATTAACAACATACTCGATATTGAACGCATTGAATCAGGGAAAATTACTATGTCCAAAAAAACCTGTCAGATTTCCGACTTGATTTCCCAAGCTACTCATATAGTCCAACCTTTAGCCGATAAAGCACAAGTCAAATTAGAAATTGGCAATTTTTCACTTCCAATACAAGTAGATTGCGATCGCATAATTCAAACATTAACAAATTTACTCAGTAATGCAATCAGATTTTCTGATTCAGGAAGTACGGTTACCTTGACAGTTGGTGAGCAAGATTCAAAAGTGTTATTTGCAGTCCAAGATACCGGACACGGTATTCCCAAAGATAAGCTAGAAAGCATTTTTGAGCGCTTCAAACAAGTAGATTCTTCAGATTCACGTAACCATGAAGGTACAGGTTTAGGTTTAGCAATCTGTCGTAGCATCGTAGAACTTCATGGTGGAAATATCTGGGTTGAAAGTAAACTTGGTGTTGGTAGCACTTTTTATGTAACTTTACCTTTATTAGAACCAATACCGAATACCATGTTTTAAAACTAGAATTTAAAACTACAAATATCGATTAAAAATAACAATTATAAATAGATAATTTTAAATAGGTAATTTATTGAAAATATATGAGTATCAATAATGACAATAAAAAAATCTTAGCAATTGATAACGAAGAATATATTCAGGAAGTTATTAAAATTTGTTTAGAAACTACTACTAATTGGCAAGTTATAACTGCAAAATCTGGACAGGAAGGAATTGAAAAAGCCAAACTAGAAAAACCAGATGCTATTCTTCTAGATTTAATGATGCCAGGGATGGATGGGATTGCTACTTTTAAACATCTGAAAGATAGTTTAATAACTAATCCTATACCGGTTATTTTATTAACCGCCAAGTTACAAAGTAATGACCGTAAAAGTTATACAGAATTAGGAATTCAAGCAGCAATCACCAAACCTTTTAGTCCTCTGACATTAGCAGAAGAAATTTCAGAACTTCTTGGCTGGAATCATTAGGTGGGTTAAATTATATCCCTCTTCTGTTACTCTCCGGAAGCAAAAAACAAATGGAATTTTTGAAACCTAGACCAGAGATTAATTTGCGACTTTATTTTATAAGATTATTAATGTGATCATTCCTTGAAGCTAAAACTCTTGTATATTAAGAATTTCAGATTTTTATATGAGGGAAATGACAGAAGAGGGATAATTACCAATATTATGAATAGAGTACAGTTCAAAATTTCATTCAAATATCTAACTCATCTATCCTGGTTCTTCACAATTTCCTCAAATTCTTTTTCTAAATTGAAAGTGTAAACAATAAAATTAGCTTTCGATACCAAAGTCTCGTTTAGATAGTCCGGTTTGGATATTACAGAGGAAATATATGTCTTCAACAACTTGGTATTTACTTCAAGAAATAGATACTCTACGTCATCAAATTAATAATTTATTTGATGAATTGGCTCATGTAAGGATACCGAAAATTACTAATAATTTTTTAAGTTGTGCACCCAAAATTGAGAATGCAGCTTGGGAACCAGCAATTGAGATCAAAGAAACGGACTCAAGTGTTATTTTGCAAATTCAAGTACCTGGAGTAGAAGCATTTGATTTAGATATACATGTTTGTCAAGGGGAAGTCTCAGTCTCTGGCGAATATAAAGGACAAAAAGTTGATAATGAAGCAAGTGTACACTATTCTGAATTTAGTTACGGACATTTTCAACGTATAATACCTTTACCAGTATGTGTTGAATATAAACAAGTTAAGGCAGAAACTCATAATGGTATTCTCACCCTGAATTTGCCAATATCTCATACTCAAAAATATGATGTTGTCCAATCTGATTTGAACAATGTATCTAATAATAGCGTGCCAAGCAATCATTGACTTCCCAATCTTAGCTATTTCTTGATTTGAGGTTTAAAAACAAAGGGATTAAAGATAACTATATAACAATAAAGCCTTGGGTTTAATCCTTAAACATCTGATGAGACTAATCTTGATATTACAAGATTAGTCTCATCAGATGTTTTGCTCAGAATTTCATGATTGGTAAATCCTAATTAGAAAATCTAGTGTTTCACGAAGGGAACTTTGCGGAGTTTATTCTTCCCTTACTCCCTCTGCTCCCAGTCTGCGACAACGCTTTCAGCGAACCGCTTCCTCTGCTTCCCCTACCTGCCCTTAACCAGCAATTTTGGCTTGGTGGAGTACTAGACTAGACTTGATTAAATTCCACACCATTCAAAGCCAGCTTCATATCATCGGAATTACTGCCATTAAAGCCAAAATGGACTGATTGACCTGGTGCAATGGATGCATTCCAACCAGCATCTGCAATAAGATATTTGTTTCCACTCTGACTTTCAATACTACCATTCCAGATTTCTTTAATCTCAAAAGGAGCACTAAATTCTAACTCCCAATCACTTACCGCTTCACTACTATTGTTAGTAATTTGAACTTTACCTGTAAAGCCACCATTCCATTCATGTACCGGAGTAAAAGCGACATCCGCTTGTACTTCATTAGCACTACCAGGATTAATATTATCAACTGGTTGGGCAACTTTATCCTCTAGAGTAGGATTAATGTTATCAACTATTGGATTAGGCTGATCTTCTACCTTGAGAGTATCAGTAGACTCCGGTTTACTTACTATATCTTCTACCTTGGGAGTATCAACAGAGTCCTCCAAGTTAGGTTTCTTTGCCACATCTGGAGTATCAACAGATGCTGGTACAATAGGATTACTACCTCCATCGAGGTTAACACCAGGAATTTTAGTTAATGCTTGTCCACCAAATTCCTCAGTCATCCGTGCAAGAGCACCAGTCAAACCTGCATTGTAGTCTAATGCTACTTCATTCGCTACATAGTCAGTACGCTCATCCTTATAAGCATTATCATTTGGTTTTGAAGGACCACCTACCAACGCTCCATAGAGAATATGTTCATTCGGATCAGAATCATTGATGTTATTTGTCCCAGATGCTCCCCGATGATGAGGATTTTCAGGGGAATTATCTCCAAAACCTACCATGTAACTAAAGTTATTAGGGTTATCTCCCAAAATGTAATTCACCTGTTGATTTGAGAAGTCTGTATAAAGTCCTCCTTTATCATTCACTGTGTCTCCATATACACCCGCTAAAAAGGCTGTATTGGCACTGTAGCGTAGGGAAGCCCATTCAGTTAACCAAGCTAAACCACCATCAGTTTTCTGGACACTACCATTAGGCTTAGCCCAATCATCTAATAAACCTTCTACATCCTGCTTGTACTTATTTTTACCAGTCTCTTGAGCTAGCAGAACACCCGTACCAGCAGATTTGTTATCCCAATCTTGAGTCCAACCTGCATTAGTGTAATAACTTTCTGCTTTCTCTAAGTATTCAGTATCGGTCTCACCAGCAGCTTCAACTGCTTTATGTAGCCAAGTTGCACCCCAAGCTAGCTCATCTTGGTATCCACTCCAAGAATTATAGAAAGAACTCGCTTCAGGAATGGAATCAGAATAAGCTCCTTGATATTTGTCTGCAAACTCATAAAGCTGCTTTGCTTTTTCTAAAAGCTTATCAGCATAAGCTTTATCAGTTGAACGAAAAGCAATGGAAGCCGAAGCCAATGCAGCAGCACTCTCAGCAGTTAAATCTGAGCCAGGATTTTGTGCATCTACCTTAAAGGCTGGACGCTCCATTTGCATATCTTCGGCTTTCCCCCAGTAAGCATGGTCAATGTCACCATCACCTACTTGCCCCCAGAATTCATCATCTTTAACAGTTGCAGTTCCTTGATCGTCATAGGCTTTGAGAATATAGTCAGTTCCCCACTTGATATTATCGAGAGTTTCGTCAAGTTGACCAACTTTCTCATAGCCATCACGATACTCAATCACACCCCAAGCAAGCATGGTCATAGAGGAAGCCATAGGAAACCCAAATTTTACATGATCTCCCGCATCATAGTATCCGCCTGTAAGGTCGCGACCAACATCAGCACCGTCATTAAGAGCAGAATCCCCACGCCAAGAAATAGCATTATCTTTGGGTAAGTCTCCAGAGCGTTGAGATAAATAGAAAAGATTAGACTTTTGTAAGGCTTCGCCGTAGTTAAATTTTGATTGAGTTTTATTCATTATTAGATATTAGTTACTACAAAGTTTACTTGCGAATATTTTACTCGGATATTGAAGCAATACTATTAAGAATTTAAACTTGAATAATTGACAAGTATAAGCATGATATACAGTAACCGTACTGTATTATTTTTAATTTCTAATCAAGTCGAAATTACTTTGAAAATTACTATATACATACTAAAAGATACCTCTTGTTACCTATCATTAATATTAAGGTAATAAAAGTAATACATTACTTTTACAGTAAGGACTAATGCTGACCCCAGAAAGACGATCGCTTCTCCATATTCCGTATTTTAGAGAAATAGAAAAGAATGAAAAATGACTTTATTTACCCTATCTAATTTAAGTAATAACGGCAGATACCACTAGAATATTTTTAACCAATGAAGATGCATTCTCTGGTAATCATTTTAACATAAATGACCGAACCAATTCAAAATTCAAAATGCACAATTCAAAATTAAAGAGAAAATAAATAATTTTGAATTACTAATTTTGAATTGGAGCGTAGCAATTGACAAGGGGTTCATCTTTGATATTTTTAGGTATGCTGTACGGAATATTTCCGTTTACAACCAAGGAAAAAAGTTTAAATATCTCAGATTTTGATGTCATTAGTAGCACTCAGTAAATTTATTGTATATACTTTGCGTGAATTTCATATGACCAATCAGACACTTAAAAAATAGTCCACTACACTGTTAAATAGATACAAAAAGCAGATATGCGATCGCATATCTGCTTTTTGTATAAAATTCAACTAAACTATTAGACAGGAAATCCTGATTCATAAATAGCGGCAGCAAATTATTCGATTGGTTGTTTTGCTAGTAAAATATAATATACACTTTCGATTTATCTTATCAGTAAAATTTATCAAATTTTTCAGATATTTATGACACTGCATTCTTAATTTAACCGGGGTTAAATTTATATTTTTGTGCTCCAAGTTGTTTTACCATCTACTTCATGAGTACACCATGGTATAAATAAAGGATACCTTTTTTATACTGAATTCTATACTACAATTGATATCCAAAATTAAATTATCAGATGGTTATCTAAATATTAGGCAAATTGATACTAGTACCCCACCCAGGGAACTTTACGTGGTTGTTCGTGAAAAGAAAAAGTTGTTTCTCTCCCTGCTTCCTCCGCTTCCCCTGCTTCCTCCGCTTCCCCTGCTCACCAAAACGATTGATTATTTTTTTAATTGGAAGTCCCTAAGTAATTGATTTGGGATTTTGATATCAAAAACGTTATTGTGAACGTTTAGGAGAACCGGAGTATACAACACCCTATGATATTAATCTAATTGGTGAATATAATATTGCCGGTGAAATGTGGAGCATGTTGCCCTTGTTTAATAAACTTGGCATTCGAGTACTAGCTAAAATGACTGGAGATGCTCGTTACAAAGAAATTTGTTATGCTCACCGTGCTAAATTAAATGTGATGATATGCTCTAAAGCCCTAGTGAATGTGGGTAGAAAAATGGAAGAGCGCTATGGTATTCCTTATATAGAAGAATCTTTTTATGGTGTAGAAGATATTAATAACTGTTTGCGCAATATTGCCGCCAAATTAAACGATTCAGATTTGATAGAACGTACAGAGAAATTAATTGCTGAAGAAACGCGATCGCTTAATATTAAGTTACAACCATTCCGCGATCGCTTACAGGGTAAAAAAGTAGTAATATACACTGGTGGGGTAAAAAGTTGGTCTATAGTATCTGCTGCTAAAGACTTGGGAATGGATGTAGTAGCTACAAGCACTAAAAAAAGTACAGAAGAGGATAAAGCTCGTATTAAACAGTTATTAGGGCAAGATGGTATTACCTTAGAAAAAGGTAATCCTCAAGAGATACTGCGAATTATCAAAGAGACTCAAGCTGATATGCTTATTGCTGGTGGTCGCAATCAATACACTGCCTTAAAAGCCAGAATTCCTTTCCTAGATATTAACCAAGAACGTCATCATCCTTATGCAGGCTACCAAGGCATGATTGAAATGGCTCGGGAAATTGATGAGGCTCTCTATAGTCCAGTATGGGAACAAATTCGTAAACCAGCTCCTTGGGAAGTTTAAAATTTATTTTAAGAATGGATAGTAGATAATAAAAAAGTTACTATTCATTATTTTTCTTACTGAGGCTGATTATTTCCGTATTTATTGCCTCAGTATAATGATTCTTAAATATTTACTCCCTATAAATTTTTCAGACTTTTTAAAAAGGGGTTAGAAGCAAAATATTTATCGTATTCTTTTTCCCAAATTGCTAGTTGCTTCTGAATCTTCTTTTTCCATCACTCATTTCTCACCACAAGGCAGATATACTTATGGCAAATGTCGTTAACCCCCAAAAGGCAGTAACTGTAAATCCTTTAAAGCAAAGTCAGGCTCTCGGTTCAACCTTAGCATTTTTAGGTTTGAAGGGAATGATACCTCTTTTGCATGGTTCTCAGGGCTGTACTGCTTTTGCAAAAGTGGTTCTGGTACGACATTTTCGCGAAGTTATTCCCCTTTCTACTACAGCAATGACAGAAGTATCCACCATTTTAGGTGGAGAGGATAATGTTGAGCAAGCAATTTTGACCTTAGTAGAAAAAGTACAACCTGAGGTTATTGGTTTATGTACTACAGGGTTGACAGAAACTAGGGGAGATGATATGGGAATGATATTAAAAGATTTTCGTTCCTCTTATCCTCACTTAAATAATCTGCCAATCTTACTAGTTTCTGCTCCAGATTTTAAAGGTGCCTTGCAAGACGGTTATGCAGCAGCGGTGGAGAGTATGGTTAAAGAACTTCCAGAAGCTGGAGAAATCAGACCCCATCAAATCAATATTTTAGTCAGTTCAGCATTTACTCCTGGGGATGTGGGACAAATTAAGGAAATTGTCTGTGCTTTCGGACTTTCTCCAATTGTCATACCGGATCTTTCTGCTTCCTTAGATGGTCATTTAGACGATTCTTATAATCCGATTACTGGTGGTGGAACGACTTTAACTCAATTACGTAAAGTTGGTAGTTCTGCATTTACCTTAGCAATAGGTGAGAGTATGAGGAATGCTGCATCTATTCTAGAAGAGAAATTTGCTATACCTTATGAAGTTTTTACCGAGGTGAGTGGATTAGAACCTGTCGATAATTTCTTACAAGCATTATCCGATCTAAGTGGAGTGAGTGTACCAGACAAATATCGTCGTCAACGTCGTCAGCTACAGGATGCGATGCTTGATACTCACTTCTTTTTCGGTCGTAAACGAGTTTCATTAGCTTTAGAACCAGACTTGCTTTGGTCTACGGCTACATTTTTACAGTCTATGGGTGCAGAAATTCACGCAGCAGTTACTACTACCCGTTCTCCACTTTTAGAAAGACTACCTATTGAAGAAGTGATTATTGGTGATCTTGAGGATTTTGAAAAACTAGCTGTAGGGTCTGATTTATTAATTGCAAATTCCCATGGAGTGAGAATATCTAAACAATTAGATATTCCTTTATACAGACAAGGAATTCCTATTTTTGACAGATTAGGAATTGGTCAGTCTACTAAAGTTGGTTATTTTGGAACTATGCAAGAATTATTTAATTTGGGTAACTTATTTTTAGAGCACGAGGAAGAAAATAGTATTCAAGAGCAGCTATCTATTATTAATCATAAATACTAACTTTATAGAGAATAATTATTAATTTATCCTAAAATGTATTTATACCAAATATTATATCAGAACTTATAGCAGCAATTTTATTTTAGAAAGCTATTTGCTTCATTTATTGAATACTGACATGAATGCGGAGGAGTTGCATGAAAATAGCCTTTACAACTAGCGACCAAATTCATATTGATGCTCATTTTGGTTGGGCAAAAATGATTGATGTCTACGAAATTTCCGATGAGGGATATGATTTCGTAGAAACGCTAAGATTTGATGGAGACTTAAAACAAGATGGAAATGAAGATAAACTAGTACCCAAACTAAAATCCTTAGAAGACTGTACCATAGTTTATGTTACTGCCATTGGTGGGAGTGCAGCAGCAAGACTAATCAAAAAAGGCGTAACCCCTGTGAAAGCACGTTCGGAAGGAGATGAAATTAAAGAAGTACTAAATAAGTTAGTTCAGACTCTCAAGGGAAATCCTCCACCTTGGTTAAGAAAAGCTTTGAAAAAAACTAAAGGTGATTTTGTTGAAGAATTTGAAGAGGAGGCTACCTCATGAGCTTAACTAACAGTACAAATGGAGCTACAAATGAAGCAATCAATAGCCCATTTTTAAAAACAATTGTCCAACAGTTGCGTGGTCAAGATACCTATGGTGTGTATCGCAGTTGGTCTGATGATTTAATTCTCAAACCATATATAATTAGCAAGCAAAAAAAACGGGAAATTTCTCTAGAAGGAGAAGTTGATCCAATTACTCAAAGCAGAATCGTAGTTTTTTATCGCGCGATCGCTGCATGTATTGAGAAAGAAACTGGTTTGATATCCCAGGTTGTCGTAGACTTGAATCATGAAGGTTTTGGATGGTCTTTGGTGTTTGCAGGTCGTCTTCTATTGGTTATGAAAACTCTCAGAGATGCTCATCGGTTTGGCTTTGAATCTTTTGAGAAAATGGTAGAAGAAGGAGAAAGATTAATTAGTAAGGGAATTGATTTAGCTAAGACATTTCCAGAAGTAGGAAAGATTTAATGTAATTTAGTTTAATTAGATTTTGTTGGGAATTATCAGTTATGGATTTTATCCATTATGAATTGATAGGAAATTTCTTATTTTCTTGTAGTTGTTTGGTGTCTTAATTGTAAGTCACTCTGTACAAAATTGGCTCATACTTATCAAGCAAAATCCTTGACTCTTCCTTATCTAATGATTTTAAATCTAGATAAGTAATATAACCATTAAATCAATTTATAAATAAAATCCATAACTCTTATTCGAGGAGTAATATCTATGAGTGAAGTAGACAGCAAAACTGATATTGAAGAATTAAAAAAACGCATCAGACGCTTAAATAGTCAAGCAGGTCAAATCAAAATGGACTTGCATGATTTGGCAGAAGGTTTGCCAACAGATTACGAAACTATCATGGAAGTTGCTCAAAAAACTTATGACATTTACTGCCAATTAGCGCAATTAAAACAACAGTTAAAAGAACTGGAGCAAAATAAATGAATTGGAATTACGAAAAATTTATTCAATTATCAGACGCAGAAGAATATTTTGATTTTTTTCAACTTCCTTATGACCAAAAAGTTGTAAATGTAAACCGTTTACATATTTTGAAAAAATTTTCAGAATTTATTCAACAAATTGACGATAATAATACTGAACTAAGTAATTCAGAAAAGCTAAATATATATCGTGAGGCTTTAGAACAAGCTTATCAATTGTTTTTAGAGTCAACACCGCAAGAACAAAAACTGTTTAAAGTCTTTAAGCAGAAGCCAAAAAATGTAATTACGCTGACAGAACTTTCTTCTGATTAGGAGGTAAAAAGTGGTAGACCTAACGCCTACCGAATTAGAACGCTATAGTCGTCAAATGATGCTCCCTAACTTTGGCGAAATTTCACAAAAGCGCTTGAAGTCAGCAACAGTTCTAGTTACCGGTGTGGGAGGCTTAGGTGGTACAGCAGCACTCTACTTAGCAGTTGCTGGCGTTGGAAAATTGATTTTAGTTCGAGGTGGAGAATTACGGCTCGATGATATGAATCGTCAGATTTTAATGTCTGATGACTGGGTGGGTAAACCAAGAGTATCTAAAGCTAAAGAAACCCTCAAAAATATCAATCCTGATGTCGAAGTAGAAGCTGTTTTTGAATATATCAATTCTGAGAATGTAGACTCCTTGGTACAAAAAGCCGATATGGCAATTGACTGTGCCCATAACTTCACGGAACGGAACTTGTTGAACGAGGCTTGCGTGCGCTGGCGAAAACCAATGGTGGAAGCTGCAATGGATGGCATGGAGGCTTATCTGACAACAATTATTCCCGGTGTGACCCCTTGCTTATCTTGTTTATTCCCAGAGAAACCCGAATGGGATAATCATGGATTTTCTGTCTTGGGTGCTGTTCCTGGAACATTAGCTTGTTTAGCAGCCTTAGAAGCTATCAAACTAATTACTGGTTTTAGTCAGCCTTTACTATCACAGTTGTTGACTATGGATTTAGCCAGAATGGAATTTGCAAAACGTCGCTCTTACCGCGATCGCGCTTGTCCCGTATGTGGGAATAATGCTCCGTGGAGACATGCACATTCAGGTTCGGAGGAGGAAAAAACTAGCAACTGCACTTAACTAAAATTTAGTCTCTATTTTCTGGGATTTCTATTTTCTGGGATTTAGCAAGTATAAACACTGTCCGACACAACAACTAACTCTAATTAAATTCCAATAATAAAGAGGTCTAATGACTGTTACTTTGACACCAAAAGCACAACTGCGTCTAGAGTCATTCTTATCAAGTTCTGCCAATGACTCAAAAGAATCAACTAAAGGTATTCGTCTTTGGATTGAAGACGGTGGTTGTAATGGTCGCGAATATCAAATGGAAATTACTAAAACTCCTCAAGCTGATGACTTAGTTTTCCAAAGTGGTAAAGTACCAATTTATGTTGATGCAAAAAGTGCTTCTTTGTTAAAGGGGATAGTCATTGATTTTGTTGAAGGAGTCATGGAAAGCGGCTTTAAATTTACAAACCCTAACGCATCCGATACTTGCGACTGTGGTAAATCATTTGCGGCTGGTGATGATTGTCCTTCTAAAGGAGTTTCTTGTAAATAGAGTGTTCTAACTGGGTGTCATTAAAACATTCGGATGAGCCTAAGTAAAAAATCGTCGGACATGTGTAATTTATCTATGACCAGTCAAGTCCATCGAATTAACTTCCATAACTCACACAGTTCCATTAAACAATATAAAGATTGAGGAGAACCTATAAATGAGTGGCTTCCAAGTTAGATTGATTAGCAAAAAAGAAGATATCGATACCACTATCGAGTGTGATGAAGATACAACTATCTTAGATGCAGCAGAAGAAAATGGCATTGAATTACCCTTTTCTTGCCATTCTGGTTCTTGCTCTAGCTGCGTTGGTAAAGTAGTTGAAGGTGATATTGACCAGTCCGACCAAATTTTCTTGGATGATGAACAGGTTGAAAAAGGATTTGCTTTACTATGTGTCACTTATCCTCGTTCAGACTGTACAATTAAAACTCACCAAGAGCCTTATCTTGTCTAGTTCTAGTTCTAGTTCTAGTAAATAATTGAATTTCGCAAAGTATATTTTTCAGTCGTAGCTTAATTTAAGCTATGACTTTTCTAATTTAAATACTGTTTATAATTCAATACATACTCCACGGGTTTACAATCTGAGTTTTTATCTAAAGTATGAGGTGAAATTATTTCATGCCCTTAGAGTAATCTAAAAGTGTAATCCCTACTTCTACAAAGGATAGCTATCAAAAATTATTTTTCGATTTTAATTAAGATGAAACTTGTTATAAACAATGTAATATTGTTGCCTATTTATCTCGACACTTGGAATGAAAAAATATAGAGTATATAAAATTACTATTAGGATAGAAATATCTAACCATATTAGTAGGTAGTTATAATTAAATTTAATCATGTAATAGAATGTAAGGTTGGTAAAAAATTATGGTTGCTAATCTAGTACAACGCCTTTTGGCAAACCTATTGCAGTCTACAGGAAGACTAATTCGCAAAGGTATAGTCCTCAGGGTAAGCGCAACGCCGGTTAATTTTTTCTCTACCTACTCTTATAAGATTAAATCAACTGAAATTTATTTATTTTAAAATGATTAAATTTATTTCAGGCAAGTTTTAATTATCTGGAGATGAAGACTAGATTAAATCTAATTAAGGTTAATAAATTAAATGAGTTTTTATCTTTTTTATATTAAAATCATCATCTTTTGTCATTAAATTAATTACTATTCTAAGTAGTAATAATAGTTCCTTATATATTTTTAATACCAAGTATATTTTCGGCATATAAGTATCAATCGCTGACAAATATCAAGATTCGTAGTTTAAACTTTTCGATCACAAAAAAATTAATAGCAGAAATGAACGCAGTGAAGTAAATAATGAATTAGTTGCTTAGTTAATTCATTATTAATGAATAGCTAGAAAATAAAACATATTTACACCGAATCACAACCCAACAATGAATCAAAATAATTACCCTTCTATAAGTGATGTTGTAACTCAATGGCTGATGTCTTATGAGATAACCTTCAAAACTTGAACAAACACAGCGAGAATGGCAACACAGCTTTGATTAAAGTCACTTTCATAAGGTAACTACATAGTGCTTAAAAAGTTAATCGATGCAGACGTAGACATTAATACAAAACATAATGATGTAAATAATGCTTTATTTCTCCTCCGGGCAAGACAAGAGGCAGGAGGGAAGATTTAATTGAATTGCTTCTAAAAAATAATATTAATAATGATAATGGTGTAACTGTTTTGATGTGTGCAGCAAAGCCAGAAAAAGCAGAAGTATTCAAGTTACTTCTAAGATATAATCCAAATCTGGAATTGCAAAATTTAGACGATTATCGAGCTATTGATTCTGCTAGTAATATTGAAATTTTAGTAATTCTGAAAAATGTCTAATATCGAAACGACTGGTAAGATATTCCATTCAGCTACAAAGCATTCTTACTTATCTGTAATGCTCGATCCTAACTATGTCGATTCATCAACTCAACCATCTGCATTTAAATTGTATCCCAAGTTTTATAGAAGGATGCAACTAGATATCAATAATCCGCTTCATGATTTTATTTCGTTAACAAGTGCAGTTACTTCGGGAAAAAATTATCAATGGTGCACTGCTCATAGACGTGTAAATCCCTCTGCTGGAGGTTTATATCCGACAGAAGTTTATGTACAAATTAGAGGGGTAGAAGGAATTACAAACGGTATCTATCATCTAGAAATTGCGAGTAATTCTTTAACTTTAATTTACGAACTGATAGATGATGGCTTAGAATCCTATATTTTTAATGAAAAAATTACTAAAAAAAGTATCAAAGGATTCATCTTTTTAATTAGTTGCGTTTATTATAGGTCAGGTTGGAAGTACAAAAATCGGGGTGTTAGGTACTGCTTTCTCGATAGCGGGCATCATTTAGGTGCAATCGAAGCTGCTGCTTACCTTCATAATAGAAATATCAAATTCTTGTTTGATTTCGATAAATTAGCTCTCAATACCGATTTAGGTTTTGAGAATAAAGAATTTGTAACTGCTTGTGTAGTATCTGGAGAATTTGAAGATAAAAAAGTTAGACGCTTAAGGTTACCAATTCCTTTTGTGTGTGGAACTGATTACTTTGAACAAAACACATTTATTGAGCAAGCCTATAATGAAACATCTATTTTATTAAGTTCTAAGCAGAAGTTACAGTACCCTCAAACTAAGTTTGATAGAGAAAAATTTCGTCAAACTATTAATAGCAGACGTTCAGTCAGACGATTTCAAAGAGATTCTATTTCATTTCAAAATTACTCTGAGATATTAGAAATATTGCAACAACCGATATCTTGCGAGGATTTTGAAGAAATAGAAATATATTCTGTTGTAAATCGTATAGAAGATATGTCTCCGGGCTTATATAAAGGAAAAAAATTAATTAAAGAAGGATACTTTCATGAAAAGGTAGGTTATTTATGTATTAATCAACTAATAGTTAGAGATAGTGCCCTGACTCTATTTTTTATCTCTGACTATAGAAATTATCAAACTGTAATGCAACTAGCTGGTTTGGTAGGACATAGGCTATATTTAGCGAGTAATTACCTAGGAATGAATTGTAGTGGTATCGGGGCTTTCTACGATGATGAAGTCCAGGAATTATTAGAAACATCAAAAGATGTTCTCTACACAATTGTCATTGGAAATTAACTAGTAATAACAAGGAGAAAATACACTAAGATGACTTGGCAAAATTACTTTTGGAACCATGAAGATTCTCGTTCTGTGCAACCAACCTCAGCTGATATTGTTCTGCGACAGCAGTTAGAATCCTACATTGGTAAATTCTTTTTTGACAAGAGCGATCGCACGATTAAAAATCTATTGTGTGACTGTCGCTGGTATGTTACTTCCCATGCTGGTGAAACGGTTTTAGTTATCGAGTGTCCTGATCAAAAAACTAATTGGAAAATCTTACAAGAAGTGATTCCAATGGCAAATTTACTCAAGGAAATATGCAGCACTGCTAAAATTCGTATTTGTCCGCCGGATTCTCATATGACACCTCATGAAATAAGGGTGGATGAAATCTCAGTATATCGTTATTGGTAACTTCAAGAGTCCCTGTGAAAAGTGGTGAAACATGACACGGTGTTTTAAAATTAGGATTAAGTATAAAAGCCTATAACAGAGATATGATAAGAATATGTCTTCTGTATATAGCCTTGATACGGGAGAAAACGAAGCAGCGCAATTCGTCTATGATGTTGCTGTAGCACCATCGTTTAATCTTTATTAATGTTTTAGCCTGATTTTACCTTGAGTCTGATTTTACTCTTGACTTAATAATCAAAGTCAGCTCTTCAAACACAGAATCAGCTGATGTTTTCACAACTGGACTCAACTCCCAGCCGAAATCAAGATTTGCGGCTTCAATTAAATAGACACTAACATTAGAGGGGAAATCATCTCGAAAGATTTTCCTACCAGCGAACAAAGCATTATCCCAGCGAAAATCATGTAAGGTATAACTAGGTTCCTTCAAACTTTCAATTTCACTTCCTGGGACTTGAAAAACTGCACCAGGTTCTGAACCTGTAGAACTTGCATCAATAATTATCAGTTGGGTGCTACCTTTGGCTTGAAACATGACTTCCATTCCCGCAGTACCGCAATCGTAAACTTTCACCTGTGGATGAGGATTTTCAGCTAGATAATGCTGTAAGCGTTGGGCAATAATTACACCTACTGCATCATCACTCCGGTTAAAGTTACCACAGCCAATTATTGCTAGCATAGTTAAAGATTTTTCCCTAACTGGGTGTGGGATGTCTACTATATGTAGATTTTTCAGAGAAAATAGTTACTGGAGAACATATTTACATATTTTTTTGAGTGGAGTTCTTTTTTTAATCAAGATGGGAAGTAACTATACCATTTAACCAAATATCTGAATCGCGAATTTCTAATTTGATGATTCCACAATTAGGAATTTTCAAGGAGTCCATAAAAGCTCGAAATCGACTCATACTAATAGAATCGATTTTAGTAGTATTTGTCAGTGTTGACCATAAAAAAGCACGCATAAAGGTTTCATGAGTGAATACAGCAACTAATTTTTCATTTAGATGAAAAATCTTCTCGCGAAATTCTTGGACTCTTTTCATTAAACCTGCAAATGATTCAGCACCTTCACCATCTACATAAGAAGGGTCGCATTTTTGCCAATACTCAGCAGACATTGGTTTTCTTTCTGTAAGGGTGGTATTTTTGCGTCTCTCCCGCGACAAATAAGTAAATTCTTGAATTAACCATTCAACTTGAGGAGTTGAGGGAAAACGCTCAATAGTTGGTGCTGCTGTTTGTTTTGTGCGAATGTAACCAGAGGTGACAATTAATGAAGGTGCTTCTTTAAAAGCTGGAGGAACAAGTTTAGCTTGCTCCCTTCCATGTATTGTCAAGTTAGTGGTCGCGTTTTCTAGGACTCTTACACCCGCATTCGCTTCACTCTCACCGTGTCTAATTAACCAAATTGTAGTCATGTTAGGAACTTGATAATATTCTTTGCTTGATAGATTAACCTTTTAAGGGGTAAGACAACTAGGCAAAAAACTACAATTTTTTTTGATTACCCTCTCAATAATTGGTTGTAGTAATGATGAGTGTCCACAAAGTGATGTTGCGGTAGCACCTGCCATGAGCGATGACCCGAACACGATCGCTTTACTTTTAATTTATCTAATATGCTCTAAATTCAGGCTACAGATAATGAATCAAGTAAAAATTATATTCTGCAATTAAATTTTGCAAGTGTAGCCTAGCTAAATGAAATGGGTATAAACTTTATTTTTATAAATCTTAGATTCAGTAATATTTTTAATGTCGTTAACTGGTGAATTTACGAAGTTTATTTTAAATCATCAATTTCAAATTTTTTTCTCTTTGGCACACTTGATTTTCAAGTGTGCCTTTAGATTAGATTTATTCAAACTTTATTTATTTTATTTTTAAAAAACTGTCTACTTCTTGATTTCTAGAATAAGTGTAGAGTTCGTCTAATTTATCTAAAGGAGTTAACATTATTCCTAATTTGGGTAATTCTCTCATATCTACAAGTACAAAGTACATTCCCTTACCTTCATATTTAGAAATTAGTTCCATAAGGGTTGATCTGATGTAGTACTCTTCTGCTTCTGTAATATCGTGATGAAAAATTAAATGTACTTCCCCATCGAAATGAACTTCACCCGAATAAATATTTTTTCTAACTTCGACTGTAATTTGAACTGGGCAAGTAACAGTTTTTATGGTGGGCATATTGCAATAAAGTAGAGTGTAAATAGCTTTTTAATTGAAACAGGACTTACGTAACCACAATTTGTCATTACAACTCAAATATAGTCAGGGAAAGCATAAGTCCTATAAAAATTGTCAAGATATTTTGAGAATATGGTAAGGAAAATGATAAATTATTAGATGTCTCTCCTTATACATTTTTCATAGATATAATAGAGACTATTCCATATTCATCAACAGATATTTCTCATCAAATTCATACAGAAATTGAATTACACTTTGCACGGGTAGAAATTGCGCTTTTTATATTGCTCTGGGCACATCAAATAATTTCACCTGATGCTTTAGAGATTGTAAACCCGTGCAGTATGGTTTAACCTTTCAATTCAACGTTATATTTTTGAGCTATTTGAGTTAGTTTCTCTAACTGTTGTTTCTCAGCTTGAGCTACAAGTTCATCTGCTTGTTGGGGGTCATTTCCCTCCTGGGGAAACAGATATTTAACGTATAGGGAAATAAAATCCACAATAGCTGGTGTACCTTGTAAAGCATGGTTATCTGCTTGTTTGCCAGCAAAAACAGCCGCCATTCCGTCTTTAATGGGGTTATTTTTAACTTTCATAAACCCATCTATAAGATGCTGAATATATTCAGTTGGAGCCAAATTAACCAACTTACCTTTATGAGGTTTAAATTCATATCCAACCTCCTGTGCTTGCTCTGTAACGCACCATTCTGTAAATTCTTGTAGTCCTTCTTCAGGAACATTAGGAAGATATTGATGTATTTGTATGTTAGACAAAAGTTTACCTTGTATTACTTTATTTTTTTTATAGAACAGGACTTACGCAGTCGTGACGAACAACTAGACTTTGTTTCAATACGGTTTAGATTCAATGCGGTTTAAATAAATACAAATTTACTTATATTTGAGGAGTTGAGGGATTCTCCCCCGAACCCCATCCAGAATGTGATGGTAGGTAATTGGGGGAAATTTTTGAAAGTTAATGAGTATACAAAAATGCTTAAATACCATTAACAACTAAAAAGCATCAATCAATAATGAGACTCAATCCTCTGCTCCCTAATTAATCTTGAATCATCTTGAATCAACCATATTGAGTTTTGTATAGAACCTTCGACATAACTAATAATTAGCCCTTAGGGTACCAGGGTAAGCTAATACTCCCCTACGGTAGTAACGGATTTTAGATTATTTGTGCGTAAGTCCTGTAATGGTAGCTAACTAAGCAGTACGAAAACGTGCTAATTCTTCACCTGTTTTGGCATCGTGAGCGTGAACTGTACAAACCAAGCAAGAATCAAAAGAACGAGCCACATGACCTACTTCTATAGGGTCCCTAGAATCCTCTATAGGTGTACCAATTAATGCTTCCTCCACAGGACCTCTATTTCCTTCCGAATCACGTGGACCACTGTTCCAGGTACTAGGAGCAACTATTTGATAGTTCTTGATTTTGCCACCTTCAATTTCTACCCAGTGACATAAAGAACCCCTTGCTGCTTCGGTTGCACCCCAACCTATTCCGTCTTTCTCTTGGGGTTTGATGTACCAAGGGTCATTAAGACGAAACTCTCGCAAACAGCGTTCAGCTTGACGATATAGCTTAACTATTTCATGGACTCGCGCTAATTGTCTTAGATGGATGCTAGCACCACCCATTTGTTTAAACATATCAAGAATAAACCCATCATGATGCTGCCAAGATTCACCATGCTTACCACCTGCGACTAACTGACGAGCTAGAGGTCCAGCTTCTAAACGTCCGTAGTCTTCATGTGTTACCGCAGTAGACCAAGAGTACTTACCATCAAAGTCTTTATCGTTTTTTTGAATGGGTTTAGTAGTACGTTGAAAGGGATGGATATCAGTATTCTCTTCTGCATACCAAGAATGAGCTGTACTTTCCCGTAGGAAATCATGACGCATGGCAATATGGCTATCGGTATTACCGTCATATACACCACTTTTCATAATCATGGCATTGCTACGATCTTCAATAGTGGGGTGTTGATATTTGGCTTCGTGGGGCAAATATCCCCAAGTCACATATTTACCAACTCCTGCACCATATTTATCCAAACCAATCTCTTTACCCATACGCCAATAAAAACCCAAATCAGAGCTACTATGACTAGGACTTTCCTCTAGCCATACCATAAAGTCTTCATAGGTTTGAATCTGTTCATATCTTTCTAAAGAGCACCCTAACCAGACTTTTTCTAGCCAATTGCTGCGGAAAAATTCCAGAATTGACCAAGCGCGGGTAACATCGGTCAAAGTCGGAGCGCACATGACTCCACCAGGCACCATATAACTGCTGTGGCAACTAGTGATATTCTAAAAATGTTAGAGATTAACGTTTTATAAAACCTAAATGATATTCACTAACATTTTATTTTCACCATCACAGCTTATAAATAAGAGAATATTTAGGGAATGAGCGGACAAAATCATAACCAGGACAGTAATCCTTATAGAAAGAGTGACTGCGATCGCATATCTACACAGGAATACATAAATGAATATTCACATAACTATTCCCACGAACATTCAACCGACTCATTCTCTGATATATTCGCGGATTTTGAACCGCAGAACACTACAGACGGTAGCTATAGGGGAACGATGGCGAAAATTAAGGCGACAGAATTAAAATATCAAGAGATTTTTGAGCAAAAGTTAGCTGAAGCAAATACTAATTTAAAAAGGGATAGAATTAGAGTTCGCATCAAACAAACCGGTTTATCTCTCCAGTTACGAGCAACCTTACCCCTGAAACCAGATGATTTCAATACTTCCCTAGGAAAAACTAAAAAACAATATGATATATCCTTGGGTATACCAGCGAATTTAGAGGGACTAAAAACTGCTATTGAAGAAAGTTATGAATTAGGTAAATTAATCGCTCGTCATACTTTTGTATGGAACGACAAGTATTTAGGAATCAGACTCAGGGAAAAAAATAGAAAGAAACAACAAATAAAAACTATTGGGGAATTATTAGATAAATTTGAAGAGAACTATTATAAAACCCGTCAAAAAACTGTAACTAGTCAAAATACCTTTGCTAATTATATATCAGTTATAAAAAGAAACTTTCCTTTAAACACCTTAGCAACCAAAGATAATTTTGAAAAAGTAATTAATCCATCCCAAGGAAATAAAAAAAACGAACTAATTGCAGTATCTTCGGTTTTTATCAAAACCTTTCAGTTAGGATTTACCCTTGATGTCAAACGCGATCGCGTTACTCCGAGCTACCGAGAGATTCCCGACGACCAGAAAATCATTAATTCCTTCGAGTTATTTGAAAAATTTGCTCTCAACCGTAAAAATACAAATATTTGTGATGAAACCGATACTTGGGAAATGTGGCGTTGGGTATATGGAATGCTTGCCACATACGGTTTAAGACCGCGAGAAATCTTCGTTAAACCAGATATTAACTGGTGGATGTCAGCACAAAATAAAGATAATACCTGGAAAGTCCACAAAGATACCAAAACCGGATATCGGGAAGTCATTCCCTTTGTTCCCGAATGGATTGAACTATTCGACTTAAAAAATCCCCAACCATTAAAAATATTAGATAGAAAAATCTCCAAAATTACATCCGTGCAAAGTATTAACTGGATGCGTAGAGATATATCCAGATGGTTTAGAAAGGTAGGAATTCAATTCCAACCCTACGACCTGCGTCATGCTTGTGCGATTCGCTCCCACCTCCAAGGAATACCCATTAAAGCCGCATCAGATAACTTGGGTCATACAGCAGACGAACATACAAAAACCTATCAGCGTTGGTTTGGAATAGAAAATCGGAAAAAAGCCTTTGGTGAAGTCATGGGTCAAAAATCACTGATTGAATTGCAGAAGAATGAAATCATTGCGCTGCGAATGGAGAATGAGAAGTTAAGATTAGAAGTTGAGAAATTGAGGTTTCGGGGGGAGGGTTGAAAATTGAATGATTGAAAGTTGGATGTTCCCGGTAGATGAGCAAATATTTGTGTTTTTTTGATGTAATTAAATTACTTGGTATTAGGCTTTAAATCTTAATTTAGCCATAGAGACCATGTAAAATAGCATAGTTTGCCTGGTGAGTTTAAAATTTTTAGTGGTTTTTACTAGTAGGTAGAAAATATGAGGGTGGCTAAAATTGAGGTGAATTCTGTAGGGCAAAGTCATGAAAAATATCGAAAAAGATGGCGTTTGGTTTCTCCCAAATAATCCGGAAAAGCAAGTATATGGTAAGCTCACATTTTCCACTGATGAATCTCCCAAACTCTTCTTATTTGACCAGTTACAGGAAGTCAAATTCCACGATACCATTCCTATAAGATTAGATTTTGAAATTATTAACGGATATTTAGTCGATGGACAAAAGGTTACACTCTGCCATTGCTATCAACCCATAGAATTCAAAACAGGTATTCAAACTAGTACCATTCACGCAAGATATTTACTTATCGGACATCAATTTAAAACATTAAAAGAAATTGTATTAAAAGGTGTTTCTGTAAGATATAAAAATTTAGAAGAATGGATAAATTTACCAAATTTTGAAATTAATTGGTCTATCAATGAAGAAAGAAAGAAAGAAAGAAAGAAAGAAAGAAAGAATATTAAAGAAATCAATGTTAAGCAAAAAACATTAGAACCTATTGAACTCGGTAAGCTTTTAGATTTTTCAATCATTCTTTATGATGAAACAATTGATTTACAAAAGCTGCAAATAGCGAATTTTATTGGGCGTATAGGTAGAAAAATTTCACTTGAAGAGAAAAAATCTATCACTTTCCGAACAGATTCCGAAAAAAGCTTGGAAGAAATCATTAATGTTATCTACTTATTTCAAGAACTATTGATTTTTGCTTCTGGACAAATGACTTATCCTTATAATATTCAGTCAATAATTAAAGTTATAGAAAAAGATGCAAAGATACCTGAACACGTATATCTTGATTTGATAACAGGTTCACTCCCACTAAAAAATATTGCAAAAAGTGAATTGGGCTTTGAGATAAAAGCGTTTGAAGAAGAAAAAGAAAAACTAGTTGCAATTGAAATATATTTTAATGTTGGAAAGTTAGATAACTTGGATGCAAAATTTGATTCGCAACGAGTTTTATTTTGCTTCAAGGATGTAAAAGAACAGTTTGATGAACTTTTAAATCTTTGGGAGCGCAATTCAAAGGATTTAGAGCCAATAATAGATTTATATTTAAGACTAATGTATGTACCAAGGCGACATATCAACGACTTTTTTCTAAGCCTTGCTCAGGCAATAGAAGCGTTTCATAGTCTTGCACATGATGGAAGCCATCTTGATAAACAGGTTTACAAATCAGTGATAAGGAAAACATTGGAGAAAGCTGTAGATTCTATTCCAGATTTTGTTCCTTCTGACAATGAACAAGATAGTGTAGATTTGAGGAAATACAAAATGATTCTAAAAAAGGAGAAGCTTTCACATCTAAATAGTTATTCTTTACGAGAGCGATTAGAAGAAATAATAAGTGAGTATAGATCCTGCCTACCTGATAACTTCTTTGCATCTTCGGATGAGCAGAATGATTTTCTTAAGAAAATTAGAAAGACGAGGAATTATCTGACTCATTTATCTTCTAAAAAAGATAAAGATGTGTTGTCTGGTCAGAATTTGCTACTCTTGACCCAGAAGTTGAAGATGGTACTAGAAATCTGTTTACTAAAACAACTAGGTTTAGAAGATTTGGATATCAAAAAAATGATTTCTGAAAACAGGTAGTTTTCATTCACAAGCAGGACTTGTAATCTTAAAAACGTATTAGTACTTGTCGGACTTATCAAAACTTCAGTTCAATTACAATTTGCTCAAGCTGCATCAATTATAAAACTATCAGATTCTGTCACTTGTACTTTCACCTGGGAATAAGTTTCAATCCAAGCCATAGCTCCACAACCCAAGGCATCTTCAGGTCGATAAACGATTTCGCAAGGACCGTTGACTTTAACTGAATAACCGTAAATATTGCTGTCGTAACGCTTCACTGTAAATACAGGAGCTAAATTTTCTTGATTTAGATTTTCTCGAATTCTATGTTTATTGACATGAATTTTAGTTATTGCAGGATTTCTTCTGCGCCATTTAGCCCTGGGTCCGCGACTGCCTCGACTAATTACAGGATTTCCTTGAAATAAAGGGATTATCCAAGTTCTTCCAACTTTATATGCTCCCTTGACTCTACCCTGAGCAAGTAAGTAGCGCATTCTAGAAGTTGAAATATTTAAAATTTCTGCTGCTTGGGTAGTACCTACATACATGATGAAAAAACTATTGCGGATGAGATTTAGTTTTATTTTACTTTATCAGGACTTACGCACTCGTGACGAAAAACTAGACTTTGCGCTTACTTCCCTACGGTCGTAATGAGGAATTTACGTTATTGTTGCGTAAGTCCTGATTTATTTTGATTGTCCTTTTTAAACGTTTATATTCTTATTTGCGTCTTTATATTGAGAAAAATCCAAATTTTTATTTCCACATAGAGAAAATCAATATACATTCAAGGAATTAATGATAAAAGCTGTGTATACAAACTTAGCAAAATAATTTTTCTTGTAACTGAGTGATATTGAACTTAATAACAATGCAAAATTATCGCCTTACTTTGAAGCGTGTGGGTGCTGTACTTATTGCAGTAGGAATTCTTAAAATTGCTTACATTCTCTATCTTACATTCCAAGGTAAAAGTCATCCCTCTTGGTCTAATATCTTATTTTTGATAGCGGGTATTGTCCTATTTCGGGGTAACTTACGCGCTGTTCCCATTGTGAGATGGTTTGCTGCTTTGTCGTTTTCTACTTCATTAGGCAGCCTGATATTACTCCCTTTTATAAAACCTTTAGAACTATGGATAATTGAATTCCATCTCAATACAGTTAGTTTCTTAACTTGGAGTTTTATTAAAATTTTAGAAATAGCTTTGTCTTTTTGGGTTTATTTACAACTTCGCTCCGTATCTATAAACCGTTCAACCTCGAAATCTGCATTTATATTCGGATTTATTTTAATAGCCATATTGAGCAGTCTAATGTACTTGACGCAGACTAGTACAGATGGAATCAAAGCAGTAGAAATAGCTCGCTCTAAATATGGAGAAACCTATAAATATCATATTACTGCTATGGAATGGTCTGGAGGAAGAGTCAGAGCAAATATAAGTGCATATAATAGGCGAGAGGTAAAACCTGTAAAAGTAGAATGGGAGAAATAATAAAAATTACTACTAATTAATTAGTTCCAACAGATAATTTTCAAGCACCTACCCCACACAGAATCGAGTCGGATAGCTGTTTATTATACTGACGTTTTCTATATAACGACCCTATATGAGGTATTCTTGTGCTACAATGAGAATGATTATCATTGTCAAAATTATCCTCCTAAGCCTTTCTATCTGACTTGTTTTAAGGTTAAAAAGGTTGCAGGAAAGAGGCTAGACGCGCTATACCCATTACTCCTATACTCCTATGCTAAGTGTTGAAACTCCGAAACCTCAGTTAAAGACTTCATTTATCGAACGGCTGCAAAATCCAGATCGTCCAGTGATAATCTTTGATGGCGCAATGGGAACTAACATCCAATCCCAAAACTTGACCGCCGAGGATTTTGGTGGAGCGGAATATGAAGGTTGTAATGAATATTTAGTCATCACCAAGCCAGAGGCAGTGGCGAAGGTTCATCGTGATTTTCTCGCAGCGGGGGCAGATGTTATCGAGAGTGATAGCTTTGGATCTAGTCCCTTAGTCCTCGCTGAGTATGACCTAGCCGATCGCGCCTACGAGATAAGTAGAAAAGCGGCAGAGTTGGCGCGCAGTTGTGCTTCGGAGTTTACGACTCCCGAGAAACCAAGATTTGTGGCAGGTTCCATCGGTCCAGGTACGAAGCTGCCTACCCTCGGTCATATTACCTATGATGAATTGAGAGCGAGCTTCATGGTACAAGCGGAAGGTCTCTATGACGGGGGAGCCGACCTTTTCATCGTGGAAACCTGTCAAGATGTTCTGCAAATTAAGGCGGCACTGAGTGCGTTTGAGGCGGTGTTTGCGAAAAAAGGTTCGCGCATCCCCTTAATGGTGTCCGTGACTATGGAAATCCAGGGAACCATGCTGGTGGGGACGGATATCTCTGGGGTGCTGGCAATTTTGGAACCCTTCCCCATTGATATCTTGGGGCTAAATTGTGCGACGGGTCCCGATTTGATGACTTCTCATATCAAGTATCTGTCAGAAAATTCACCGTTCCCCATTTCCTGTATTCCCAATGCGGGACTACCAGAAAATGTTGGCGGTCAGGCGGTTTATAAAATGACCCCCGAAGAATATACAACTGCCATGACAGGGTTCATTGGGGAACATGGAGTTCAGATTGTCGGTGGTTGCTGTGGTACGCGCCCAGCACATATTAAAGCTTTAGCCGATGCAGTGGATACGACCCCACTAAAAGAGCGTTCGGTGCGAAAAAATGCTGTAGGGGAAATTCGAGAATCCCTCTCCTATACGCCAGCAGCAGCTTCCATTTATTCCGCCCAAACCTATGAGCAGGATAATTCTTTTCTAATCGTTGGCGAGAGATTAAATGCCAGTGGTTCTAAAAAAGTCCGCACCCTGTTGAATGAAGATGATTGGGATGGGTTGTTGGCGATCGCCAAATCCCAGGTCAAGGAAGGCGCACATATGCTGGACGTAAACGTCGATTACGTCGGGCGTGATGGAGAACGGGATATGCGAGAACTAGTATCGCGACTGGTGAAACATACGACGCTCCCGTTGATGCTTGATTCCACCGAGTGGACAAAAATGGAAGCTGGTCTCAAAGTCGCCGGGGGTAAATGTTTGCTCAATTCCACCAATTATGAAGATGGAGAAGAGCGATTTTTTAAAGTGTTGGAATTGGCGAAGGAATATGGTGCAGGGGTTGTCATCGGCTGCATCGATGAAGAGGGAATGGCTCGAACCGCCCAGAAAAAATTCGAGATTGCCCAACGGGCTTATCAGGATGCGCTCAAGTTTGGGATTCCACCCCATGAAATTTTTTATGACACCTTAGCCCTACCGATTTCAACTGGGATTGAGGAGGATAGGGAAAATGCCAAAGCAACCATCGAATCAATTCGACTGATTCGGGAAAATCTGCCCGGTGTCCATTTTATGCTGGGGGTCTCTAACATTTCTTTTGGCTTGAGTCCAGCCACTCGCATCAACTTAAATTCGGTCTTCCTGAATGAAGCGATGAAAGCTGGGATGGATGGGGCGATTGTCTCCGCTGCCAAGATTTTGCCGTTATCGAAGATTACCGAAGAACATCAACAGGTCTGTCGTGATTTGATTTATGACAATCGCGGATTTGAAGGGAATATCTGCACCTACGATCCGTTGACGAAGCTAACGGAAATTTTTGCGGGTGTGAGTACAAAGGATGCTAGATCGGGTCCTTCCTTAGCAGATTTGCCCATCGACCAACGCTTGAAGCAACATATTATTGATGGGGAGCGGATTGGATTGGAGGATGCGTTAAAGGTGGCTTTAGATGCGGGTCATAAAGCACTGGAGATTGTCAATACTTTCTTGTTGGATGGGATGAAGGTTGTGGGGGAACTGTTTGGCTCTGGTCAAATGCAATTGCCCTTCGTGTTGCAGTCAGCCGAAACCATGAAATCTGCGGTTGCTTTCCTCGAACCCTACATGGAAAAAGTCGAAGGAGAGGACGAAGATCGCGGTAAAGGGAAATTCCTGATTGCCACCGTTAAAGGCGATGTCCATGATATCGGGAAGAATCTGGTGGATATCATCTTGACCAATAATGGCTACAAGGTTGTTAATCTGGGCATTAAACAAGCCATTGAAGCAATTGTCGAAGCCTATGAGCAGCATAAGCCTGATTGTATTGCCATGAGTGGCTTGCTTGTGAAGTCTACAGCATTTATGAAAGAAAATCTCGCAGCATTTAATGCTAAAGGGATTAAAGTCCCAGTGATTTTGGGCGGTGCGGCACTCACGCCAAAATTTGTCTATGGCGATTGTCAAGAGACTTACCAAGGGCAGGTGATTTACGGGAAAGATGCTTTTGCCGATTTGACCTTTATGGATCGGCTGATGCCCGCCAAAGAGCAGCAATCCTGGGTGGATACCGAAGGCTTTACAGGGGAATTTGCTCAGTTTAACCAAAAGGGACGCAAGGCGATTGAAGATTCAGATCGAGAACTTAATGGTGATGAGCCCAAATCTGATCAACCCACTGTCATCGATACCGAGCGATCGACAGAGGTCGCGATTGATATCGAACGTCCTGCGCCACCCTTCTGGGGAACGAAAATTCTTACTAGTGGGGATCTAGATTTGGAAGAACTGTTCTGGTACATGGATTTGCAGGCACTAATTGCTGGGCAATGGCAATTCCGTAAACCGAAAGACCAATCTCGTGAGGAATATGATTGGTTTCTGGCATCGAAAGTTTATCCGATCTTGGAAGAATGGAAGCAAAAAATTCGCACTGAACAATGGTTAGAGCCAACTCTAGTTTATGGTTATTTCCCCTGTGCAGCCATCGGCAATTCCCTTCACGTTTACGATCCAAGCGTCATCGAGCAGGGCTTAACACCTGCAACAGCAACTCCGTTTGTCACTTGGACATTCCCCCGTCAGAAATCCGGCCGTCGGCTGTGCATTGCTGATTTCATCCGACCAGTCGAACAGAATCAATTTGATGTCTTGCCTATGCAGGCAGTGACTATGGGAGAAATTGCTACCGAGAAAGCACAGGAACTCTATAAAGACAACAAGTACACCGATTATCTCTATTTCCACGGGGTGGCGGTGCAGTTGGCAGAAGCCTTGGCAGAATGGAGTCATGCCAGGATTCGGCAGGAATTGGGCTATGGGGATTTAGAGCCAGACAACATTCGCGATGTATTAGCCCAGAGGTATCAGGGTTCCCGGTATAGTTTTGGCTATCCAGCTTGTCCAACGGTCATGGATCAAGTGCCACAGTTGCAATTACTGGGATGCGATCGCATTGGGATGTCGATTGATGAGAGCGAACAGCTTTATCCAGAACAATCCACCACTGCTTTTGTCACCTATCATCCTGTCGCTAGATATTTTAGTGCTTAGAGCGATCGGCAATGGGGTCGCCCTGGATTTCAGGCGACCTCTGAGAGCTGATTCATAGAGAACCCAAAGGTGAGAATCGGCAGGAAGAATTCGGGGTTGCGCATCGGCATTGAGCATGTGAATAGTCGCTTGAAGGTGTTCAAAATCTTGTCCGAGCGCTATCGGAATCGTCGCCGTCGTTATGGTCTGCGGTGCAACTTAATTGCTGCCCTTTATAACTACGAGCTTGCCTTAGCGGCCTGAGTGAATAAAGCCTTCTATTATAGCATGATATGAATTATGCAAGAACTCTATAGTCTAAACAATAGTTATAATTGGCTTGTTGTTACAACTAACAATTATTAATGTCTAAATTAACTGGAACAGTAAAATGGTTTAACGAGACCAAAGGCTTCGGTTTCATTCAGCAAGAGAATGGCCCTGATGTTTTCGCTCACTTTAGTTGTATCACGGGTGATGGTTTCCGGACCCTGGTTGAAGGACAGAAAGTTTCCTTTGAGGTTTCTCAAGGACAGAAGGGTCCTCAAGCAGAAAATATAGAAGTCCTTTAGGACATACTGTCCCATGAGTTCTAGGCATTTAATGCAATCAGGATTGGCTAAGCCATGATATAAGGCTGTTCTATTTTTGGACTGAGCTTAATTAAGCAACCGCTAACAGCGATCTCAAAGTGAGTAAGGAAGGCGATCGCCACAGAATAAATATTCCATGGCGATCGACCCTCAACGCTAATAAGATTTTTGAGATTTAAACTAAATCAAAGCGATCGGCATTCATAACTTTATGGTCGCGATCACATCAAGACTTCGTGCTACGGCCTGCAACTAGTTATTGGTCCTCAAGTAGCGAGGCAATTTAGCCTAAATTTCAACTGGATTGGCTTTCAAAATAGAGGTATCTAATGAGTGAAACAGACGATGGATCGAATTGGCATCAAGATTTTATTGCCAGTAATTTGTTGGTCATTGGCTATAATGCTTGGGCTGGTCATCTGAGTCAGAAGCGCGGCGCGATCGTTTGCAGCACAAATTCTCCAACATTGGGGATTGGCGGGGAATCATTCAAAACTCATTTTGTCGGACGTTCTCGCCTTGCGCCGTTTTTGAATGCCTGGTTAGCGACTCCTGACACTGCAATATTGCACCATCACTTTATGACTGGTCACATCTTGGAAGTTGTGGATAATTATGATCCAACAACAGAGGTTGTATTGTTGCTGGAGTCTTTCGATCAAGCGATGTTCTTTTACTTGAAAAACCTACCCATCACACCACCTCAATGCTACGAGCAAGTCCGTAAGACCTGGGATGAATTCCAGCCAGGAGTTAGTGCTTGGCAAGATGAACAACTTCCAACAATCTGTCAGAACTGAGATTTTAACACCTAATTATTCTAGTGCTAATCTATACGACAAAAAATTTGTGGCAAGGGATTGCCCCTCTGCCAACCTTAGTGTGTTAGGCAGCTAATCGTCGTCTAACTAATAGTTAGATAGTCCAGAAGCGTCTGATATTCTGCTTAAATGACTGCCCATTCAGGCTATCGCCGCCTTTTGGAGATGTGTCAGTCAGTCTGCCTTAACCCCACAAATGTTTTGTAACTATTAGGAATTTGAGGAGTAAAGATATCATGGGTAAAGCAACGTTCAAACTTGAAAATCGCACCGGGAAGACAATTGAAAAGCTGATAGTTTTTTGGTCTACGGAGAAACCCTTGATTTTTGAAAAAACTCCGTATATCTGAAGAGTACAAAAATCGAAGGTTGTGTGTCGAATTCACACTGCACGCACGGGATATTTTTCAGAGAATTCCTCAACCAGCCAGCGTGGTAGAGCCGCCACTCCGCGTCCGCAGGCAACCATTTGAAGCATCATGTCTGCGCTCTCGACTACTTTCTGTTTTCTGACCGGTAATCTGGGTGCGATGTCTATAGTTGTTTGGACTGCTGCTTTCATATTTTCTCACTTTCTTAGCAGCTCAGTTATATTGCTTCCTTTTTTGAAACCCTGGGTTACACAGGAAAATAATCGTTTTAGGGAAAAATCAGGCAATGAAAATCATTCTCAGAATGGCTCTAAATTTGTAGAATTTTGGGGAAAATTTTAATTTTGAAAATAATTATCGTCTAATTTAAGGAAAAATCAGGTAATTACAGTCAATATATTCTCAAAATATCGACATATCAAAGATTTACGCCATTTATCACCATATAACTGCTGTGGGGCCATTGTCCGCCGAATAAAGCGTAGATTTCTACTGGTTTACTGGAAATGGTAATCCCTAATTCGTAGGAACTACCAGTAAAAGCAGAAAAGCGATCGCAGGCTTCTTTATAGAAGATACTATTTTGATATTTTTTGTTGGTTAAGTCTGTAGCGAAAATACCGTAAAAATAACGGGGTATACTCTGTATGGTTTCAACTATTTGACCTAAGTTTCTGGCTAAAATAGCATTGCGCGGAACCTCTGTACCCCAAGCGGTATCTAAAGCCCAAGCGGCACTAGTTAGGTGGGAAGCTCCACAAATACCGCATATTCGAGGTGTGACAATCAATCCTGCTTGGGGGTCTTTTCCCCGTAAGATAACTTCAAATCCCCGGAAGAGCTCGGCATGAGTCCAAGCATTGACGACGTGTCCATCTTCAATTTCGACACGCACGTCTAAATCACCTTCAACTCTTCCTACTGGGGAAATGTCTAATATTTCGACTCCCATTTTTATTCCTTTTACCAACTAGTCATTTATTAAGGTTGGAGTTATTAGTGGCTTTGTTGGTGTTAACGGTCAATCCATTCACCATTAACTATTAACTATCAACCCATACCTAAACTGTAAAAAAGTCTTCTTCTGCCCAGTCTGGTGCGATGTCTTTGGAGATGATACTCAGTAAAACGTAATCTTTCTTTTTAACTCCTGGTGGGGATTCTTTTGGTACACCCATGACAGTTTGAGTTTTAAATATAAAGTGGTACTATTAAATTTATATGTGAATAAATATATCAAATACTGTATGCGCATAGGTTACGCTCGCGTTTCAACTCGTCAGCAAGCAGACACAGAAGCTTTAGATCAGCAAATCAATCGATTGGAGAAAGCTGGAACTGAAGAAATCTTATATGACATTGAATCTGGGAGAAAGGATACTAGAAAAAACTTCAAACAGTTGATTAATCTTGCAAAAAGTGGAGTTGCAACAGAAATAGTTGTTACTAGGTTGGATAGACTGGGAAGAAATGTCATTTCCATTCATAAAACAATAGAAACACTGCAAAAAGCCGGAGTAAAGCTGACCATTTTAGATTCCCCCCTGGGAGATACAAGTTCTGCTTTTGGATGGTTAACTATCAATAACATTGCCGGATTAGCAGAATTTGAAAGCAGGTTGCTCTCCGAACGTATTTCTCATGGAATTGAATATTATCGCTCCAAATTAAAATATTTTGGTAAACCTCCTTTTGGTTATGCAAAAGATGAAAGCGGTAAATGCATTCCTCACCCTTCAAACTGGGCGATCGCTAAAAAAATAATTCATCAGCTCTACGATAATTCTTTTGCTTCTATTTCCCGTTGGTTAGCCCAAAATCATAAAATCAAAATGTATCCCTCTAGTGTGCGGAATTGGCTGCATAATCCGGCGCTACGAGGGCACACATTCTATAAACTCAAGTCCGGTGAAATAGATAGACATTACTCTACCCATCAAGCACTGATAACAGAAAACCAATACGAAGATTTAGCCAAAATCACCGCCCACACCAATAAAAAAGACCCACGCAAATTTAAACCCCATATCTTAGCGGGGATATTTAAATGTGGAGTCTGCGGACATGCAATGACTAAAACTAAAGCAGGAAAGCAATTTCAATGTACCCAATATAAGAAATTTGGTAAATCTGGATGCAGTAACCAAAAGACAATCGCCAAATCCATAGTTAAAAAAGAGGTTACTAAAGTTCTCACCCGATATGCTTTGGAGGTTGTACAAGAAGTCAATAATCGAACCCAAAAAAATGAAGTTACTGATGAAAAATTAGTGATATTACAACATCAACTGCAAACACTCCAATCCCTTCCTGATAACCCAGCCATTAAACACGCGATCGCTGAGTTGGAGGGACAAATAAAAAATTACGAGCAACAAAACCGTGCCCGTAATTCCAAAACGAAGGAAGATTATTTAATGTTGCACTCCTTTGCTCATTCGGATTTCTGGGAATTATTATCCGATACAGAGTTCAAAGTTATTTGTTTGCGTTTTCTTGAATCTGTTACCTTCAATGGTGGTAAAGACATAGAAGTTTGTTTGCGAGATATTTCTCTACCATAGTTAATTGCTTTTTCTCGAATACTTTGCCAAATATCTTTATCTAACATCAACATTTGTCCTGAGGCATGATTTATTTTGAATGGTTTGATCGATTAATTCTGCTCTTGGAGAACATAGAATTAATTTGAAAACTATTTCTTATCAATTCAAGCCTTGTTGAGTTTTATAATTTGACATTACAATGTGATATTAAAATACCTCAACCAATGACATCAGGGCATGGACTAGGGATTTATTTGGGCTTAAATCACTTTTTGGCAACCTTAGATGGTGAATTGGTTGATAGACCTCGATTCTTTGTGGATAGGCAACGCAAGCTGAAATCGCTGCAACGCCAACTGAAGCGCAAGAAAAAAGGATCTAGAAAATTTTGCCAATTTCATCAACGAAATGAGTAGTCCCAATGAACCAAGAATCCCCGCGCCTTCAGGACGGGGAGTTGTCAAGAGATTTGGCTCCATCCTTCGTTTGGAAAAGATTAATTTGTTTGATTGGCACGAACTTCGATATCTTCAAGTGTTTGCAGTAAAAGACCCTTAGCTTGCATCTCCCAACCTAACTTTTGAATGCCAATCGAAAGCAGCCTTATCATAGGTTTGAGATAGTTGTGTGGTTGTAGGATAAACTCGTTGAAGAGAGACTCGCCACCATCCGATTGTCCATTCCATTGCTTTCATAATTTTTACTCCTATTCCGCTCTAAGATTTCCTATAAAAATTCTTCCCTCACTCACTCCAACCCATAGGTAATCTTTCACCGGGAAGAGAGTAGTTTGTGATATCTAATTCTCAAGGGCAGGAAAATCATTAATGTTCGATTATTTGCTCTGGCTGCATTTAATTGTTAGTTGGGAATTCGGAGGTTTTACTCAGCTTTTTTCGCCACAATAAAAACCGCCTTTAATTTAAATATTCCTTTGTTCGTGATTTTATCCGGTTGCCATTGGTAGTCAATTTTAAAACCAGCATCAGTTAAACTTTTCTCTAATTCCTTGACAGTAAAAACCTTTACTAAGGGTATCAAACGAAAGAATATTCCAATTGGTGCAATATACTTAAACCATTTCATACTATCTCCAAGACATGCCGTACTAGTGACAAAAACTCCTCCCGATTTCACCATCTTATAGACTTTATTAATTACAGCTTCTTTGTCTTCTAATAAATGTAAAATACCAAGACCTAAAACAACATCTAAACTACTATCGGAAAGCTTTAATTCATCGATAGTTAATTGTTCAAAAGTAATATTGTTGATATTTTGTGCATCTGCTTTACTTCTGGCAATTTCAATCATTTTTGATGAGAAATCTATTGCACGAATATGTTTAACATAGGGAGCGTGAATAATAGCAGTACCTCCGGTTCCACAACCAAACTCTAATACTTCCATATGGGGTTTTAAGTATTCTTGCGTGACCTG
>ERZ1740062.170-NODE-170-length-50285-cov-5.135855_pt1 | contig 50285 bp, 53 predicted proteins | sample MGYA00581741_ERZ1740062 | MGnify/ENA primary metagenome ERZ1740062 (study PRJEB43018, sample SAMN04849747) | marine metagenome | isolation source: floating plastic debris | place: Pacific Ocean | collected 2008-09-01 | study: EMG produced TPA metagenomics assembly...
AGAACAAGACCAGTAGCGATGAACCCAGTGGATCACCCAATGGGAGGTGGTGAAGGTAGAGCTTCAGGAGGTCACCCAAGATCGAAGAACGGTATCCCAGCAAAAGGATTCAGAACCCGTTCCAAGACCAAAGATTCCAATAGATACATTGTAGAACGTAGAAAGAAATAAAAGCAAAGTAAATGGCACGTTCATTAAAAAAAGGACCATACGTTCATCACAGTCTAGAAAAGAAAGTTCAGAACAATATTGATTCTGGAAAGAAGACAGTAATCAAAACGTGGTCAAGAGCTTCAATGATAACTCCTGACTTCGTGGGTCAAACCATCGCTGTACATAACGGAAGACAATTTGTTCCTGTTTATGTAACAGAGAACATGGTAGGTCACAAACTTGGAGAATTTTCACCAACACGCTCTTTTAGAGGTCACGCTGGTGCAAAAAATAAAGGTAAAAAGTAAGTAAGCTATGGGAGTTCGTAAAAGAGAAATGGCCGAAAGAATAAAAGCAGAGCGTAAAGAACTTGCTTTTGCCAAATTGAACAACTGTCCTACTTCACCAAGAAAAATGCGCTTGGTAGCAGACTTGATTCGTGGAAAGAAAATCGAAATGGCTTTAGCTATTCTTCGCTTCAACCAAAAAGAGGCATCAAGAAGATTAGAAAAGCTTTTACTTTCTGCCATCGCGAATTGGGAATCTAAAAACGAAGAGGCCAGTATTGAAGATGCTGATTTGTTTATCAAAGAAATCCGTGTGGATGGAGGAACGATGTTGAAAAGACTTCGTCCAGCGCCGCAAGGAAGAGCACATAGAATTAGAAAACGTTCCAACCATGTAACCTTGGTACTGGGAGCTAACAATAACGTAGAAAGTTAGAAACGAGATATGGGACAAAAGACCAATCCGATAGGAAATCGCTTAGGAATTATCAGAGGATGGGAATCCAACTGGTACGGAGGAAATGATTACGGCGATAAATTGGCTGAGGATGATAAAATCCGTAAGTATATCCATGCACGTTTGGCTAAAGCCAGCGTTTCAAGAGTAATCATTGAAAGAACCCTTAAGCTGATTACCATTACGATTACTACGGCTAGACCGGGTATCATTATTGGTAAAGGTGGGCAAGAGGTTGACCGTTTAAAGGAAGAGCTCAAGAAAATTACCAATAAGGAAGTTCAAATCAACATTCATGAAATCAAGCGTCCAGAATTGGATGCCAATTTGGTTGCTGCGAGTGTTGCACGTCAGATAGAGAGTAGGATTTCATACCGTAGAGCTATCAAAATGGCAGTTGCAGCTGCTATTCGAATGAATGCAGAGGGTATCAAAATTCAAATTTCCGGACGATTGAACGGTGCTGAAATGGCACGTTCCGAATCGTACAAAGAAGGACGTATTCCATTATCTACTTTTCGTGCTGATGTAGATTACGCATTGCACGAAGCGCACACTACCTATGGTAGATTGGGCATTAAAGTGTGGATAATGAAAGGCGAAGTATACGGAAAAAGAGAATTGTCTCCTTTGGTTGGTTTGTCAAAAGGCCAAGGTAAGGGTGGAAAGCAAGATGGAGGTAAGCGACAACAACGTCGTAGAAAGTAATAAAAAAGTAGAGAGAGATGTTACAGCCTAAAAGAACTAAGTTTCGTAAGGCCCAGAAGGGTAGAATGAAGGGGATTTCACAAAGAGGTCACCAACTTTCTAACGGGATGTTTGGAATCAAGTCTTTGGATTCTCATTTTATTACTGCCCGCCAGATTGAGGCAGCACGTATTGCCGCTACTCGTTACATGAAAAGGCAAGGTCAATTGTGGATAAAGATTTTTCCAGACAAGCCTATCACCAAAAAGCCTTTGGAAGTACGTATGGGTAAAGGTAAGGGTGCTCCAGAATATTGGGTTGCCGTAGTGAAGCCAGGTCGTATTATGTTCGAAGTAGCAGGAGTACCACATGACATTGCTAAAGAAGCATTGCGTTTGGCCGCTCAGAAATTACCTGTAAAAACAAAATTTGTAGTTGCGCGAGATTATTCCGCTTAATGCATAATGGGTATTATAATGAAACAGTCAGAAATAAAAGAACTTTCGGTAGAAGAGCTTAAAGAAAAGCTTACCGAGTTTACAAAGCAACACGAGGACTTAAAAATGGCGCATGCCGTTACTCCGTTGGAAAATCCCATGCAAATAAGAAGTGCTAGGAGAACCGTAGCACGCTTGGCAACAGAATTAACGAAAAGGGAAGTACAATAATTGGTTTTGCCTTATGGAAAATAGAAACTTAAGAAAAGAGAGAATAGGGGTAGTTACCAGTAACAAAATGGAGAAATCCATTGTGGTTTCTGAGGTAAAGCGAGTGAAGCACCCTATGTACGGGAAATTCGTTTTGAAAACCAAGAAGTATGTTGCCCATGACGAGAAGAACGATTGTAACGAGGGTGACACAGTAAGAATAATGGAAACCAGACCGTTGAGCAAGACGAAATGTTGGAGATTGGTCGAAATCCTTGAAAGAGCTAAGTAATCATGGTACAACAAGAATCTAGACTAAAGGTTGCGGACAACACGGGTGCAAAAGAAGTTTTGACCATCCGTGTACTGGGAGGAACAAAAAGACGTTACGCGTCACTTGGTGATAAAATCGTAGTAACCGTAAAAGAGGCTACACCAAATGGAACGGTAAAAAAAGGTTCTGTTTCCACTGCAGTGGTAGTACGAACCAAAAAAGAGGTGAGAAGACCTGATGGTTCTTACATCCGTTTTGACGACAATGCTTGCGTGTTGTTGAATCCAACCGGAGAAATGAGAGGAACTCGTGTTTTTGGTCCCGTTGCCAGAGAATTGCGTGACAAGCAGTTTATGAAAATCGTTTCATTGGCCCCAGAGGTTCTTTAAAGAAGATACAATGAAGTTAAAGATAAAAACAGGAGATACGGTTAAGGTCATTGCAGGTGACCACAAAGGCACGGAAGGTAAAGTCGTGCAGGTTGACCGTGAAAAGAACAAAGCTATCGTGGAGGGTGTTAATATGGTATCCAAACACGAAAAGCCAAGTGCCAAGAACCCTCAAGGAGGTATCGTGAAGAAAGAGGCACCTATCCATATTTCCAATCTTTCATTAGTCGCCCCAAAAAGTGGTGATACCACTCGAGTAGGATACGAGGTTAGAGATGGAAAAAAGGTAAGGTTCGCCAAAAAATCCAATGAAGTTATATAGCCATGAGTTACATTCCTAGACTTAAGCAAGAATATAAGGAGCGTGTCATGAAAGCCCTGTCAGAAGAATTTGGGCACAAAAACATCATGCAGGTTCCTAAGTTGGAAAAAATAGTAGTAAGCCGAGGCGTTGGTGCTGCTGTTTCCGATAAAAAGTTGATTGACCACGCTGTGGATGAATTGACCCATATTACAGGACAGAAAGCTATCTCTACCCTTTCAAAGAAGGATGTTGCATCCTTCAAGTTGAGAAAAGGGATGCCCATTGGTGCCAAGGTTACTCTAAGAGGCGAGCGCATGTACGAATTCCTAGACCGATTGATTACAACCGCGTTACCACGTGTACGTGATTTTCAAGGTGTAAAAGCCAGTGGCTTTGATGGTCGTGGCAACTACAACCTTGGAATCACTGAGCAAATTATCTTCCCGGAAATCAATATTGATAAAATCAATCGTATCAACGGGATGGATATCACCTTTGTAACGTCTGCACAGACGGATAAGGAAGCAAAATCATTATTAAGCGAATTGGGAGTTCCCTTTAAAAAGAATTAAGATGGCAAAGGAATCAATGAAAGCCCGTGAGAGAAAAAGGGCAAAAACCGTAGCCAAGTATGCTGAAAAACGCAAAGCTTTGAAAGAAGCTGGAGATTATGAGGCTTTGCAAAAGCTTCCGAAGAATGCTTCTCCCGTTCGCATGCGTAACCGTTGCAAATTAACGGGACGACCAAGAGGCTATATGAGAACTTTTGGAATTTCAAGGGTAACCTTTAGGGAAATGGCCAATCAAGGCTTGATTCCCGGAGTGAAAAAGGCAAGTTGGTAAATCGATTATAAAGAAAAAAGATGCTTACAGATCCAATTTCAGATTATTTGACCCGAATTAGAAACGCCAGCAAGGCAGGTCATAGAGTGGTGAACATTCCTGGTTCCAACCTTAAAATGGAAATCACCAAGATTCTTTTTGACCAAGGGTTCATCTTGAGCTACAAGTTCGAAGAAGATAAAGTTCAAGGCAATATCAAAATCGCCTTGAAATACGACAAGTTTACCAAGGAGCCTATCATTAAGAAAATACAAAGAGTAAGTAAGCCAGGACTTCGTAAGTATTCTGGTTCTAATGACTTGCCAAGGGTATTGAACGGTTTGGGCGTAGCTATCGTTTCTACCTCTCATGGGGTTATGACGAGCAAGCAAGCCAAGAGAGAAAATGTAGGTGGCGAGGTATTGTGCTACGTCTATTAATAGAAAAAAGAAGTAAGAAATGTCAAGAATAGGTAACAATCCGGTTGCGATTCCCGAAGGCGTCACAGTAGAGGTGAATGACAACACCGTTACAGTGAAAGGAAAACTTGGGGAGTTGACTCAAAGTTTTGATGGAGTTTCTGTTGAGATGGAAGAGGGGAACATTGTTGTCAAGCGACCTTCAGATACAAAAGAGCACAAAGCCAAACATGGTTTGTACCGTGCGCTTTTTTCCAATATGATGGAAGGTGTTTCAAAAGGATGGACTAAAGAATTGGAATTGGTTGGTGTAGGGTATAGAGCGAGTAACCAAGGCCAAAAATTAGATTTGGCCCTAGGTTTTTCCCACAACATCGTTTTGGAAATTGCCCCAGAGGTGAAAATCGAAACGGTTTCCGAAAAGGGTAAAAATCCTATCGTTAAACTAACATCACATGACAAACAATTGGTTGGTCAAGTTGCCGCCAAAATTCGTTCCTTCCGTAAGCCTGAACCTTACAAAGGAAAAGGAATCAAGTTTGTTGGAGAACAACTAAGAAGAAAAGCAGGTAAATCCGCGTAATACGTAGCATTATGAAATTATCGAAAACAGACAGAAAGTTACGAATACGAAGAAGGATACGTAAGATTTCCTTCGGAACCGAAGCAAAACCTAGACTTTCCGTGTTTCGAAGCAACAAGGAAATCTATGTTCAGTTGATTGATGACAACAAAGGAGTCACTATAGCTGCGTCTTCTTCTAGAGATTAGGATATCGATGCAAAAGGAACCAAAAGCGAGATTGCTGCTCAAGTCGGGAAATCCATCGCTGAAAAAGCCAAGAAAATTGGTGTAGAAACCGTTGCATTTGACCGAGGAGGTAATTTGTATCACGGAAGAGTGAAATCTTTGGCTGAAGGCGCTAGAGAAGCTGGACTTAAATTCTAAGAAGACTATGTACCAAAAATATAAGAACGTAGAAATCGTAAAACCAGGTGGACTTGAATTAAAAGACCGTTTGGTTGGTGTACAAAGGGTAACTAAAGTGACCAAAGGTGGTCGTGCTTTTGGTTTCTCAGCTATCGTTGTAGTAGGAGATGAGAATGGTGTTGTTGGACACGGATTGGGAAAATCCAAGGAAGTTGCTACTGCCATCGCGAAAGCTATTGAAGATGCCAAGAAGAACTTGGTTCGTATTCCTTTGAACAAAGGTACTTTGCCACACGAGCAAAAAGGAAAATACGGTGGTGCACGAGTTTACATTCAACCAGCATCTCAGGGTACTGGGGTAATCGCAGGTGGTGCAGTACGCGCGGTATTGGAAGCTGTTGGTGTTCATGACGTACTTTCCAAGTCACAAGGGTCTAGTAACCCTCACAATGTGGTAAAAGCTACGTTTGACGCATTATTGCAATTGAGAGGCGCGCAAACTATCGCCAATCAGAGAGGAATTTCTTTAGAGAAAGTCTATAAAGGATAAATAAGGATAGCATGGCTAAGATTAAGGTAAAACAAGTACGAAGCAGCATCAAACGCCCTCAAAACCAAAAAAGGACTTTGGAGGCTTTGGGATTGCGCAAGATAGGTCAGGTGGTAGAGCACGATGCTACACCAAACATCCTTGGAATGATTAATAAGGTAAGTCACTTGGTTTCCACTGAGGAAGCTTAAAAAATATATGTAATGGAATTGCATAATCTTAAACCAGCAGAAGGCGCTGTACATAAAGAAGGAAAACGTGTAGGTAGAGGTGAAGGCTCTGGAAAAGGAGGCACTTCCACACGAGGTCATAAAGGGGCCAAATCCCGTTCTGGGTATTCCAAGAAGATTGGATTCGAAGGGGGGCAAATGCCTTTGCAACGTCGTGTGCCCAAGTTTGGATTCAAAAACATTAACCGTAAGGAATACCAAGGTATCAACTTGGACAAGTTACAAGCGTTGGTGGATAATGGCGTCGTAAAGAAAGAAGTTACTTTAGAGACGCTTATTGAAAATCGCTTGGCTGGTAAAAATGATTTGGTAAAAATATTGGGTAACGGTGAGCTAAAAGCCGCATTAAAAGTATCCGTACATAAATTTAGTGCTTCAGCAAAAGCTGCTATTGAAGCTGCAGGTGGGGAAGCAATAAGTTTATAAGCATAGCGCATGAAGAAATTTATCGAGACCATATCGAATATTTGGAAAATAGAAGAATTAAGGCAACGAATTCTCGTGACCTTGGGTCTTCTTTTGGTGTATCGTTTCGGTGCGCAAGTAGTATTGCCTGGTATTGATACTAATGAATTGGCCAGTCTTAACGCAACCGCTGGAGAGGGTATATTAGGTTTGTTGAATGCATTCACTGGTGGTGCTTTTGCTAACGCTTCGGTATTCGCACTGGGTATCATGCCTTATATCTCAGCGTCGATTGTAGTGCAGTTGATGGGTATCGCAATTCCTTACCTGCAGAAATTGCAGAAAGAAGGGGAAAGTGGTAGAAAGACCATCAACCAAATCACACGTTGGTTGACCATCGCCATTTGTGTAGTTCAAGCTCCAGCTTACCTATACGGTTTGAGTGCTTTGGGTGTCCCTGAAACTGCTTTTCTGCTAGGAAAAGGTCTTGATTTTGTAATCCCTTCTGTTATCATTTTGGTAACAGGAACCATTTTCGCAATGTGGTTGGGTGAGAAAATCACTGATAAAGGTATCGGTAAAGGTATTTCTTTGTTGATTATGATTGGTATCATAGCAACTATGCCACAATCCTTAGTTCAGGAATTTATTTCTAGAACTACGAACAACACTGGAGGAATCATGTTCATGTTGATTGAGGTGATTATTTGGTTCTTGGTGATTTTGGCTAGTGTCTTATTGGTAATGGCAATTCGTCAAATTCCAGTGCAGTACGCAAGAAGAACCGCTACTGGAGGATATGAAAAGAACATGATGGGTTCTCGTCAGTATATTCCCTTAAAATTGAATGCTTCTGGGGTTATGCCTATCATCTTTGCCCAGGCTATCATGTTTGCGCCAAGTTTGTTGGGAAAAACATTCAACAATACTGCTGTTGGACAATGGATGGAAGTACAGTTCGCTGATATTTTTGGGTTGTGGTATAACGTACTGTTTGGAATACTTATCATCATATTCACCTATTTCTATACGGCGATTACGGTTCCTACCAATAAGATGGCAGATGATTTGAAGCGCAGCGGTGGTTTTATCCCTGGAATTCGACCTGGTAAAGAAACAGGAGATTATCTAGATAAAATCATGTCTTTGATAACCTTCCCAGGTTCTATCTTTTTGGCGTTGTTGGCGGTATTGCCAGCAGTGGTAGTAAAGTTAATGGACGTTCAGGCAGGTTGGGCATTGTTTTATGGTGGTACTTCGCTTTTGATTATGGTGGGTGTCGCGATTGATACAGTGCAACAAGTCAATTCATACTTGTTGAACAGACACTATGATGGATTGATGAAAACCGGTAAAAATAGAAAAGTAGCGTAACCTATGGCGAAGCAAGCAGCTATTGAACAAGACGGAACCATTATTGAAGCATTGTCGAACGCAATGTTTCGAGTAGAATTGGAAAACGGACACGTGGTGACGGCACACATCTCAGGAAAAATGAGAATGCACTATATCAAGCTTCTCCCTGGAGACAAAGTGAAGTTGGAGATGAGTCCATATGATTTAACAAAAGCAAGAATTACTTACAGATACTAAAAGATGAAAGTAAGAGCATCCATAAAAAAGAGAAGTGCCGAATGCAAGATTGTTCGCAGAAAAGGCAGGTTGTACGTAATCAACAAGAAGAATCCTAGATTTAAACAAAGACAAGGGTAGTTATGGCAAGAATTGCAGGTGTAGATATACCAAAACACAAACGCGGTGTTATTTCCCTTACCTATATATACGGGGTAGGTAAAAGCAGGGCCAAAGAAATTTTGGAAACAGCCAAAGTAAGTGAAGATACCAAAGTATCAGATTGGAACGATGATGAAATCGGTCGAATTCGTGAAGCGGTATCCAGCTTTACTATTGAAGGTGAACTACGTTCTGAAACCCAATTGAATATCAAGCGATTGATGGATATTGGTTGTTACAGAGGAATTCGTCACAGAGCCGGATTGCCCCTTAGAGGTCAGCGTACCAAAAACAACTCTAGGACAAGAAAAGGAAAGCGTAAAACAGTTGCCAACAAGAAGAAAGCAACGAAATAATAATTAGTCATTAGTCTTTAGACGTTAGAAGAATCTGTTTGAAATGTAAAAGTCTAGGATTCCAATAACTAAGCACTAACACCGCGTACCGCTTAAGCTTTAGCGGAGGCGCACTAGAAACTAGAAAATATGGCAAAGGCAAACACAAAAACAACAAAAAAGCGCAAAGTAGTCGTAGAATCTACTGGCGAAGCGCATGTTGTTGCTTCTTTTAATAACATCATCATCTCCCTTACCAACAAAAAAGGAGATGTAATTTCTTGGTCTTCCGCTGGAAAAATGGGATTCCGTGGTTCCAAGAAAAACACCCCTTATGCTGCACAGGTTGCTGCTGAGGATTGTGCGAAAGTGGCACACGAATTGGGACTCCGTAAAGTGAAGGTCTATGTAAAAGGCCCTGGTAACGGAAGAGAGTCTGCAATTCGTACCATTCACAATTCTGGTATCGAGGTTACTGAAATCGTTGATGTAACTCCACTACCGCACAACGGTTGTAGACCTCCCAAAAGAAGAAGAGTTTAATAAGGATTTATATAAACCGGTTCGCTACAGGCGAATCATCACGAAGTGCATTGTAGATTATCGAAGGATAAGCCTTAATTCATAATCGCACTTTAAATTAAATAAGATGGCAAGATACACAGGACCAAAAACAAAGATTGCCCGAAAGTTCGGGGAAGCTATTTTCGGTGAAGACAAATCATTCGAAAAGAAAAACTATCCTCCGGGACAGCACGGAAACAACAGACGCCGTGGTAAAAAGTCTGAATACGCTATCCAGTTGATGGAGAAGCAAAAAGCAAAGTACACTTACGGTATTCTTGAAAGACAGTTTAGAAACCTCTTTACCGAGGCGAAAAGACGCGACGGGGTAACCGGTGAAGTGCTTTTGCAACTTTGCGAATCCCGATTGGACAATGTCGTATACCGTATGGGCATTTCTCCTTCACGTAGAGGAGCACGCCAGTTGGTTTCTCACCGACATATTACCGTAAACGGAGAGATTGTAAACATTCCTTCTTACTCGCTTAAAGCAGGTGATGTTGTAGGGGTTCGTGAAAAATCAAAAACTATCGTTTCCATTCAAGATTCCTTGGCTGCCAATAGCAGCGTTTACGAATGGATTACCTGGAACTCTGAAAAAATGGAAGGTTCTTATGTAGCCGTTCCAGAAAGACTTCAAATTCCAGAGAACATCAAGGAACAATTAATCGTCGAGTTATACTCAAAATAAATCAACATTAGTCCAGATATGGCATTACTTAATTTTCAGAAGCCCGATAAAGTTATAATGATCGATTCAACAGATTTCGAAGGGAAGTTTGAATTCCGCCCTTTGGAACCTGGCTACGGATTGACAGTTGGAAACGCGTTGAGAAGGGTATTGCTTTCCTCTTTGGAAGGTTTTGCCATCACTTCTGTACGTATCGATGGTGTTGAGCACGAGTTTTCAGTCATTCCAGGTGTTGTTGAAGACGTCACTGAAATGATTTTGAACTTAAAGCAGGTACGTTTCATAAGACAGATTGATGATGTGGAGAGCGAAACGGTTTCTGTTTCTGTTAGTGGAAAAGAACAATTGACTGCTGGAGATTTCCAGAAATTTATTTCCGGATATCAAGTATTGAACTCAGACTTGGTCATTTGTAATATGGACCCTAAGGTGAGCATCAATCTTGAAATCATCATTGAAAAGGGTCGTGGATACGTTCCGGCTGAGGAAAACAAAAAATCCAATGCACCTTTGGGAAGCATTGCCGTTGACTCTGTTTACACCCCGGTAAAAAACGTAAAATACAGTATCGAAAACTTTAGGGTTGAGCAAAAGACTGACTACGAAAAGTTGGTTTTCGAAATTGCTACAGATGGTTCCATCCATCCTAAAGATGCTTTGACCGAAGCGGCCAAAGTATTGATTCACCATTTCATGTTGTTCTCTGATGAGCGTATCACCCTTGAAGCGGATGAAATCGCACAAACCGAGACGTATGACGAAGAGTCATTGCACATGCGTCAGCTATTGAAGACCAAGTTGGTTGATATGGACTTGTCCGTTCGTGCATTGAATTGTTTGAAAGCAGCTGAAGTTGACACCTTGGGCGACTTGGTTTCTTTCAACAAAAACGACTTGATGAAGTTTAGAAACTTCGGTAAAAAATCCTTGACAGAATTGGAAGAGTTGGTTATCAATAAAGGTCTTCAATTCGGAATGGATTTGAGCAAATACAAATTGGATAAAGATTAATAATCATATTTTGCTCTCCGTCATAGGCGGATTTGGTAGCAAGATGATAAATTAAAACAATGAGACACGGAAAAAAATTCAATCACTTAGGGAGAACCGCTGCCCATAGAAAGGCTATGTTAGCCAACATGGGTTGTTCTTTGATTGAACACAAGCGCATCAACACGACTGTTGCAAAAGCGAAAGCGTTAAAGCAGTTCATTGAGCCTTTGATTACAAAGGCGAAAGTGGAAAATAATCAAACCACTGAAAAAGGAACACACAACCGACGCATCGTATTTAGTAACCTTCGCAATAAATACGCAGTTACTGAACTTTTCAGCACGGTTGCTGAAAAGGTAGGTGACCGACCAGGAGGGTACACCCGAATCATCAAATTGGGGAACCGACTTGGGGATAACGCAGATATGGCCATGATTGAATTGGTCGACTTCAATGAATTGTACAATGCTGGTCAACCTGAGAAGAAGAAATCTACGCGTAGAAGTAGAAGAGGTGCTAAAAAAGCTGCCGAAGTTGCTGCTCCTGTGGTTGAAGCAAAAGCCGACGATTCAGAAGAATAGCAAATGGTATTAAATAGTTTATAAGTGGGAAAAGGATAAGTGCAGACTTATCCTTTTTTTATGTTTTTTTGTTACGTTAAATCGCATCTGGGAAAATGAAGTATTACTCAAAAAGAAAAGCACTCATACTGTTGGCAGACGGAACCATCTTCTATGGAAAGTCTGTTGGGAACAAAGAAGGAACCGCCGTTGGGGAAGTATGTTTCAACACCGGTATGACAGGATACCAAGAAATTTTTACGGATCCCTCATATTTTGGGCAGCTCATGGTGACCACCAATGCCCACATTGGGAATTATGGTACACAAGCCGAGGAGATAGAATCTGATGCGATTAAGATTTCAGGGCTGATTTGCAAAAACTTTAGCTACGAGTATTCGCGACCAAGCGCAGACAAAAGCTTGTTGGAGTTTTTGGAAGACAACAATCTCTTTGCCATTTCAGATGTAGATACCCGGGCGTTAGTAGCCTATATTCGAGACAATGGTGCCATGAATGCCATAATCTCCACCCGAGTTGATGAAATTGATACCCTTAAGGAAGAGTTGAAACAAGTACCCAGCATGGAAGGCTTGGAATTGGCTTCAAAAGTTTCAACTGCTGAACCGTATTACTTCGGTGAAGAGGGTGCAGATATTCGAATTTCAGCTTTGGACATCGGTATCAAAAAGAACATCCTACGGAATTTGGCCAAACGCGGAGCTTACATCAAAGTATTCCCGTACAACGCTGCCTTCGAGGATTTGAAAGCATGGAATCCTGATGGATACTTTATTTCCAATGGTCCTGGGGATCCTGAACCTTTGGAAGAAGCCATTGCCACGGCAAAAGAAATGATTGCGTCAGACAAACCACTTTTCGGAATTTGCTTGGGGCACCAAGTGTTGGCCTTGGCCAATGGGGTGTCCACGTATAAGATGCACCATGGACACCGTGGTATCAACCATCCGATTTTGAACATGATTACGGGTAAAGGTGAAATCACCTCCCAGAACCACGGTTTTGCTATCAATCGTGAGGAAACCGAAGCCAATGAAGCTTTGGAAATTACGCATGTTCATTTGAATGATAATACGGTTGCGGGAATTAAGATGAAAGAAAAGCCTGTTTTTTCAGTCCAATACCACCCTGAAGCAAGTCCAGGACCACATGATGCCGAATACTTATTCGACCAATTTTTCGAGGCCATCAAGTCTTGAAGCTACGAAACCGATGTAGTTTATTTTTAAGTTATTATCCTAGAAGATGCAAAGCCTAAACCTTTAAGCATTCGTATCTTAGCCACTTAATATCCAAACAAAAAGAATTTCACAATGAGTTTTATAGAACACATTCACGCAAGACAAATACTTGATTCTCGAGGGAACCCAACTGTAGAGGTTGACGTAATCACCGCAAACGGCCTTATGGGAAGAGCAGCTGTTCCTTCTGGGGCTTCTACCGGGGAACACGAAGCAGTGGAGCTGAGGGATGGTGGCGATACCTTTATGGGAAAAGGCGTTAGCAAAGCCGTAAACAATGTCAACACTGTGATTGCAGAAGAGTTGATTGGTACGTCTGTGTTTGACCAAAACCATATTGACCAAACCATGATTGATTTGGATGGCACGCCAAACAAATCAAAACTAGGGGCGAATGCCATTTTGGGTGTTTCTTTAGCGGTGGCCAAAGCTGCAGCAGAAGAATTGGGACTTCCATTGTACCGATACGTTGGTGGTGTAAGTGCGAATACCTTACCTGTTCCTATGATGAATATTATTAATGGAGGTTCGCATTCTGATGCCCCGATAGCATTCCAAGAGTTTATGGTGATGCCCGTTAAAGCCAAAAACTTTAGCCACGCCATGCAAATGGGAACCGAAATCTTCCACAACTTGAAAAAAGTATTGCACGACCGTGGGTTGAGCACTGCTGTAGGAGACGAAGGTGGTTTTGCACCTACTTTGGAAGGCGGAACCGAAGATGCCTTAGATACAATTGCCAAAGCCGTTGAAAAAGCAGGGTACAACTTGGGTGATGATGTAATGATTGCTTTGGATTGTGCTTCTGCGGAATTCTATGTAGATGGAAAATACGATTACACCAAATTCGAAGGGGATAAAGGTGAGGTAAGAACATCTGAAGAACAAGCTCAGTATTTGGCTGATTTATGCGGTAAATACCCTATCATTTCCATTGAAGATGGAATGGATGAAAACGACTGGGACGGTTGGAAAATGTTGACTGAAAAAGTAGGCGACAAAGTACAATTGGTTGGTGACGACTTGTTTGTGACCAATGTGGAAAGACTTTCTCGCGGTATCGAAAATGGAATTGCAAACTCCATCCTTATCAAAGTAAACCAAATTGGAACCCTGACCGAGACGATAGCCGCGGTCAATATGGCCAAAAATGCTGGATATACTTCCGTAATGTCACACCGTTCAGGGGAGACTGAGGACAATACTATTGCGGATTTAGCGGTAGCATTGAACACAGGTCAAATCAAAACCGGTTCTGCATCACGAAGTGACCGTATGGCAAAATACAACCAACTGCTTCGCATCGAAGAGTTGTTGGGAAACACCGCTTACTATCCAAAAGAGAAGGCCTTCAAAGTGAAATGATAATGTTTTATTAGTATACAAAAAGCCTTTCCCATTCCGGAAAGGCTTTTTTTTGTCTGCAAATCAAACTTTGGGTAACTTAAACCAAAATCGACCAGACCTAGCAAAACTTACCACGAATGAACAATTTTCTATTTGTAGCGGCCGAAAACGATGCCATTGCGGATTGTAAGGCCGGGGGCATGGGAGATGTCGTCCGCGATGTGCCCAGGCAAATTTCCGAACATGGAGACAAGGTACATGTCATCGTACCGTCCTATTCAAGATTACATCGAGACGGTATTTTCAAAACAACCTTGAATGTAGAATTACGGGGAATGGTGTACAGTGCCGAACTGTATGAGGTAAAACCAAAAAAGGAATTTCCCAACATTGTTCATTACGTTATTCATCATCCTGAAATTGAGGCTGGGGATATCGCTCATATCTATCATAATGACCCAGAAGAACCCTTCTATACGGATGCCATCAAATATTTTATTTTTTGCGCCGTTGTTGCTGAGGCTGTTAAAAAAGGGGCTTTTGGTCGTTTGGATGTGGTGCATCTCCACGATTGGCATTCCAGCCTATTGCTTTTTCTTAGGGAATACCATAAGGATTATAAGGTCCTGAAGGAAATTCGTTTTGTATACAGCATCCATAATCTCGCGATTCAAGGAATCCGCCCTTTTGGAAATAACTATTCTTCAGTTGAAAATTGGTTTCCGCAGGTAGAAATTGACTACAAAAATCTCATGGACTATCGCTATCAAGATTGTATCAACTTGATGGCTGTGGGCATTCGCTTTGCTGATGCCGTGCACACCGTTTCTCCGTCGTATAAAGAAGATGTGATGAAGCCAAGTTCTCCACCCGAATTTATTGGGGGCGAAGGTTTGGAAATGGATTTGCAAAAAGCCAATGCGGAAGGTAGGCTTATTGGCATTTTGAATGGATGCAATTACAAAAACATCAACCAAGAGGAAAAAGGATTTATCTATCGCAACACCGTAAAAGCCTTGTTCAAATGGTTGCAGGAAGAATCTAAAAAATACAAAGCTGACTTTTTGGCCCATACGGGTGAAAAAATAATGGACTTTGTAGATAATCGTCCAGAGTTTATCGTCTCCAGTGTAGCACGGTTGACCGAACAGAAATTCTACTTTTTCATGCGTTCACCGGAGGCCTTTGTCGAAATCTTGAAAAAACTGGAATCCGTAAATGGTATTTTCATGTTGCTGGGCACAGGGGCGCCCGAGTACGAAGAACTCTTCCGAAAATTGAGCTACGAACACAAGAATTTTGTGTTCACCAACGGGCAATCTGAAAAGTTGATTGACTCCATTTATTTGGAATCCAACCTGTATTTTATGCCGAGTTTGTTTGAGCCCTGTGGAATAAGCCAAATGCTTTCCATGCGCAATGGAAACCCTTGTTTGGTACATCACACAGGAGGTCTAAAAGACACGGTGTCAGACATGAAAACGGGCTTTTCTTTTGATGGGAATACCTATGAAGAGAAAATCAAGAATATGCTAAAGGCTTTTGACGATATTCTGGAATTGTATCAAAATGATAAAGCTACGTGGAAAAAAATCCAAGCGAGCGCAAAACGGATGCGATTTACTTGGAAAAAATCGGTGGACGCGTATTACAAACAGCTATATCTGTTGAACTAGAAAGGCTCCTTCTTCTTTAACTCCCAAAGAAGCTGTTAAGAAGGAATTAAATAGCAAGGGCAAATTGTTAATGCCTTCGCTTTTTCGTAAATTTCCGGTTCTATTTTACTAATCTTTTAAAACAAACAATGTCGGATAGCGCAATACTTCAATATGCTGGAAAATCATATGAATTTCCAGTCATTCAAGGTAGTGAAAATGAATTGGCCATAGATATCAAAACCCTTAGAACCGGAAGCGGTATCGTTACCATAGATCCAGGGTATAAAAACACCGGTTCCTGCGAAAGTGCCATCACGTTTTTGGATGGTGAGAAAGGAATTCTTCGTTACCGAGGATATTCCATTGAAGACTTGGCCGAAAAAGCAGATTTTCTGGAAGTAGCCTATCTTTTGATTTTTGGAGAGCTTCCCAACAAAGAACAGCTCGATACTTTCCACAACGATATCAAAGAGGAATCTCAGGTGGATGAGGAGATGAAAAAGATTTTGGATGCCTTTCCAAAAGCAGCACACCCAATGGGCGTTCTTTCTTCTTTGACGAGTGCATTGGTGGCGTTTAATCCTACTTCTGTGGATGTAGCGTCCGAAACTGCTATGTATCGGTCTATTGTTCGCATACTTGCTAAATTTCCAGTGCTGGTGGCATGGACACAGCGTAAGAAAAAGGGCCTCCCCTTGGATTATGGAGATGATACGTTGGGTTATGTAGAGAACTTCCATAAGATGATGTTCAAAAAACCTAACAAGGAGTACGAAAAAGACAAAATTGCCATCGACGCTATCGATAAACTATTGATTCTCCATGCGGACCATGAGCAAAATTGCTCCACTTCAACGGTGCGTATTGTAGGTTCTTCCCATGCTGGGCTATTTGCATCCCTTTCTGCTGGAATTTCAGCCTTGTGGGGACCACTTCACGGGGGAGCCAACCAAGCGGTTTTGGAAATGTTGCAAGCCATTGAGGCAGACGGTGGAGATACCAAAAAATATATGGCCAAGGCCAAAGATAAAAGTGACCCTTTCCGTTTAATGGGCTTCGGACATCGTGTCTATAAGAATTTCGACCCTCGCGCACGCATCATCAAAAAGGCAGCTGATGAAGTGTTAGGAAACTTGGGTATTGAAGACCCTATTTTGGATATTGCCAAAGGTTTGGAAAAAGAAGCGTTGGAAGATGAGTACTTCGTGCAAAGAAAACTATATCCCAATGTGGATTTTTATTCTGGAATCATTTATCGTGCCTTGGGTATTCCAACGGACATGTTCACGGTGATGTTCGCTTTGGGTAGATTACCTGGATGGATTGCGCAATGGCGTGAAATGCGATTGCGAAACGAGCCTATCGGCCGTCCGAGACAAATATATATCGGCGAAAACGCCAGGGCTTTTAAAGACCTTGCAAGTCGTTAAAAACAAAAAGGTAGCTTGGAAAGCTACCTTTTTTTGTTTTTCTGATATACAACAGAACCAAGATTCAATGCTTGGTCTTTTACATAACAGGTTTCGAGGATTTCAGCATAGTAGTATAAACGTACGGGTGAATTTTGTGGCTGTACGAGCAGCGTATAGTACCGGTCGTATTCCTCGTGCAGGTAATGATGGGCGTCTATGGTGTTTAAATTATGCAAAATGGAATCCAAAGTAGTTTTGTATTTCCCAATTTGAATATCCAAACGAGCCCTTTCTTGAAGAGAGAGGGGTCGGGGGTTACTTCCTAACAAATGTTGTGGGTTTCCTTTAGTGTGTTTCTCCTGTGTTATGCAATCTTGGTATTTGTAAATACCATACGTTTTGGTGGGGCTAACAGCTACATAATACGCACCGGGCAGCGGGTCTGATTTTGGCCATAAAAGCAAGGTGACACTTCCAGCCGCAACAACCATAAGAAGGATAACTATAGGACGCATATTGCACAAAACTCAATTTTAAGATAGCCAAATCAGTTCGAAAATCAACTATGGTTTCATGAGAAATCTTTGAAATTTATTTAATTTTAACTATTTGTAAATCAGATTGTTAAATACAAAAATGAAAGCATGGTCACAATATGGTTTTTCCATTGGCCGATTGGTTTTTTTTCATTTTTCCGTTGTGGTAAATCAATGCCAAAAGACTAGATTTGCCCTAGAATTTATGAAGGTATATCCCTAAAACAAGACATGGTCAAAAAACCGGTACATACGCTCGAACTCAATATTCAAAACGAAACCGATACCCTTAAAGCAGTGGTTTTGGGTACTGCCGTAAGTTGTGGCCCAACCCCAAGTTTGGAGGAAGCATATGACCCAAAGTCAAGGGAACATATTCTCGCCGGAACCTATCCGCTAGAAGCAGATATGATTCCAGAGATGGAGGCATTCGCTACAGTTTTAAAAAAGCATCATGTTGAAGTGTTTCGCCCTTCGGTTTTAGAAAATTGTAATCAGATATTTTCTAGGGATATTGCTTTCGTAATTGAAGACAAACTTTTCCACGCGAACATTCTCCCAGACCGCGAACGTGAATTTGAAGCGATTTCACATGTGTTGGAAGCTGTTGGACCTGAAAACGTAGTTCGTCCGCCAGAGGAAGTTCATATCGAAGGTGGGGACGTCATGCCCTGGAACGACCATATTTTTATAGGCACGTACACTGCTCCAGATTACCCTGACTTTATAACGGCTCGAACAAATAAGGAGGCTGTGGAATACATCACCCAAATGTTTCCGCATAAAAAGGTCAAGGCATTTGAGTTACGTAAATCCAATACCAATCCTAAAATCAATGCCTTGCATTTGGATTGTTGTTTTCAGCCCGTAGGTAAGGACAAGGCTATTCTACATAAAAATGGGTTTTTAGTTGAGGAAGAATACCAATGGTTGGTGGATTTCTTTGGACAGGATAACGTCTTTGAGATTTCAGCAGACGAAATGTATCAGATGTACAGCAACGTTTTTTCCATCTCACCAGAAGTCGTTGTATCCGAACAGAACTTTACACGCTTGAATACCTGGTTGCGCGAGCAAGGTTTTATAGTTGAAGAAATCCCTTATGCGGAGATTGCCAAGCAAGAGGGTCTACTTCGTTGCAGTACGCTTCCTTTGGTGAGAAGCTAGGCACTATCTTTTTTCGATACTGAATTGTGTACACCGCTTACTTGTGCAAGGGATAATTATGTATATTAGACTGAAAGCCTAGAGATATAAGTATACTATGACACTTTCTTACTGGGATGTTGGAATCGTCATAGCTTATATTATTGGAGTTCTCCTACTCGGCTTCTATCTTTCCAAAAGAGCCTCCAAAAATTTAGAATCCTATTTTCTCGGAGGAAACCAATTGCCTTGGTATTATTTGGGGTTGAGCAACGCTTCGGGTATGTTCGATATTTCCGGAACTATGTGGACCGTGGGCATTCTCTTCGTCTACGGACTTAAAAGTGCTTGGTTGCCCTGGCTATGGCCTGTTTGGAACCAAGTTTTTGTTTTTGTATACCTCGCAATTTGGATGCGCCGGTCCAACGTGATGACCGGGGCAGAATGGATTACATTTCGTTTTGGAGACGGCAAGGGCGCCAAACTCTCCCATATCATTATTGTCATTTTCGCGGTAATCAGCGTTCTCGGATTTATCGCTTATTTTTTCGAAGGTATCGGCAAATACTGCACGTCGATTTTACCCTGGGATTTGGCCTTTGACATTTTTGGATATCAAGTTTCTTCTGCCAAAAGCTACGCGCTAATCGTTTGCGGACTCACCTCGTTGTACACCGTAAAAGGCGGCATGCATAGTGTTGTGGCTACCGAAGTGATGCAGTTTGTGATTATGACCATTGCCTGTATTGGGGTAGGAATCATAGCCTACAATATGGTCGATGCAGGTCAAATTGACGAAATTGTTCCCGAGGGATGGAAAGATTTAGGGTTTGGCTGGAATCTAAATCTTGATTGGAGCAATGCTGCTTTTCCGCAAGTGAATTCAAAAATAGCGAATGACGGTTTTGACCTCTTTGGGTTGTTGTTCGTTTTGATGGAGTTAAAAGGAATATTTGCTTCAATTGCTGGTCATGTCCCTTCATATGATATGCAACGCATTCTGGCTACAAAAAGTCCAAGCGAAGCCGCTAAAATGAGTTTTTTGACCATCTGCGTACTCTATATCCCACGCTATTTTATGATTGTTGGGTTTACCGTCCTTTCACTGGTGCATTTAGGTCCAGAACTTCTAAGTATGAGGGAGAACATAGATTTTGAACAAGTACTCCCAATGGCCATAAACAAGTTTCTTCCAGTGGGGTTAAAGGGTTTGATGCTGGCCGGGTTTCTGGCTGCTTTTATGGGAACATTTGCCGCTTTCGTTAATGCCGCACCAGCGTATTTGGTGAATGATATTTATAAAAAATACATCACCCCCGGAGCACCTGATAAGCGATTGGTGAACCTGAGCATCCTTTCTTCTTTGGTCATGGTGATGGTCGGAATCGTTTTTGGATTGAATGCCGGTTCCCTGAACGAACTCATCTTATGGTTGAGCTCTGCATTGTACGGCGGTTATGTCGCGGCTAATGTCCTCAAATGGATTTGGTGGCGCTTTAGCGGCAACGGCTATTTTTGGGGCATGCTATTCGGATTGATAGCTTCCACGGTAAAGTTATTTTTCTTTCCAGAGTATGTAGACATTTTTGTGTTTCCCATCATATTTCTAATTTCCTTTATCGGATGTATAATTGGGACGTATGTGGAACCTCTTCCCAATAGGGAAAAAGTGAAGCAATTCTACAAACAGACCAAACCTTGGGGAATTTGGGGGCCCATCAAAAGGGAAGTAATGGAAGAAGACCCATCCTTTGTTCCAAATCAAGATTTTAAACGGGATAGTTTCAACATTCTTGTGGGCATCGTTTGGCAAATGGCTCAAGTAGTTATCCCAATCTATTTTATGCTTCGGGAAAATACAGAAATGGTCATATGGTCTGCCATCCTAATTCTGACAAGCTACCTACTCAAAAAATTCTGGTGGGACAACCTTAAAAACATAGCTTAAAATGAAAGATAACCTAATCATCAGTGCTACGTTTTTGGATGAAATCAGTCATGACATTCCCCATCAGAACTGGGGCAGGAAGGAATGGGACCAAGATTTCCAATACATGAAGAAAATGGGAATCAACACTGTGGTCCTTATCCGTTCCGGATATCAAAAATTTTTGACCTATCCATCGGAATATCTAATTCAGGAAAAGCAATGTTTTGTTCCTCCTGTTGATTTGGTTCAGCAGTTCTTGGAGTTGTCAGACCAATACGGAATGGATTTCTTCTTCGGAACCTACGATAGTGGCGACTATTGGAAAACAGGGGATATGACCCATGAGCTAGAGGTGAATTTCCTGGTAGTTGAAGAAGCCTTCAAAAAGTATGGACATTTCAAGAGTTTCAAAGGATGGTATTTGAGTTTGGAACTTAGCCGAAAGACGAAAGGCGCTATTTCAACCATATCCAAATTAGGAAAACATTGTAAAGAGATAAGCAATGGACTTCCTGTGTTGATATCTCCTTGGATTGATGGGAAAAAAGCAGTAATGGCTTCAGAAAGTGCCACTACCAAAAGCGATACGGTATCTATTGAACAACATCATCAAGAGTGGGATGAAATCTTCGCCGGTATTCAAGGTGCAGTGGACATTGTCGCGTTTCAAGATGGCCATGTGGATTATGATGAATTGGAAGATTATTTGGTCGTAAATAAAAAGCTTGCAGATACTTATGGGATGGAATCATGGACCAACATTGAATCTTTTGACCGGGATATGCCGATAAAATTTCTGCCCATCAAGTTTGAGAAGCTATTGTTGAAAATGCGCGCGGCAGAAAAAGCAGGCTGTCAAAAGGCCATCACATTTGAGTTTTCCCATTTTATGAGCCCGCAATCTGCGTACCCTCAGGCAGGCCATTTATACAATCGATATGTGGAACACTTCGCAAAAATCATTGCCAAAACCAATTCGTAGCCTGTGTTAAGAAAGTACGCCGAACTGTATCGAAAAGAGCTTCTGGAAAACGTTATTCCCTTTTGGGAGAATCACTCCATTGATGCCAACCACGGAGGGTATTTTACGTGCCTCACTGCAGAGGGCAATGTCTATGATACGGACAAATTTATCTGGTTACAGGCAAGACAGGTGTGGATGTTTTCAAAGTTGTACCATGGACTCGAAGCAAAAACCCAATGGAAAACCATCGCGAAGCATGGGATTGATTTTCTCGAAAAATATGGGAGAGATAATAAAGGAAATTGGTACTTCTCCTTAAGCCAGAAAGGAAATCCGCTGGTGCAACCCTATAATATTTTTTCCGACTGTTTTGCTGCCATGGCCTTTGCGGAATTTTTCAAGGTTGAAGCCAATGCTACCTATGCCCAAATTGCGACGGACACCTTTCAGAATATTCTTTCTCGAAAAGACAACCCCAAAGGGAAGTACAACAAGCGCTACCCTGGAACGCGGAATATGCAGGACTTTGCATTACCTATGATTTTATGCAACCTCGCTCTGGAATTGGAGCATATCTTGGGAAAAGGTCAAGTAGAAGATGTGCTGAACTCCCTTGTGGATTTGGTGATGAATCAATTTTATGATGCCGAGCGTGGTTTGGTATACGAAAACATCTCTTCGGATGGGGCTTTTTTGGACAGTTTTGAAGGCAGATTGTTAAATCCCGGTCATGCGATAGAAGCCATGTGGTTTATCATGAACATTGGTCTTCGAAAAGGAGATTCGGAACTTGTGAAAAAGGCCGAAACCATCATGTATCAGCAACTGGAAAGAGGGTGGGATGAAACCTACGGAGGCATCTTATATTTTTTGGATGCCAACGGCCATCCACCTGAAAAATTGGAATGGGACCTGAAACTATGGTGGGTCCACTTGGAGACCTTGGTAGCTCTGGCAAAAACCTACGCCCATAATCAAAGTCCTAAAGCGGAAAAATGGTTTCAAAAAGTACATGACTATACCTGGAATCATTTTAGGGACTCGGACCATGGTGGCGAGTGGTTTGGTTATTTGAATCGCCAAGGAGAACTTTTGCTCAACCTTAAAGGTGGAAAATGGATAGGCTGCTTTCATGTACCACGTGCTTTGCTTGAGATTTCAATGGCACTCGAAACCTAAATTTATGCGCAGAATAACTAATTATAGTATTTGCTGTTTGATGTTGTCCGTTTTTTGGGTTGGTTTTTCGCAATCGCAAAAAGGCGTATGGTTGACCGATGTCGCCAGCAAGGCTTTGGATAGCAGGGAGAATATCAAACAGACTGTCCAGCGATGCAAATCCATAGGTTTGGACAACATTTATGTGGTGGTCTGGAATAGGGGGCACACCTTATATCCCAGCAAAGTGATGCAAAAGTATTTTGGTGTTGAGGTGATGCCCAGATTTTCAAAGTTTGACATGTTACAAACGCTAATTGAAGAGGCACATGCCGAAGGATTGCATGTACATGCTTGGTTTGAATTTGGGTTTTCTTCAAGTTATCAAGAAGCAGACGGAGGGCATATTCTCCGAAAGAAGCCCAATTGGAAAGCTATAGACTCCGAGGGCCAACTGGTATCCAAAAACGGATTCCAATGGATGAATGCCTTTGACCCAGAGGTACAGGATTTTTTGCTTTCATTGATTACCGAAGTCGTAGAAAGCTATAACATTGATGGCATCCAAGGGGATGATAGACTTCCAGCAAACCCTTCAACTGGAGGCTATGATGCTTATACCATTTCGGAATACGAAAAAGAACATCAAGGAGAATCCCCACCCGAAAATTATCGCGATGCAAATTGGGTTAATTGGCGTGCGTCGCGATTGAATCTTTTCGCAGAGAAATTGTACAGAACAGTAAAAACTTTGGATTCAGAGGTATTGGTTACCATGGCACCCAGTATTTATCCTTGGAGTAAAGGAGAATATCTTCAAGATTGGCCCACTTGGGTAAAAAATGGATGGGTTGACCAAATTATACCGCAAGTGTATCGGTATGATATCGCGTCGTATCGTTCCACTTTGGAAGCAAACCTAGAGTCCATAACAGAAAATGAGAAACATCTTTTCGTGCCCGGTATTTTGTTGCAGGTGGATGACTACAACCCTTCCAAAAGATTTCTAAAACGAATGGTTCAAACTAATAGAGATTTGGGATTAACCAGTGAGGTGTTTTTCTTTTATGAAGGTTTGAAAAAGCACACTTCATTTTTTACTAAAACCTATTCAAAAATGTGAGCAGATGAAGAAAGGAATCCTCTGTATCGTTTTTATCATGTTTTGCCTTCATCTTAATGCTCAGAAGCGGGTAGATGTAATAATCGTTGGTGGCGGGGCAGGAGGTACTTCAGCGGCGATTCAAGCCGCCCGAATGGGTATTGAGGTGCAGCTTCTTGAAAAGACCACTTGGTTGGGAGGGATGCTTACTTCGGCTGGAGTTTCGGCTATTGATGGAAATCATCAGATGCCATCCGGTATTTGGGGAGAATTCCGTGAAAAACTATATGCACACTACGGCGGGCCTAAAGCAGTGGCCACCGGATGGGTAAGCCATACTTTGTTTGAACCTTCTGTCGGTAATGCCATCCTACAAAGCATGACCCATTTTCCCAATCTGGAGATAACTTATGAAGCAGACTATACCAGAGTTAAAAAACAGGGAGCGCAATGGGTGGTTGAATACAAAAAGAAAGGAAAAACACATACCACTCAGGCAGCTATTCTTATTGATGCAACGGAAACCGGAGAATTGTTGCCATTGGTTGGGGCAGACTTTCGCTTAGGGATGGATTCCAAGGAAGATACAGGTGAAAAAGAAGCTCCTAAACAGTCCAATACCATAGTCCAGGACTTGACTTATGTTGTTATCCTAAAAGATGTTGGGGATTCAAAACATAACAAGGGATTGGTCAAAAAACCCAAAAACTACACCCTAGGGGACTATGCTTGCGCGTGTAAACGGGAAGGCGGGGAAATGTTTGGTTCAGTTACCGATTGCCAGCAGATGTTGAATTATGGGAAGCTTCCGAACAAAAAATATATGATCAATTGGCCTAATTGTGGAAATGACTTTTTCGTAGACTGGCCCAATATGAATAAAAAGGAACAGGAAGACGCCTTACAAAGGGCAAAAGCCTTCACCCAAGGTTTTGTCTACTATATCCAAAATGAGTTGGGTTTCAAAAACCTAAGATTGGTCAAAGAGTTTCCAACGAAAGATAATTTTCCCATGATTCCGTATCACCGTGAAGGGAGACGCGTGAAGGGCAAAGTGACCTTGACGGTAAATCATTTGGAAAGTCCTTATGACTTTAACTTTTATAAAACGGGGATTGCTGTGGGAGACTATCCGATAGATCATCACCATAACAAGAATCCTGAGGCGCCTGAAATTGACTTTATCAATATCAAAGTCCCTAGTTATTCCATACCCCTAGGAAGTTTAATTCCCGAAAAGACTGAAAATTTTCTGGTAGCCGATAAAAACATCAGCGTGTCCAACATTGTGAATGGTACAACACGCTTGCAACCGGTGGTACTCGGTATTGGCCAAGCCGCGGGGGCCATCGCGGCAGTAGCGATTAAAGACCAAATAAATACTTCTGAAGTATCCATAAGAAAGGTACAACAGGCGCTGCTAGATCATAACGCCTACCTTATGCCTTTTGTAGATGTGACTCCTTCGGACCACGCTTTTCAGGCGATTCAGCGAACCGCTGCCTCAGGCATATTAAAAGGGTTTGGTGTTCCATACAAATGGGCCAATGAAACGTGGTTTTACCCGGAAAGAAAGGTCTCCGAATTTGAATTGAAAACGGGACTGCTCGAACTCTACCCAAACTTGAAGACTGAACCTGCTTCGGGCAAAATGGTAACCCCAGATTTTCTGGTAAATCTATTGGGAAAGATAGACAAGACCATCTCTTTGGAAACCGTAAAAGAAGTATGGCAGTCCAAAGGAATCACAAGGGCATTCTCGCCTAAAGCAAAGCTAAATAGGCGCGAGTTGAGCCTAATCCTAGATCATCTTCTACAACCTTTTCAAAGGGAATTGGATTTTGAGGGAAAACTCAAAAAATAAACTATATCCAAACACTTTTTTAGGTAATAAAATTACTGCGATAGCACCTATATTTGCCGGACGATTATTTTAAAATATACCACCACTCCATGCAAATTACCAACACCATATTAATGATTAGACCCGTCAACTTCCGAATGAACGAGCAGACCGCGGTAAATAACTATTTTCAGGAGCAACCTGAGATGCTTCAAGAAGAAGTAAATCGAAAGGCGCAACAAGAATTTGATGTCTTTGTTCAGAAACTCGAAGCAAATGGTGTAAATGTAATCGTTGTGGAGGATACCAAGGTGCCGGATACTCCGGACTCGATTTTTCCAAATAACTGGGTTTCATTTCACAATAGTGGAACAGTTTGTGTATATCCCATGTTCGCTGAAAACAGGCGTCAAGAGCGCCGCGAAGATATTTTCGATGTTTTGGAAACCAATGGATTCGAAATTTCCAATGTCATGGATTATACCGCTGCGGAGGCAGAAGGGGTTTTCTTGGAGGGTACCGGAAGTATTTTGAAAGATAGAATGAACCAAAAAGCGTATTGCGCTCTATCCGAAAGGGCACATGAAGAATTGTTTATTGAGTTTTGCGAAGATTTTGATTGCTTCCCCGTGATTTTCACTGCAAATCAGACCGTAGAGGGTTTGAGAAAACCCATTTACCATACCAACGTTATGATGGCCATGGCCGAAACCTTCGTAGTAATTTGTTTGGACACGATTGACGACAAGAAAGAACGGAAAATGGTCGTAGAACATATCAAAAAAGATGGTCGGGAAGTCATTTCGATAACTGAAGAGCAGATGTACCAATTTGCCGGGAATATGCTCCAAGTATTGGGGGCCGATGACAAGCGATTTATGGTTATGAGTTCTGCGGCGTTCAAAAGTCTGCGGCAAGACCAAATTGACGCTATTGAGAAACACTGTCCTATTTTGCACAGTCCTTTGGATACCATCGAAACCTGTGGCGGCGGCTCTGCGCGTTGCATGATGGCAGAAGTGTTCCTGCCTAAAGCCTAAAAAGACAATTCTTTTTGTTTTGGTGTTTTATAGGAATCATGATAAATAGGTTTTCAGATTTAGGTCAGAGGGCGATTTATGTGTTTTTAAGTCTTAATTATTGTACCTTAATGAAAAACCTAAACAGATGACCCTAAAGCAATTACTACCCCTATTTGTTTTACTTTTTGCAGCAGCAAGTTCCGTATCTGCCCAAAATGTAAAGAAGCTAACGGTAACTGAAAAAGTAAAAGTATCAGGTGATTTAGCGCGTGAACCTATGGTGGCAGAGGCACCCAATGGTGATTTATACGTCACTGGATACCGTAATGGAAGTACATCGCCACAGTTATGGAAAAGCACTGATTCCGGAAAAACAAGGCTAATGTTGGAAGTGGGTACTGTCGCTGATGGAGCCGATGGAAACTACGATGTGGATTTGGTCGTTGACGATACGGGGAAGGTCTACTTCCTGACCATGAAATTTACCAAAGTACCTGAAGACACTTCCAATTTTGACTGGAGTTCCATGAAAGGGATACATATTGCGTTAGGGCAAAGCGATAACGGTGGAGAGGATTGGAAGTGGGACTTTATCTCGCAAAACGATTTTGATGACCGTCCTTGGGTGACTTTAGCATCCGATAAATCTGTCCATATCGTTTGGAATGACGGAAACGGAGTGCATTATCGGGTAAGCGAAGATAATGGGGCCTCGTGGCAAGAACGCCCTAAGATTCATGATTTAGGAGGTTCAAGTCATTTCACTGCGGGACCCAATGGATTATTGGCCGCAAGGGTAAGTCCAATGTCCGCCTCTGGCAATCGTTTTGATGCTGAGGTGGATTTGATAAAAGTGAGTAAGGATTTGGGTAAGACTTGGAATTCGGTTCCGCTACCTGGAATGCGCGAGTGGAGCCCGGAATTAGGCAAAGGTTTACCGCGTTGGGTTGAACCTCTGGCTTTCTCTGAAAAAGGGGAGTTGTTTCATGTTTGGAGTGAGGGACAAGTCTTAAAAATGGGTGTGTGGGACGAAACCCAATCGGATTGGGCAATAACCACGGTTTCCACTTCAGAACAATCTATTTACTATCCATTCATGAGCATGGGTGAGGATGGTCCGCTATTAACCTGGGTTTCTGGCATGAACGAAACCTTAAAGCATCATGCTGCAGTGCTGACGCAAAAGGATGGAACTTGGCATGTGCATGAAATGACGCCAACAGCTCTTCCGGAAATAACGTCAAGGTTTGGAATGGGAGATGCCATGGCCGTTGGGGGAGAATATTTTCCGCTGATTCAATTACAAAACGGTGACTTCGCTATGATAACCACGGTGCAAAACCACAAAAACCAAGATTACGGATTTACTTGGTGGCGTCTTTCGTTGCAATAAAATTCAGTTATTCTTCTGATACCGTGAACTCTCGGATGGCTTGATTGGGTTCCATAATGCTATAGCCCGACCAAAACTCCGGGTTGTATGAAGGCATATAGGTTGCTTGTATATTCTTGTCTTCTTCTAAGGCATCAAAGGTTCCTTGTGAGATGGGTTCGGTATCATACACAATAAATTCCCATTTGTTGTTTTGGGCCATTTGAAAATCAATATTCAACCGCAGTTCGTTTTGCTTGCGACGTCCCTTTACGTTTTTGTTCTTTTCGATGACATCCAAAGGACGGTCAAAACGAAACCACCTTCCAAAGCTGAAATCCATGAACTTTAGTTCATACTTATTGTTGGCTATTTTTCCGAAACGCATCATTCCTTTGTAAACAGTTTCACGATAGTAGATTCCCAAAAGTCTGAAGTCGCGTAGATTTTTCACGTTTTCAAATTCAATTTGAAGCACGGCAAAATCTTCAATGTTGATATACAAACGCCCTCTAAAGTCTGCGCTGCCTTTAGGTTCAAAACGCACAACATAGACCCCTGCATCATCAATGTCAGTATACCCTTCCAGCTGATACCGGTACTTTCTTTTCTTTCGGATTACATTGAGCTTTGGCTCGTCTTTGTAAAACACCTCTCCCAGAATCTCATCAAAAATCTGCTTTTGTTCTTCTACCAAACCGCTGATGGTATCCTTACCAAGTTCGTTTTCGATGACTTCCGCTTGTTCCTCCTCCATATCGGTTAAAATGGAATCCACCTGAACCTTTTGGCTAAAAAGTCCTGATTTGATTTTTAGATAGGAGTCTCGTTTTACATTTTCCTTGAACATGTTTTCTAGGCGTTCACCTAATTCCTCAACGGAACTGATTTGTTTTTTGTTGTAGAGCTCCGCAGCCTTTACAATGTTGACTTTATAGTCTGAATCTCCAATGTAAAGGTCACCCAAGGTTTCGGTATAATAGGAAGAATTTCGGGGCACAGCGCGTCCCAAGCTGTCAATTAAAGCTTTGTCAAGCTCTGGGATGGACGATTTCTCAAACCCCATATCCAGTTTTTGAACGTTTCCAAAAATGGATTGCCGTAAAAAGTAGCGTTGTTTTATTGGGGATTGATTCACGTTCTGGGGGAGACGCTCAATCATTTTTTCAATGATTTCATCTACTTCCAACTCTTCATCAAAAAGATATACCCCGCTGAGTGCAATGGCCTTTGGACGAATACCAATTACAGAATCTTGAAGCTGTTCTAGGGTGTAGCCCGTTTTTTGGTATCCCATTGAAGAAATGTAAACCGAATCCAGAAGGGTTTCGGTGGTATCAAAAGTGAAGCTGAATCGACCTTCCTCATTAGTAATTACGCCGCTGTTTTCACCGTATTGAATGGTAGCGTAAGGAATACCTTGTTGGGTTTTCTCGTCAATAAGTTTGGTGCTGATCGTGGTTTGGGCGGACAATTGCAAGTTGCTCGAAAAAAGAACCAGGGCAAGCCCCATCAATTTGAAAAGCTTCATAAAAGGGAAGGTTTGTTGTAAAGACGCAAATTTCAAACCAAAGGTTGCATTGTGCAGGGCTTTTTTTAAATAAAAAGAAAAAGAATCTACGTCTTCGCTAAATTCCGAATCATGCCCCCGAAAATAAAGAAATGGAATGGCAATACGGAAAACCAGTATAAACGCCCCCATAGCCCTTTGGGTCTGAAAGTAGCCACTTGGTGTAGCGTATTGTTTTGGTCAATGCGGAACTCCAACCAAGCTTCACCAGGCAGTCGCATTTCTGCAAACAACAATAGACGTTTACCTTCGTGGTCCGCTAAAAGTACCCGCCAAAAGTCTAAGGCATCCCCAGGAAAAATTTTATCAGGATGCGTTCGTCCTCGTCGTAATCCGGGTCCTCCATTTAATTTATCCAAAAAGCCTCTGATTCGCCACAACCAGTTGCCATAATACCAACCCGTTTCCCCACCGATTTTCCAGATGTTTTCCAAAACTCCTTTTGGATTTTCGATTTTCAGTTTTTGAACATCTTTAAGTACGCCGAATCGAGGAACTTGAATGTATTTTTTCAGGTCTTTTTTGACCTGTCCACTGGCAATACTGTCTTTCCAACTGCTGACCACCAAGTTTTGCTCTATTTTTTTGAAGGCCATATCAATGGCTTCTTCGTAGGTATGGGTTTCAATATTCAAAAGCGTCTGAAGGCGATTATCCCTTGCGACAACTTCCATTTTCATACTGTCAACAAGGTTTATGGCGAGTTTGTACGAAGTAGAAGTCACGAAATAAAGCCAATATGAGGAAAGCTTTGGGGTCATGACGGGTACGGTATAAATCCAATTTTTAAATCCTCTTACATTGGCATATTTGTGCAACATTTCCTTATAGGTAAGCACGTCTGGCCCTCCAATATCAAAGGATTGGTCATACGTGTTGCTGTTTCCCAAAACGCCAGTCAAAAAAGACATTACATCACGAATGGCAATAGGTTGGCTGCGCGTCAGTACCCATTTGGGGGTAATCATTACCGGTAGTTTTTCGCATAAATCGCGAATAATTTCAAAGGAAGAGCTTCCTGAACCCACAATAATACCCGCCCGAAGCACGGTAAGATAGAAGTTGCCGGTGTACAAAATATCTTCAACGTTTTTTCGCGAAGAGAGGTGTTTTGAAAGTTCTGTATCGTTAACGATTCCGCTGAGGTAGATGACTTGTGTCACCTTGGTGTGTTCGAGATATTGGTTAAAGTGCTTCGCAGCGATAGCTTCTTTTTCATCAAAATCGCTAATGGAAGACGTCATCGAATGAATCAAGTAATAAGCGATATCAATATCCTCTGGCATTTTGGAAGGTTCCACGTTCTCCAGGAAATCAATTTCAATTACTGAAATCCTTTTACGCGTGTGCTCGTCAACGGATAGGCGTTTTTCATCTCGTACGGCACAAACAACCTCGCAACCCATATCCAAAAGTTTGGGTAAAAGCCTCCTGCCGATATAACCGTTTGCACCAGTAAGGAGAATCTTCATAACGCACAGGGTTTAATTGGAAAAGAACCGGTATTTATGAATTCATTTTTTTTCATCTGCAGCTTTCATCATTTGGGTCGTGAAATAAAAAATACATCCAAAAATGGGAATCATTATCAGCGGTAACATCCAAAGTCCTAATCCCTGGTCGTAAAAAACCTGCCCTAGAATACTGATGATAAGCAAACCAAATACCCAAACGATAATAAGGTTCATCACGACCAACATTCGAATACCCAAAGCATACACCTTAGGGGCATTGTTCTCCGTTAAAGTGACCGGAAAGTTGAAATTCCAAGGTTTTATTTTGGTGGCCAGGAACATCAAACCAAAATAAAGCAAGATGTTAATGCCTAGTAGTGACCACAGAATTGATTTTCCGCCGAAACCATCCGCTACCCCTTCCAGATTAAAATGGGTAGGAATGATTCTGGGAATATTCTGATAAATCACCCCTAAAAAAACACTAATCAATCCAATGAACAACCATCCCACACGGATTAGTTTACGGTCGGTGGCATTGGGTTTAACCTCTATTCTTGGCTGTTTTTTAAACATATAGGTTGTCGGTAGACGAAGAAGCATCATAAATCTTCAATGGAAGTTGGGGCGTTGTCCGCCTTGTAATCCAGTAATTTTTTAAAATACTTCTGTATGGCTTTGGTGTCGCTTTTTACTTTGATGAAATAATGGTCTCGATATATGGAATACACGGCAAAATCACCCTTGTAGAGTGTCAGTTTATAGTAAGGAATGATAAGGCCATAGGTTTCAAGCAGTGACCGAAACCGTACGATAATGCCTTTTGGGCGCATTTCTACATTGCAGGTGTTCAAGTTGTTGTCCAGTATCAGTAGATTTTGGATTTCCATGCTGGCTTCGGTAATATGAAGCTTTGGAGAACCGATTCCCCCCAGTTGAAACCTCTCTTTTAAGGTAAATGGTTTTCCGAGTTCCTCATCGATTTTTCGAGTAATCTTTTTATCGTTGTACGATACATTATATAACATGGTCTGTTTTTTTAAGGTAAAAAAGACGTCGTTGTTATTTAGGGGGAAGGTTGTTAGGTGGCTTTCACCTCTTCCAATAAAGGTACATTTAAAATGCTAGGTGACCATCCGGTTTTGGGTCAAAAGTGCAAAAAATACGTAGTTTTGCTGCCTTAAAAGCCTCTTATGGATTTACAAGCCGTACTGACGGAAAAAGTAAAGGAAGCTGTATTACAAGCATACGATGCCTCACTGCCCGGTGTTGAATTTCAACCAACACGAAAGGATTTTGAGGGAGATATCACAGTGGTGGTTTTCCCTATGCTGAGGGTGGTCAAGGGAAATCCCATTGAAATCGGAAATCGTATCGGAGGGTTTTTAAAAGAACAACTTTCCGAAGTAAAAGATTTTAATGTGGTAAAAGGTTTTTTGAATCTTGTTATTTCGGATGGCTACTACCTTGATTTTTTTAATTCCATAAAAGAGAAGGCTCCTTTTGGATACCAAACTCCCGCTAGTAAGGATGCGGTAATGGTGGAATACTCTTCGCCCAATACCAACAAACCTTTGCATCTTGGGCATATCCGAAATAATTTGTTGGGATACGCTGTGGCGGAGATACTAAAAGCCGCTGGACATAAGGTCTACAAAACACAAATCGTAAACGATAGGGGCATTCATATTTGCAAAAGCATGCTGGCCTGGCAGCGTTTTGGTGATGGCGAAACCCCAGAAAGTTCAGGTTTAAAAGGGGACCACTTGGTGGGGAAATACTACGTCGCTTTCGATAAAGCTTACAAGGCAGAGATTGTTGACTTGGTAGATAAGGGAATGGACAAAGCAAAAGCTGAAAAAGAGGCGCCTATTTTGATGGAAGCCCAAGCCATGCTGCGGCAATGGGAGGCAGGGGATGCCGAGACTGTTGCGTTATGGGAAACCATGAATGGTTGGGTGTATGATGGTTTCAATATCACATATGAGAATCTGGGTGTTGATTTTGACAAGCTCTATTATGAAAGCAACACTTACCTTCTGGGGAAAGATGTGGTTGAAGAGTGTCTGGAAAAAGGAGTTTTCTTTAAAAAAGAAGATGGAAGTGTTTGGATTGACTTGACGGAAGAGGGACTTGATGAAAAAATCGTACTGCGTGCAGACGGTACCGCCGTATACATGACCCAAGATATTGGTACTGCGATTCAGCGCGTTACGGACTTTCCGGATATAGGAGGAATGGTTTATACTGTTGGAAACGAACAGGATTATCACTTCAAGGTGCTCTTTTTGATTCTAAAGCGTTTGGGATATGCTTGGGCCGAAAAACTATATCATCTGAGCTATGGTATGGTGGATTTGCCTACAGGCAAAATGAAGAGTAGAGAAGGTACCGTAGTAGATGCCGATGATTTGATTCAAAATATGGAGGATACCGCTGCAGATATCTCCAAAGAATTGGGCAAGTTGGAAGGGTACGACGAAACGGCCAAACAAGACTTATATCGCACTATTGGTTTAGGAGCGTTGAAATACTACATTTTAAAAGTAGACCCGAAAAAGCGAATTCTGTTCAATCCGGAAGAGTCAGTGGATTTTCAAGGAAATACAGGTCCCTTCATTCAATATACTTATGCCCGGATTCAGTCTATATTGCGAAAAGCCAATATTACCGAGGATGAAAAAACCGAGGTGTTTGATACGACTATGTCGCTTCATGAGAAAGAGAAGGTATTACTCAAGGAGATGCAAGGTTTTCCTCAAGTGGTTTTGCATGCTGCTGAACAACATAGTCCCGCTTTGATTGCCAACTACGTCTATGACTTGGTAAAGGAATTCAATTCCTTCTATCAGCAGGTAAGTATACTGGGAGAAAGTGATGCAGCGAAAAAGCGTTTTCGGATACACCTTTCCAAGAAGGTTGGGTTGATTATCAAGTCCGCTTTCAAATTATTGGGAATAACGGTTCCACCAAGAATGTAAAAAAGGCTTGGTGAAAACCAAGCCTTTTCCATAACCAACTAAATAAACTATGAATTAGGGTTATGCTGATTCTTCAGCTCTAGCTGTAACAGCTAGGTTGTAAACAACCAACCCGAATCCAATTTTGTTAATGGCATCCCCAATATTGTATACTACGTCCATTGAGAAACCTCCGAATATTCCATCATACCATCCTGGCGTACCGGCCATATATCCGATTGGATAAATTGCCCATCCTACCAACACGAACCAACATAAGGTTTTGTGTGCTTGCAAGACGGCTCCACCAGCTTCCTGTGCCAATTTTTTTGCTTGACCCAACCAAATATCATATACAATTACAAAATAAGCGATACCTGAGATTAGACCCCAAATTTGGGCTTGGTCGCGGTACACCGCTTCTCCGAAGTATCCAGTAACAAGCATCACTACTGAGAGAAAGATAAGTCTCCACATTAATGATTTTTTGGCGCCCGCTACTTTAAGGATAAGGTAGAACTCAACACACATTAATGGTACGGTCAACACCCAGTCCACATAACGGAAGAAAGTAGGTGACTCTCCGTTTACGGCCCAGTAGTCGCGCATGTACCAATAGTGTACTGCAGCAATAAAGGTAATTAGTCCTGATACCAGGATTGAAGTTCTCCATTTTCGGTCGAAACCGTTCATGGAGAGAAAGAAGAAGGCAGAAGCTGCCATCATTGCCATACATCCTACAAAGAATGTAAAGCCAACATAGTCATTAGTAGCCATTTTGGCTACCGCAGGAATAGAAGTGAATAAACTTTCCATAATATATTAGACGTTAATTAGTTTTGTTTAACCAAATGTAGTGAAAACTAAACATAATTCAATAAATTTGTCTATATTTTTTTATCAATGCTTCAACAAAAGGGACTTTTTTTTGATAAATTGAAAAGCATCATGGTGGTGATTTCGGTGTTTGTGCTATGGCTTTCCTCGTATTCCACAGCCACTTTGGAGGCCGTTTTATCCTGTATTTTTATCCTGTCTTTTGGGGTTTTACATGGCTCAAATGATATACAATTATTACACCGAGCCTATCGTTCGAAACAGAGTCAATTTTCTGTTTATAAGGCAGTTATGTTTTACATTTTAGTGGTCATTGGTATCCTGGGTTTGTTTGCAATTTGGCCCCAATTGGCACTGCCCCTTTTTCTGTTGATTAGCGGCTTTCATTTTGGTGAGCAGCACTGGTCTTCAAACGTTAAACAAACTGCTGTTGGCAGCACCCTATTTTTTTCATTTTATGGGCTTTTTATTCTGTTTATGCTTTTTTATGTACAACGTGAACAGGTGGTTCCAGTGTTAACTGAACTAAGTGGTGTTAAAATTCAATCGGAATGGTTAGGAAGTTTGTTTTTATTCTCGGCAATTGGATTGGTATCCACAGCTGTGTTTCTACTGGCCAAAAAATTGCTTACCATACGTTATGTGGAGGAGCTGTTCATACTGCTATTATTGTTTATCATATTCAATGTAACCTCCCTTATTTGGAGCTTTTCCATTTACTTCATCCTATGGCATAGCATTCCCTCCTTGAGAGATCAATTGGTTTTCTTGTATGGGCATAGTTCAAAGAAGACTTTTATACGCTATTTGAAAACGAGCTTGCCTTACTGGTTAGTTTCTATCGCAGGATTGGGCATATTGTACTTTTTTCTTAAAGATAACATCGACCAAATGCTGTCCATTCTAGTCTATTTTTTAGCGGCCATTACTTTTCCGCATGTTTTGGTGATTTCTTTTTGGGAGTCTCGTATTAAAAGCTCACCCGAAAGCTAATATTCGGTGTGATGCCGAGGGAAATGTTCTCCACCGTTTCAATTTGATTGTCATCTGTTAAGCGAAAGTAGGTGTTCAATACATTTCTACGATTGGTGATGTTGAGTATGGAAACCCCCACATTACCTTTGACCCGGCGCCCCAACCTTAAATTATAAACTGCGGAAGCATCTAGACGCAAGTATTCGGGTAATCTGCTGGAGTTGGGTTCTTCAAAATTGATTTGCGCAGGAAAAACGTTCGTATTTACGGCGTCTTCGGAGATGGGTTCGGTAAAAGGTTTTCCGGTACGATAATTTAATCCAGCCCCGATTTTCAAATCCTTCCATTCGTAAGTACTTGCCAAAGTCAAGGTGTGTCGTATGTCCAGATTGTTTGGAAACGTGTTTGGATCAACCATATCAAACGTGTAGTCGTTCTTGTTGAAGGCATAGCTTAACCAAGTACTATATTTTAAACCTCTCTTATTGATAAGAAGTTCCACGCCATGTATATTATAGTGACCGATCTCGCCTGAAAATTGATTTTGGTTTTGGAAACCTTGAGTTCGCGTACTGATACCATCCACCCGTTTGTAGAAGCCTTCCAATCCGAAATAGAAATCGTTCAACTCGTAATTGATTCCTACGGAAGCTTGTTTGCTTTTGGTGATGGGGAGTTCTGCGTTATCCGAAATAATCCATCTCCGTTTTTCAATGCCCAAAAAATTCTGTTCAAGGTCGATTACTTGATTGGTGGTTTGACTTTTGAATTCCCCGAGTACCTGCGCACGTAAATGATTGGCTAATTTCACGTTTACGTTGAGCCTTGGTTCCCACAATATTTCATTGAACGTACCCAAATTTTGGATAATGTTGGTCCGAAGACCGATTTCTGCCAAAAGCTTCTTTTCACTGGACCGATATTGCAGGCTCGAATAGGGCGCATGTACCCGAATGACGCCTTTGATGTTACTTTGAAAAGGCGGTTGTGTGACATCGGAGGTGTTTGTGATTCCGGTTTCAATAAACTGATAGCCATTGTTCCAGCGTAGCGTTTCAGATAAGATGTATTGCGTATCTAGTTTAGCCGCGCCCTCAAGGACTTCATTATTTTGTAGCAAGAGCTGCACTTGGTTCGCAAAAAGGTTGATAGCGTCAAGGTCATACCTCGAGTAGTAGACATTCAAATGGGTTTGAAAACGGTCGGTCCATTGCCCTGACCATTGTCCGCCAAAGGATAGGTTGGTTTGTTGTAAAAAACTATTGGTTGTTTCATCCAACGTACGATTGGTTTCAGAGAACTCGAGTTCGTTACTGATACTGATAAGATTGAATCGAAGCTTGTGGTCTTCATTAAGGTCATAAAGCACTTTACCACTGAAATCGTAGAAAAAAAAGTTTTCTTCGCGTTCGAAATTATCTTCTAATCGAATGTTGTTTTCATCGGTCACTTCGCTGTCCTGAAAGGCCCGGTCGAAAAATCTATCGTAAGTGGGCGTATTCAAAAAATCAGTTGTGGAACGGCGTGCGGAAAATTGCACAGCCAGCCGTTCGTTGATGGGAAGTTGTCCAAAAAGATCGCCACTAATAAAATTAAAGCCAGCCCCTCCTGAAAATTGGTCTTCGATAGTGTTTTTAGATTCCATGGCAATCACACTGCTAACCCCATCACCATACTGGGCCGGTGTGCCATTTTTTATCACTGTCACTTTTTCTGTGAGATAGGGATTAAAAGCTGAAATCAAACCAAAAAAATGCCCAGATTGATACATTTTGATGCCATTCCACAAGATGAGGTTTTGGTCATTTGTTCCACCGCGAACATTGATGTCGGATACGGTTTCGTCAATTCTTTTGATGCCGGGAAGGGCTTGTACGGTTTGTAGCACTTCAGGTTCAATCAATCCAGGTAGATTTCCAAAATCTCTGGTGTTAATGGTGATGCTTGCATCTTCTTCCTTGATGATTCCAGTGGTTAGGAATTTGTAAACGACCACCTCTTTGAGTTGTTGGTAGAATTGTGAGAGCAGGATTTCCGAACATTCACTTCGCAAAGCAAGGTCTTCTACTTGAACGTATTTGGTGTTAAATCCTAAATACCGAATCTTAAGAGTGGCGTTTCTTGGAATGGATTCAAGTTGAAAGTTGCCTTCGGAGTCTGTCGTAACTGCAACTTGAGAATTCATCACTTCAACCGTAGCTCCTGGAATGGAGTTTTGGGCGAAATTGTCAAACACGCTTCCACATACCCTTACCAAGCTTTTTTTGACTATGGCATAATACCTATCACTCAAAGGGTCGATTTTGAACTGAAACCGTTCTTGGATATAGCGGAGTTCTTGTTGCAGGTTTTGCGACGCTGAAAGGGGTAATATGGTGAGGTTTTCAACGTCTCCATTCAAAAAAGAAAACTTGACCTCATATCGAGCCTCAAGTTGTTTGATGTGAGTAAGAAGCGAAATTTCTTTGGATTCCTCAGTCTGGGCATGGACCAGAAACGAAAAACCAAAGAGAATAAGGAGAAGCCCTAAGGTTTTACGGTGTGTCCTCTGCATAGAAAAGTACATTATCGCCCGATACTTTGAAATTCAGTTTTGATGGGGTGCTTATACTTTTTAACGCAGTTTCTAGGTCAGTGTTGTTAAAACTTCCTGTAAAGAGTACTTCGGTATCAACATTTTCCAAAGCGACGTCAATTTTGAATTGTCTCTCGAGTTCATTGATAACGAATTGCAAGGGTACACGCTCAAAAGAACTCTCACGGTTTAACCATGAGGGCTCACGATTTGAAACGGTACGTTCCATGCGTTCGCCGCGAATAAAGAGCAGTGATGCCCCAGCGGGAAGTTTTTGTGTAGTATTGTTGAAGGTTACGGAAACCAATCCTTCGTAACAGCTTACTTCAAAATAGTCTTTTCGAGCTTCTACGTTGAATTGCGTGCCCAAAACCTGTACTTGTCCTAAATCAGTAGATACGGTAAAGGTTTTGCCTTTGGCTACTTTAAAGAACGCTTCACCTTCCAAGGTAATATTTCGTTGAAGGTCCCAATCGGTATCATCGTAAGTAACTTTTGAATCAGCATTCAAAACTACTTCTGAAGTATCGGGCTAGGTAAGCTTTGTGGTTTCCGCGATTTCGGTGCTAACCGATTCATTGGAAAGATTGAGATATGCAAAAGCACCTACCATGAGCAACGCGATGGCAGCTGCGATACGCAAAAAGCTTTTGTATGGTTTAAGGGCAATAACCTTTGCAGTATCTCCAGCCGTTTTAGCTTTAATTTGGGCAAAGGTGCCTTCCATATCGAACTCCGGCGCCTGAAGGCGCGAAGAAACCGCTTTGAGCTTGACGTAGGACTGATATTCCTCGGTTTGCTCAAAGGCCTTCAACTCCTCTGGCGAGAGTTCGTTGTTGAGCCATTTTGCTAAATAATTCTCTTCCATTTTTAAAACGGTCTAACAGTATAACAACTAAAAAAACATTTACCCTACCTAATAGTATAAATTAAATTCCATCAATTTTACTACGCAGCTCCTTCAAAGCCAAATGCATGCGCTTTTCAATGGCTTTTACGCTTACTCCTTCCATTTCTGCAATTTCCGCATATTTTTTTCCGTCAATACGGTTTAACAAAAAAGTAGTGCGTTGATTTTCGGGAAGGGCATTCAAGGCATCGTCCAGTTTTTGTTGGTATTCTTTTTCTTCCATCAAAAACTCTGGTGATTCATGACTAACGTCTTTTTGGTTTGTGGCGTACTTCAATCGCACCTTTTCGGCTTTCAATACGTTCAAATAGGTATTGTTGGCCACTGTATACAAAAAAGACTTGGCTTTTTCAGGAGCAACCTTTTGACAATTCTCCCAAAGTTTTATAAAGGCCTCTTGTATGGCATCATTTGCCTTTTCGGCATTCCCAAACTTGTAATAAATGTAATTGTAGAGCGTTTTGGAATTAGCATTGTAAATCGTGCTATATACCTCATCCTCACAAACATTCTCCATGAAAAAACGATTAGACTTGGCTCAAATATATCATAAAAAGATTAGGCAAAGTAGGGTTTTTTAAATTCCGATTGTTCTAACACTGTAACACCAAGAAAACCCAATTATCATGAAACAGATATCCCAAAAACTTACGATTCTTCTTGCTTTTGTAAGTTTCTTGACCTTTACGGCCTGCCAAGAAGAATTTGAAGAAGTAGGTGGCGACAACCAACAAACCATTACTGCCAGTTCCACGACAGCAGCACTGATAAAAAATACTTCCTCCAATGATGGTTCGTTTGATAATATCGTAGATGGTGCTAGTTGTTTAGCCATCAAATTCCCTTACGTTGTTGAGGTGAATGGTATCCAAATCACCATTGATGCTCGTGAAGATTTACACGCTATAGAAGAGATTTTTGACGAGGTAGACATCGACGAAGATGTTTTGGACATTATTTTCCCCATTACCATTACATTGGCCGATTTTACCGAAATCGTAATCGAAAACAAAGATGCCCTATTGGAATTGGCCAACAGTTGTATTGAAGGTGGGGATGACGATGACATTGAATGTATTGATTTTGTGTACCCACTTACCTTTTTCACCTTCAATGCCGACGAGCAGCAAACCGGTGAGGTTATGGTATCCAACGATGAAGAGTTGCGTAAGTTCTTTGGCGGTTTGGAAGATGACCAATTGGTTAGTCTTGACTTTCCTGTGACTTTAAAAAAGTTTGACGGTACCGAAATCGTAGTGAGTAGCAATGCCGAATTGGCCCAGGCCCTAGAGCGTGCCAAGGATGAATGTGATGAAGATGACGATGACGATTACAATGATGATGATTTTGATGAAGAGCGTTTTGATTTCTGTTTGACAGAGTGCCCTTGGGCCGTGAAAGAAGTTATTCGAAATAGCCAAGACCAGACAGGTCAGTACCCAGATTTCACCATGATTTTTGAAGAAGGTGGTAGAGTAGCCATTCAAGAACCTACAGGGAATATCGTTTACGGGGAATGGAGCTCAAGCTTTACCGAAGACGGTCCATTATTGACTTTGGAATTTGAAAGTTTCCCTGACTTCAATGCCGAGTGGTTGGTATACGAAATTGGAGACCATACCATCAAACTATATCAAGATGATGGCAACAAAATCATCCTAAGACAACACTGTGATGGTGACGACAATGGTGATGATGGCAATGAGACCTCTCCTGATACCCTAAGAGAGACCTTGAAAGAGTGTGAGTGGATTATCAAAAAAGTTATCAAAGACCAAGAAGAGGTAGATCGTCTACTTGGATACGAATTCAACTTCAATGGTGACGGAACAGTAACGCTAGGTAACGGTATCAACACTTTGGAAGGAACTTGGGAAGTAGGATACAATAATGACCAAGTACTATCACTACTGATTAACATTGGACAAGAACCAGATGTAAGTTTCGACTGGCCTTTACGCCACTTGGATAACCATAGATTGAAGTTCAGCATTGAAGAAACTGGACATGAAATGGTACTACTTCGAGTTTGTGATGACAGCGCCGATGATATGGACGTTCGCGAAATCAGAAATATAGCCATGGGTGGCGGATGGACGGTAGCCATGTATTCCGAAAACGGAATGGAAATGATGGATAGCTTCAACGAGATGGATTTCAACTTCTCAATGATGCATCAGGTTGAAGTATCTGTAAATGATGACCCAATAGCCTCTGGACTTTGGAGAGTTGCTCGCGATGCTGAAGAGAATCTAATTTTCTATCTGAACATTCAAGATAGTGATACGTTGCAGAAATTAACAGAATGCTGGTACTTCGTTTCCACCGAAGCGAACCGTATAGAACTAGCCTATGAAGAAGAAGGCCTAACCAAGATTTTGGTTTTTGAAAAGCCATAAGTTTTTCCCCAATTGACGCGAAAAGGACGGTTCTCCCCAAGACCGTCCTTTTCTATTTTTACTACCTCCAACTTGATTTTACCAAGCGCTAGAACCTTGAAAACGAATTTGGTCCACAAAAGCAATGACTAAAACCTACAGTTGATTAACTTTGTGCTTCTTCAAAAATGACGTAAGACCATGTTTGACAATTTAAGTGATAAGCTGGATAAAGCTTTGCACGTGCTCAAAGGGCACGGACAAATCACCGAAATAAACGTAGCAGAAACCTTAAAAGAAGTACGTCGCGCGCTGTTGGATGCGGATGTCAACTTCAAAATTGCCAAAGAGTTTACCAATAGGGTAAAAGAAAAGGCAATGGGTCAAAATGTATTGACCACTTTGCAACCGGGCCAATTGATGGTAAAAATCGTCAAAGACGAATTGACCGAGTTGATGGGAGGTGATGCTGAAGATATTGACCTAACCGGTAATCCTTCTGTAATTTTGATGTCAGGTCTACAAGGTTCTGGTAAAACCACCTTTTCCGGTAAGTTGGCAAATTACCTGAAGCGCAAAAAAACCAAAAAGCCGCTTTTGGTTGCCTGTGACGTCTACCGCCCTGCGGCAATTGACCAATTGCACGTGGTAGGAGAGCAAATTGGCGTGGATGTTTATTCCAACAGAGAGGAGAAAAATCCGGTAACCCTGGCTAAAGAAGGGATTGCCGAAGCAAAGAAATTAGGGTGCAACGTAGTCATCATCGATACCGCGGGTCGTTTGGCCGTGGATGAGGAAATGATGACTGAAATTGCCAACATCCACAAGGCAGTTACCCCACAAGAAACCCTTTTTGTGGTGGATTCCATGACGGGTCAAGATGCGGTGAATACTGCTAAGGCTTTTAATGACGTATTGAATTTTGATGGGGTCATTCTGACCAAATTGGATGGGGATACCCGAGGTGGAGCCGCCATTTCCATAAAATCTGTAGTTGACAAACCCATCAAGTTCATTGGAACAGGGGAAAAAATGGATGCGATTGACGTGTTCTATCCTTCCAGAATGGCAGACCGTATTTTGGGCATGGGAGATGTGATTTCCTTGGTGGAACGTGCTCAGGAACAGTTTGATGAGGAGCAAGCACGGAAAATCCAAAAGAAAATTGCCAAGAATAAATTTGGTTTCGATGACTTTTTAAGTCAGATTCAGCAAATCAAAAAAATGGGTAATATGAAAGACCTCATGGGCATGATTCCTGGGGTTGGAAAGGCAATGCGTTGTATGGATATTGACGATGATGCCTTTAAACATGTGGAAGCCATTATCCATTCTATGACGCCTGATGAACGGGCGAATCCTGCCAAATTGAACGCCAGCCGCAAAAAGAGAATTGCTTTGGGAAGTGGTCGTACCATTCAAGAAGTGAACCAATTGTTGAAGCAATTCCAGCTAATGAGCAAAATGATGAAGATGATGCAAGGCGGCGGCGGTAAAAAGATGCTTCAAATGATGCAAAACATGCGCTAGACGCAACGAAAACCTATCGGATATGATCCTTTTGGATGGAAAGAAAGTCTCTAACCAAATCAAAGATGAAATTGCCCAAGAAGTCGCAACCATAAAGGAGCGCGGCGAAAAAGTACCACATTTAGCTGCTGTTTTAGTAGGTAATGATGGGGCAAGTCTCACCTACGTGGGCAGTAAGGTACGCTCTTGCAAAAAAATTGGTTTTGATTCCACGCTAATCCATCTTCCTGAAGAAACGACTGAAGCAACGCTCTTAAAACAGGTTGAGGACCTGAACAATAATCCTGAGATAGACGGATATATCGTTCAATTGCCTTTACCAAAGCATATTGATGAGCAAAAAGTTCTGCTAGCAGTACATCCCGATAAGGATGTTGATGGTTTTCATCCTACCAACTTTGGTCGAATGGCCTTGGATATGGAATCTTTCATACCTGCTACGCCTTTTGGTATAATGGAATTATTGAAGCGCTACAAGGTGGAAACCTCTGGAAAACACACTGTTGTTATTGGAAGAAGTCATATTGTAGGGCGTCCCATTAGCATTTTGATGAGCCAAAAAGGAGAAGCGGGAAATGCAACCGTTACCTTAACCCATAGTCGTACAAAGGATATTAAAGCGTTGCCACTTCAAGCTGATATTATTGTATCTGCACTCGGAGTTCCTGGTTTTTTAACTGCGGATATGGTCAAAAAAGATGTGGTTGTTATTGATGTCGGTATCACTCGAGTACCCGATGAAACCAAAGAGAAAGGATATTACATTACCGGTGATGTGGATTTCGAAGGCCTTTCAGAAAAAGCCTCCTTTATGACCCCTGTTCCTGGGGGAGTAGGGCCTATGACCATTGCTATGCTGTTGAAAAATACCCTTTTGGCACGTGCACGCCATCAAGGTAAACAAGATTAGTTTTTTACGGAAGGCTTTTTTTGCTCCTCTACTAAACTGGTTTCATCCTCATCTGGCATTAGGACATCCAAGTCATTTTCACCTTCGTCGTTGGTACAACTACCAAGAGCTAAACCTGAAAAAATAAGGGTAATACAAAGTAGAATTGTTTTCACAGCAAAGTATTTTAGAACCTAGGTTGTTCGTTTGGTAGAAAATTATACGTGCAGATGCCTCGATTCGTGTGCTGCGAGTATTTAATTCGATGGAATGCAGGAAATTAAGGTTCTTTCGAAGCTATTTCGCGAAAAGTTGCCCCATATCCTTAAAGGCCTTAAACTCTAAGGCGTTTCCTGCTGGGTCTTTAAAAAACATGGTAGCCTGTTCTCCAGGTAATCCTTCAAACCGGATGTACGGTTCAATAATGAATTGAACGCCTTTTTCTGCCAAACGCTTGGCAAAACCATCAAACTTTTCCCAAGGTAACACTACGCCGTAATGCGGTACGGGAACGTCTTTGCCATCCACGGCATTGGTGTGGGTATCTTCAGGACTTTGAGGTTTGTAATGAATCACCATTTGGTGTCCAAACATGTTGAAATCCACACAGTGGTCGCTGCTTCTTCCTTCTTCAAAACCCAATTCTTCCCGATAAAAAGCTCTGCATTCTTCCAGGTTATGGACCGGAATGGCAACGTGGAAGGGAGTTATTGCATTCATCTAAGAGATTTAAGATTTCCAGTCCTTAAAAATACTAAAACCAACTATTAGTTTATAGGTAGCGCATTTTCAAAATCTGTTTGGGTAAATTCATATTCTGATGCCAATATGTCTTGGCCCGAAACAGGCGCGGGAAGGATGTTAAGAATATTTCGCGGTTCGCTACATCCTACTCCCTGACTTCCTCTTCGAATGCAGGTGAAAGTGCGCGTCCTCAGATTATTGTAGTTGATGATAATCGAATCTCCTTCAAAGACATCACTAAAATCATAATCGGGTCCACTATCCCTTGATTTAATTTGTTCCTCAAAACTATCCAAATAGGGAACAACAATAGTGCGCTGTACCCTATCTGGAATATTGGAATTGTAACCTTGAATCGTAATATCTTCTCCAGAAGTATTACTTATGGAAAAGGTATACAGCACGTCTTGGTCGGTGCTTCCACAAGCAAGCATATTCAGGGATAAAACAAAAACAAGGAGGTTCTTCAACTTATTGCCATTCATCATACAGTTCAGTTAAAAAGGGTTCCGTCGGGTTCGAAAGATTACGCTGTAAATCTTCCTTTAGCCCTCCAAAGGTCGCATTTTTAAAAACATATTTTTCAATGTCTTGAATACTATATCCTGAGACGCGATCAAAAGGTAGTCTGCTATCGCTACGTTCTACTTGCTGGTTGTAGTTGTCGATTAAATCAACCATAAGTCCCGTGTAGACAGCATCATTGCTTCTTCTACCGATATAACGGTCTTGGTAGTTGTCGTATTCATATCCTGGAATCCGGGCCGAGTAATATCTCGTGGTCAAAAACCATTCAATAGTATTTGCGTACGTTTCTCGCATGCGGTTTTCCGCAATTGGAAAAATGAGTGGTGCGGCGGCGGCATGAGTAGAGTGCGAAATTTCATGGATGGTGACCCCAAAAATGTTTGGCGTGGATGCACCATATTGCTTTATGGTAATGGTAGGCCAAATACCACCGGTTAAATACGGTAGGTAATACTCGTTTACTCCAGAACAACAAGATTCTGCCGCGGCAATTTTTGTCTGCCGATTGGTGAAGTTATTCGGGGGCCTTTTAAGGCCTGCGATATTCCCATAGTAATAGTAGTGAGCTGCTCTATGGATATGACCAAAGTACTCATGCTCTCCACCTTTCAGGTCATAGTCCCATCGTCTATTTTGTTTTGGTCCACGATACTCAGCTTGAAAAAGTCTCCCATCCCTTATGCTGTACTGATAACGTTCCCATTGGATTATATAACGCAGTTTCCCCACTTTCGTCCCAAAACGATAATACCCTGAAGTATTGGTAATCGCATTCCCTATGGTAAACGTATCGCGTAACAAAATTTGGGCACCATCCAAGGGTACATAACTGCCAGGAACGGTCGTGTATTCTGTTCTATATACGGCTCTTCGGCACCGACCGTTTGCACTATCTCTTGAACTTTTTGGGTTGTCTAGATTTGTTGGATTGGATTTGTAATAATTTCCATCTCCGTCATCTCCTCCATTTCCACCACAGTCATACCATTCGTAACGAACAAAAACCTGTCTGCTGGTGGTTGTCGTTCCAATAGCGCCATCCCAAATGCGTATGGTTCCTTCAGGTCTCCAACGACTACCAATCCGTATACCGATTACTCCGGGCAGAGGGTCCGGCATATCATTTAGGCCATCTAATTCTAGGTTATTGGTCTGTTTCAGCGCTTGGTGCATCAAATGATTTCCAAAATCCGTTTTGTTGGAAATAATACCCGTTTTGGAGGTCAGGTCTTGTACGTTTTGGAAGTAGCTGTCTTCTGTGGGAATATACATTTCCTCCAAAACTTCATATGCCACACCTTCTGGTAAAACTTTATTGGGTGATACGGTAGTATAATACACTGGAATCTCATTTTCCCCCAGCGGTGTTCGGTTCAAAAAGTATTCATCGGAATACTCATAACCCAAGGGATAGTCGATTAATGCTAGGGTAGTATCCCGTTTTAACTGCATTTCCTCTTGGGGCGTTTGAGGTGTAAACTTGATATAAAGCATGTTTGCCTGAATTTGAAAATTGCCAGGCTTGAAGGCTACGCCGCCTTTTTCGTCTTTAATATTTCCCTTGTTTATGGCAAAATTGATGCTGTCCAAAGCACTTTGCATATTCTCAAGAGTATATGGATTTTCTAATTTTTTAGCGAATTCCTGTTCATCTACTTTGATAGATTCAGTTTCGTTAACTGTAGGAGTTACGTAGGTTTCTTCCTCACAGGATAGGATAAGGCATAGTGAAGTGCATAAAAAAAGTCTAGATAGATATTTCATAACGAGGTTGGAATTAGGTTCCTTTAAATGTAAATAAAATCTTAACAAAAAAGAATCTAAATCGTTCGACTTAAGGAAGATTAACCTAACCTTAATCTAGATATCCTTGAAGGATGTTTTAAGCGTAATCTCGCAAATACGGGTAACGCTTTTGGCCTTTTGATAGCGCCAATGCCCACCTTTGGGGTCTGGGTAAAGTCAATAGTCTATTAATATGGTGAATCTCCCTAAAGGATTGTACTTTAGGAATTATCCACAATAGCACGCCTAATACCATGAAAAACACTTTCCTTAACCTAATAACCCTTCTTCTATTGCTTTGTTCTTGCAAGACAGAACCAAAAACGGAAGTGGAAACCAAATCTGCGCAAACTGAAAAAGAAGCTGATTGGATATACCTTTTTGATGGAAGTACCACAGCGGGTTGGAGAGCTTACAACGGAGAAGCTTTACCCCCTGGATGGGTTATCAAAAACAAAGAACTGACTTTTGATACCGAATTGGGTCTTGAGCAGGATTATGAAGGAGGAAAAGATATCATTTATGGAGCGGAGGAGTTTGATAATTTTGAGTTATCCCTTGAATGGAAACTTCCTGAAGGAGGGAATAGCGGAATTTTTTATCACGTAAAAGAAGGGTATGGAGGCCCTCCGGAAGTTGCCCCGGAATACCAGCTTATTGATGACGAAAATTATGCCCGAATCCATGATTTGACTGCTTACAATAAAAGCTTAGGTTACACCCACAAACCCGAGGAGTTGAAACCTTTGCAACGAACGGCATCGGATTATGCCATGCATCCCGCGGATACGCTTCAAAAGAAATTAAATCCCGTTGGTGAATGGAATACCTCCAAAATTGTTTTTACCCCAGAGAAGGTGGAACATTGGTTGAATGGTCAAATGGTTCTGTCCTTTGTGCCTTGGGATGATGCTTGGTACGAGCGGAAGAATTCAGATAAATGGAAAAACAGCGAAGACTATGGAAAGTTTAAAAAAGGATATATCGGTTTACAAGACCATGCAAGTCCGATTTGGTTCCGAAATATAAAAATCAGAAAGTTATAATCCAGGCAATATGAAAAAACGGACTTTTTTAAAAACGATGGCCGCCGCTTCTTCAATGGCGGTTCTACCCACTGGAATGTTAGCTTTCCAAAAGAATAAAAGACTGCGTACCGCACATATCGGTGTCGGAAACATGGGGTTTGAAGATTTAAAAGCGATTGCCTCCCACGGAGAAGTCGATGTGGTTGCGCTATGCGATGTAGATAGCACCTACCTTGATAAAGCGCAAGAACAATTTCCCATGGCGAAAACTTTTGCTGATTATCGTGAAATGTTACGTGCCATGAAGAACGACATTGACGCTGTTATTGTTTCAACCCCTGACCATACGCATGCCCCTGCGTCCCTAATGGCTATGGAAATGGGCAAACCAGTGTATTGTCAAAAGCCACTTACGCATCATGTTTCAGAAGCGAGGGCAATGGAAGCGTTAGCTGCAAAAAATAAGCTTGTTACCCAAATGGGGATTCAGGTCCATTCGTTCTATGATTATCGATTGGCCACCTTGCTCATCCAATCGGGAATTATCGGAAAGGTACATACCGTTAGGGCTTGGTCTCCCAAAGATTGGGGATATGATGGTCCGCCTCCAACAGGTGAAGATTCGATTCCCGATACATTAGATTGGAATCTTTGGTTGGGTACTTCTCCCATGCGACCCTATAAACAAGACTACTATCACCCTGGAAATTGGCGAAAACTGCTGGATTATGGTTGTGGAACTCTAGGGGATATGGGCGTTCATATTTGTGATACCCCTTATAACGCTCTAGAGTTGGGAGTTCCCCTAACCATTCACAATACCTGTCGGGAACCAAATGGGTTTGGCTTTCCGACACAGAACGTCGTAACCTATGAGTTTCCAGAGACAAAGTATACTACCGAAAAACTCAAATGGGTTTGGTACGATGGACCAGGGGCTCCAAGCGAGCATCCTGAGCTTATGTTACCCGGTCAGAAAGACCAATCCGGTAACAAATCCACTTCGGAAAATGAAGCATCTATGGAAGATAAGATGTCCTTGGATGCTAATGTTGCAAAACAAGGCGAATTGCCTGAGCAGGGAGCTATGTTTATTGGAGAAGAAGGACGCTTATTATTGCCACATTTTATGCAATTGCCCCAAAAAATAGTTGGAGATGAATACGTGGATATCAGCAAGGAAATTGCTCAAATCTCAAGTGAGCACAACCTTGGCGAGCCCATACGAAATTATGATTCTGAAGGACCAAAGCACTACCATCAATTTGTGGATGCCTGTTTGGGCAAAGGGGAATGTAGCGCGCCATTTTCCTATGCCGCCAAGTTGACCGAAACGATTTTATTGGGAGTCATTGCAGGACGCTTTCCCAATAGAACCCTTCATTGGGATGCGGAAAAAGGATTATTTGACGAACAAGAAGCCAATGTCTTCTTGAATGCACCGTACAGAGAATTCTAATCCCGTATTACGAGGCTAAAAACGAAACGATTTTATCGTTTACTTCGGGTTGGTGCATCGAATGGCCTAACCCTTCTGTGCTCACAAGCGTACTATTCTTCCAATTTGAATGAACCTGCTGTGAGGCATGATAAGGTGCAATGGCATCTAAGCGGTCGTGGAACAACAGCCCCTTTTTGGTATTGTTTTGAACGAAACGCGAGGATGAAAAGTCCTTTATATTCATATTGAAACGTTTCTGGATGTATTGGTCTAAAGCTGCAAGAACTCTTTCATTAAAACCTAAAATGTTTTGATAGTTGGCCATGATTTCTTTGAATTCTGAAGGAGAACCAATCGTAACCATTTTTTCAATATGATTATTTTGGTGATAGTAGTCATTGTATAAAAGCGTCATGCCACCGACGGAATGCCCAACCAGATAGATGGGCTTATAATTTTCAATCAATACCTGCAAGCAATCACTGAAGAGTGGAACAT
>ERZ1740062.171-NODE-171-length-50117-cov-6.971895_pt1 | contig 50117 bp, 48 predicted proteins | sample MGYA00581741_ERZ1740062 | MGnify/ENA primary metagenome ERZ1740062 (study PRJEB43018, sample SAMN04849747) | marine metagenome | isolation source: floating plastic debris | place: Pacific Ocean | collected 2008-09-01 | study: EMG produced TPA metagenomics assembly...
ACATGGCTGGATCTCGGAACATCATCTGGCGGGCTGGGCCGTGGTCCTTGGTGCCTCTACCGGCGATCATGTAGGTTGCTACTGTCCAGGGAGCGCCTGCAAAGCCGATCAGTGTGGTTTCTGCTGGTAACGAGGATGAAAGCCTCTTGACCGTTTCATAGACGGGCTCAAGCGTTTCATCGATTTCGTCGTTGGGCTTGAGCGACCCCAGATCGGGTTGATCTTTGGGCCAGGACATCATTGGTCCCTCGCCTTCTACAAACCAGAGGTTCATGCCCATGGCTTGAGGGACGAGCAGTATGTCGGCAAACAGGATTGATGCATCAAAGTCATAGCGCCGGATTGGCTGCAGCGTCACCTCTTCAGCAAGTTCCGGTGTGTAACACAGATCGAGAAAGCTTCCGGCTTGTTTCCGGGTTTCACGATATTCGGGCAGATAGCGTCCAGCTTGGCGCATCAACCAGACAGGTGGGATTGCTGACGCTTCACCTTTCATCACCGCAAGAAGTTTTTTTTCGCCTTTCTGCATCGCCTGTCCTGCCCCCTTAAGGATTCTTTAAGTTTGTTCGTAGTTGTTATGTCACGTGGATAACGGTGACACACGGGACTTCCTCGTCACCCACAGAGTTACCCACTGTCAACCGCGCATGAATTCACATGCGTCGGTTAGACGATTGATTCCATCACAAATGTGGCCATGATTTTCTTTCGATGAATCAATGGTTTAAGAGCTTTAACAAGCATTGTAATGAAGTTGTCATCGCTTTTGTTCACTGGTGCTTTTCCGTACGCCTCGAGATTTCCACAGACAGTCGGGATTCGCCTCAAATTTGATCCACGTGTGTACATCCGGGAAGTTTTCCCGTGGCCATCACATGGCAGCGTTGTTCGTGCTCGCAATTCCCGCTATCCACAGAATTCCGCAGGCTTTCACGCGCTCGGCGTTAGCCTTCTGCGACAGGGCAGGTTGCGAACCCGATGACGGACGTCTTTCATCTCCATCTGATTTCGGATTCGACCGGAGAAACGCTACATACGATGGCGCGGTCCGCGCTCGCGCCGTTTGGCGATATCGAGGTCGAGTTGCACGTGACGGTGTTCGTCCGATCCACACATGATATCGATACCGCAATGGAACAGGTCAGGGCGCACCCTGGTCTGATCCTGTTCACGATGGCCGACTCGGACAATCGCGTGCATCTTTTGGCGCAAGCACAGCAGTTGTCCGTGCCGGTGGTCCCCGCGCTTGATCCGGTGATCTCGGCTCTGTCGCGGTTTCTGGGCCGTCCGGCCTCGGCTCAGCCCGGCATGCAGCACAGGGTCACGAATGCTTATTTCGAGCGTGTCGCCGCATTGGATTTTGCAGTGTCCTATGATGACGGGGCTCTCGGTGACAGGCTCTTGTCGGCCGACTTGATCCTGACAGGCGTGTCCCGGGCATCGAAGACGCCGACATGCATTTACTTGGCGCATCGCGGGGTGAAAGCGGCCAACGTACCGCTGGTACCGAAACAGGAACCCGATCCGGCGTTCTTTGATGCAATGGCGGCCGGAATACCGGTGATCGGACTGACGGCGAGCCCATCCCGGCTTAGCCAGATCCGTGCACAGCGGCTCGAGACAATCGGTGCCGGGAAATCCGCGGAATATGCCGAGATCGACCAGATCCGGGCCGAGGTCGCGGATGCGCGCCTGTTCTTCGACCGGCACGACATTCCGGTCATCGATGTGACCCGGCGGTCGATCGAGGAAACCGCGGCCGAAGTTCTCGTCATCTTGCGAAAACTCGGCAAGCTGGAGAAAGATCGGTCGTGAGCAGACTGATCCTGGCGAGCGGCAGTGCTGCTCGGGCGCGGGTGCTGCGCGAAGCGGGTGTGGCGTTCGACGTCATCTGGCCCGATGTCGATGAGGACGAAGTCAAGAAAACGTTTCGCCAGACCCAGGCTGATGCAGAGCGGATTGCAGCAGAGCTGGCCCGTCGCAAAGCGTTGTCGGTAAGGGCTTTCGATCCCGAGGCTGTTGTACTGGGGTCGGATCAGGTTCTCGCATACGATGGCGGTTTGTTCGACAAGCCACGCTCGCTTGCGGACGCCAAGGCACAGTTGCGGGTTTTGCGCGGAAAGACTCATCGCCTGATATCCTCGGCGACGATGGTCAAGAACGGCGCGGTGGTCTGGTCGGCGACGGATACAGTTTCACTGGCGATGCGGCCGTTCAGCGACGTCTTCCTTGATGAGTACATCGCGGCATTCGGGGATCTCGTTCTGACAAGCGTTGGCGGCTATCATATCGAGGGACTTGGCGCGCAACTGTTCGAGCGGATCGAAGGGGATCTGTTTTCCGTGCAGGGGTTGCCATTGCTTCCGGTTCTGGGAGCCTTGCGAGAGCTGGGGATTTTGACGGAATGACGGACGAACGCGATGAAAGGCCATTGCTTGCCGGCGTGTGTGGTGATCCGATCGCCCAGTCCAAATCGCCCAGGCTGTTCCGGCATTGGTTTGAGACGTACGGACTCGCCGGGCACTACGTGCCGTTGAAAGTAGCCGCGCCGGATTTTCCGGATGCGATCAGAGGTCTGCAGAAAGCCGGTTTCCGTGGTGTGAATTGCACGATCCCGCACAAGATCTCGGCCTTGGAGATTGCGGACGAAGTTTCTGACTCGGCTCGGGCAATTGGCGCAGCGAACACGCTGACCTTTCGCCGTGACGGATCGTTCTTCGCTGACAACACCGATGCATTTGGGTTCATCGAGAATCTACGCATTGGGGCGGCGGGCTGGGACCCGCCGTCGGCTCCCGCGGTGATGCTCGGTGCGGGTGGTGCGGCGCGCGCTGGGATTTTTGCCTTGCTCGAGGCTGGTGTCCCGGCAGTTCGGGTCTTGAATCGGACCCGCGAGAAAGCGCAGAAACTGCGGGATCACTTTGGGGAACGTGTTGAAGCGATTTCCTGGAACGAGAGGAATGATGCGCTGGCCGGATCCGGTGTGATTGTGAACTCCACGAGCCTTGGTATGCTCGGCAATCCGCCGCTTGAACTGGTACTGGCCGATGCGTCGAAAGATGCAGTGGTGACAGACATGGTCTATAACCCGTTGGAGACTCCCTTGCTTGCTGCAGCGAAGGCACGCGGCATGATCGCGGTCGACGGGTTGGGCATGTTGCTGCATCAGGCGCGACCTGGTTTTCGAACGTGGTTCGAGATCGATCCTGACGTGACGGCGGGTTTGCGTGCTGCATGTCTGGAGGGCGTGCGATGATCCAGACTGTGCAAGGCTTTTCCCCTGTACGGCGATGCCCTGCGGGCAAAGCCGCACAAGCGACCAGGCCCGCTACCGCCGCCACCACCGCCAAAGTGCGCTGCGCGCGCTGTGACGCCGGGTGGGCGATGTGCAGGAGCTATCCTAGATGATTGTCCTGGCCCTGACAGGGTCGATCGGTATGGGAAAATCCACCACGGCACAGATGTTCGCTGAAGAAGGTATTCCGGTCTGGGATGCCGATGCGACGGTCCACCGGTTCTATGAGGCCGGTCAGCCTGGAGCGGACGGGATTGCTCGGCTCGTGCCGAACGCGGTCGATGAAGATGGCGTCGATCGCAGCAAGCTGCGCGCGGCGATCATGGCGGACGGGACTCTCTTGAAAAGGATCGAGGCGGTGATCCACCCTCTGGTTGGACAGGATCGCGCGGCGTTTCTGAAGAAGGCTGAGACCGAAGGCTATGATCTTTCTTTGGTCGATATTCCGCTGTTGTTCGAAGGTGGCGGCAACGCGCATGTTGATCAGGTTGTTGTCGTAACCGCGCCGGCCGACGTGCAACGAGATCGCGTTCTGGCGCGACCTGGTATGACGGTCGAGGCGTTTGAGGCGATCCTGGCCAAGCAGGTACCGGACGCTGTGAAGCGTGAGAAAGCCGATTATCTGATCGACACGTCGCTGGGCATGGATTATGCGCGCCAGCGCGTGCGGGAGATCATTTCGGAAGTCAGGGGGCGTGATGCGTGAGATCGTGATGGATACCGAGACGACCGGGCTAGACCCGTCTCAAGGCGACCGGATTGTCGAGATCGGCGGTGTCGAGCTGATCAACCATTTGCCTACCGGACAGACCTATCATCAATACATCAATCCAGAACGTTCGATGCCACGCGAGGCGTTCGAGGTGCATGGACTGGGGGATGATTTCCTGCGGCCCTATCCGGTGTTTTCCCGGATTGCCGATGCGTTCCTCGAATTTGTCGGCGATGCGAAGCTTGTGATCCACAATGCCAGCTTCGACATGATGTTTCTGAATGCCGAGCTTGGCTGGTTGGGCAAACCCCCACTGCCGATGGACCAGGCGATCGACACGTTGGCGATTGCGCGACGCAAGTTTCCTGGCGCACAGGCGTCTTTGGATGCGCTCTGCAAGCGGTTCGGCGTCGATAATTCGGCCCGAGAAAAGCACGGCGCGCTGCTGGACAGCGAGATCCTGGCGGAGGTGTATCTGGAGCTGTTGGGCGGGCGTCAACAGGGCTTGACCTTGTCGGCAGTCACGACTGCGGTGTCGACGTCGCGGGCTGCGGATTGGGTGCCGCCGCCGCGTCCACGTCCTTTGACCATACGCGTGACCGATGCAGAACGGGCGGCCCATGCTGAGTTTGTCGCCGAGCTTGGGGATAAGGCGCTCTGGACCAAAGGATCGCAGCCTGGGTGACCCCGGGAGGCTGAGTTGGCCCGATCTTCGTTGCGATATTGACCCTATGCCCCTGTGAAGCTGACGACTAGCTGTGCTATCCGACCGCCAATGTGAGGAGGATTGCCGATGTCCGCTGCCCCCGAAATTGCCGCCGTGTCGATCGAAGCTGAGCAGGTCGCGGATCTGGTCCGCCGAGCGCGTGCCGCGATGGATACCTATGAGAACACTGATCAGGCGCGGGTGGATGAAGCCGTCACCGCGCTGGCGTGGTCGATCTACAAGCCTGAGAACGCGAAGATGCTTGCCGAACTGGCGGTCGAAGACACCGGACTTGGAAGTGTCGACAGCAAGATCATCAAGAACACGCGGAAGACCTTTGGTACGTTGCGCGATCTGATGCGTGCGAAGACGGTCGGCATGATCTCGGAGGAGCCGGAGAAGGGGCTTGTCAAATACGGCAAGCCGGTTGGTGTCGTTGGCGCGGTCTGCCCGTCGACCAACCCGGCAGCGACTCCGGTGAACAAGGCGATGATGGCGCTTAAAGGCGGGAATGCAGTGATCATCGCGCCCTCGCCGGCGGGCCAGGCGACGACGTTGAAGACGGTCGAGCTGATGCGTGCAGAGCTGGCCAAGGCCGGGCATCCCGAGGATCTGGTGCAGATTTTGCCCGCGCCCGTGTCGAAGGAGATGACGCAGCAGCTGATGAATCAATCCGACCTGGCGGTGGTCACGGGCAGCCAGAACAACGTCAAGCGCGCGATGCAGTCAGGCACTGTGGCGATCGGCGTTGGCGCCGGTAACGTGCCGGTCATTATCGACTCGACGGCAGAGCTGGACGACGCGGCAGTGAAGATCACGGCGTCAAAGATCTTTGACAACGCCACATCCTGTTCGTCCGAGAATGCAGTCGTGATCCTGGACGACGTTTACGAGGATGCCATCGCGGCGCTGGAGCGCGCGGGTGGCTGGCGTTGTTCGCCCTCGGAAAAAGTCAACGTTGCGAACACGTTGTGGGTCGGCGGCAAGCTGAACCGGCATGTGATCGCAAAGGATGCGTCGGTCCTGGCGGATTTGATGGATCTGGCCGATGGCGCCAAGGGTGCAAAATTTTTCATGGTCGAGGAGGCAGCGGTCGGCGGCAAGAACGGTTTCGCCGACGAGAAGCTGTCGTTGGTGTTGACGGTTTACCGTGCGCGGGATTTTGCCCACGCCAAGGAGATTGTGAACGACATCTTGCATGTGACCGGCCTGGGCCATTCCGTCGGAATCCATACGGCCAACGCCGATCATACGCGGGAGCTTGCGGCCGAGACCGACGTTGTGCGCATCTTGGTTAATCAGCCGCACACGTTCGGTAATGGTGGCAGTTTCAGCAATTGCCTGCCCTTCACGCTGTCGATGGGCGGTGGAACCTGGGCGGGGAACACGATTTCCGAGAACCTGAACTACAGCCATTTCATAAACGTCACGCATCTTGTGACTGAGATTGCCGAGGACAAACCGTCGGAAGAGGCCCTGTTCGGCAACCATTGGGCCAAGTACGGAAAATAGCTGACCCAGGGATGGGCGGGGCGCCCATCCTACGGGGGGTTGGGAGAGCAAATGAACTTCGAGGAATTCGCGGCCAAGCCGCTTCTGGCGGCGGGCGGGATCGCGGTGCCGCCATCGCAGGTGGTTGTGTCTGCTGAGGAAGCGGGAGTGGCGGCCGAGACGATTGGGCCGTGCGTGGTGAAGGCTCAGGTTCCGACAGGAAAGCGCGGGAAGGCGGGCGGGATAAAGCTGGCGGCGACGCCGGACGAGGCTCGAACTCATGCGGATACGATCCTGGGCATGAAGATCGGCGGTTACACTGTCGAGAAACTGCTGGTCGAGGGGCAGGTCCCCATCGCGAGGGAGCTTTATGCAGCGGTTCTGAATGATCCAGTGACCTGCGGGCCGGTTGTGCTTTTCTCGCCGCTGGGTGGTATGGATGTCGAGGAGGCTGCCGAGCAGGATCCGAACGCGATGCGGCGGATGCCGGTCGACATCCGTGAGGGTTTGGACGCAGGCAAGGCCGCCGGCTTGCTGTCCGGGCTGAATCTGGATGGGCAGCACGATGCGATCGCCGAGGTTTTGGTGAAGCTTTACGATGTGTATCGCGCCAATGACGCCGAACTGCTCGAGATCAATCCGCTGGTGTTGACCGGCGATGGCGGAGTGCTTGCTCTGGATTGTAAGTTCACGCTGTGTGACTCCGCTGTTCCTCGTCGCGAGGAGCTGTCGGCGCAGGGTACTCCGGACAAGGCGACGGATCTCGAGGCCGAAGCCGCCGAGGCCGGGCTGAAATACATCGAGCTTGGTGGATCCGTTGGCGTGTTGGCCAACGGTGCCGGACTGACTATGACCACCATGGACGCGATCACGCATTATGGTGGGCAGCCGTCGAATTTCCTCGAGATCGGCGGGGAGGCGTACACGAAGTCCGAGATCGCGCTGAAGATCCTGCTGAAGAACCCGAACATCAAGTCGCTGCTGGTGAACTTCTGCGGGGCATTCGCCCGGACCGACGTGATGGCGGGCGGAGTCGTCGAGGCCTGGAAAGCCCTGAACCCCGATATCCCAGTGGTTTTCACGATTCACGGGACCGGAGAGGACGAAGCCGTCGCATTGGTGAAATCCGAACTGGGTATCGAGCCGTTCGATCTGATGGATGACGCGGTGAAAGCTGCGGTGGAGGCAGCCCGATGATCCCGCGCAAGGAACACCGCATTCTAATCCAGGGCATCACTGGCAAGCAGGGCACGTTCTGGACCGAGAAGATGGTCAGCTATGGTGCGACGGTGACCGGCGGTGTGAACCCGCGTAAGGCCGGGACAATGCACCTGGGCGTGCCGGTGCACGCGACCGCAAAGGAGGCGCAAGGCACGTTCGACATCGCCTGCATGTTCATTCCGCCGATGATGGCGAAGACCGCCGGGATCGATGCATGCGAAGCGGGGGCAAAGCTGTTGGTTTGCCTGACCGAACACATCCCAAGTCATGACGTGATGGAGATGCACGCGGCCGCACGGGCGAATGGTACGCGGATTGTCGGGCCGAACACGGCAGGGATCGTGGTGCCGGGCGAGACCTTTGTTGGCATTCTGCCCGCGTTCAACGACCGCGTGTTCCGCAAGGGCAAGATTGGCGTGATCTCGCGGTCGGGCTCGCTGGGGACGCTAATCTCGTTGAACCTGGTGCAGAACGGTATGGGTCAGTCAGTGGTATACGGCGTCGGTGGCGATCCGATGATTGGGACAACGACCCGCGATGCACTGCAGATGCTGGATGCGGACGAAGGCACCGAGGCGATTGCGATCTGCGGTGAAATCGGTGGTTCGGCCGAGGAAGATGCCGCCGAGTACGCGCGTGGCATGTCCAAGCCGGTGGTGGCATTCATTGCCGGGCGGGCCTCGCCTCCGGGCAAGAAGATGGGCCATGCGGGGGCAATCGTCTCCGGTGGCAGCGGCGATTATCCATCAAAGCGCAAGGCGCTGGAAGCAGCGGGCGTTCGCGTCGCTGACGTGCCGAGTCAGATCCCGGAGATGCTGCGCGGTTGAGGTAATCCAAGGATGGGCGTGGCGCCCATCCTACGGGTTAGATCGTCGCCAGATTGGCGATCTCGCGCCGGAACGAAGGTTCATCCAAATTACGATTATCGTCGAGTTCGCGCGCATAGCGATGCCCGGCATAGGTCGCCCAGGCGATCGGGGCTGGTGCTTCGGCGTCTCCGATAACATCAACAGATCTGATACCGTGATCGCCCCATTCGGCCTCGCGTGTTTTCAGATCAGTCCAGATCGTGTCGTTCTGCTGCTGAGCCGTGACGAGGACAACCGCGTCGGCATCGAGGGTCGCGGTCTGGCCGGTATAGGTGCAGGCGGTTTCGACCTGACCGGAGGCGATCGCGGTGACGCCGCGGTTCAGGATGATCTCGACGCCCAGACCTGCAAGGCGCTGATGGATCGTGTGCTGCTCCAACGTGTTGATCGACCATTCGGAGACGAAGGCGGAGGGGGTAACCAGCGTGACTCGTGCTCTGTTCTGGACCAGAAGCTCGGCCAGCACACCGCCCATGTAGTAGTGGTCGTCATCGAACAGGATCACGTCGCCGGTTGGGATTCGTCCATCCATCAGGTCGTCCGGTGTGAACACTGGCATGGCAGGGTCGATCGGCATCGGCTTGACGTGATGACGGCCCACGCCGTCTTGGCGCCAGTGTGAGCCTGTCGCAATACAGACGTGCTGGAACCCGAACTCCAGTATCTGATTGGCGGTCAGCTCGCTGTCGAGATAGGTCTGCACGTTGCCCATCTGGCTGATCTGATAGTCGCGGTAGTCCTTTACACGGCCCCAGGCGGACAGGCCGGGCAGCTTACTTTCGCGCGCAACGCGGCCTCCGGTTTGCGTTGTCGCCTCTGCCAATGCGACGTCATAGCCGCGCCGTCCCAGAGACATCGCGGCTTCCAGCCCGGCGGGTCCGGCGCCGACGATCAGGACCGACGCCGATCGGCCCTTCGCGTTCATGCGTTCCGGGTGCCAGCCCTTGCGCCATTCCTCCATGAAGCTGGGGTTCTGCGTGCAGCGGCTGATCGCCATGGTCATGTCGCCAGAAATGCAGATGTTGCAGCCGATGCATTCGCGGATGTCCTCGATCCGGCCGTCCTCGACTTTCTTTGGCAGGAATGGGTCAGCGATCGACGGGCGCGCGCAACCGATCAGGTCGAGCACGCCGGACTTGATCTGGCGCACCATCGTGTCAGGCGAGGTGAAGCGACCGACGCCGACGACCGGTTTGTCTGTCAGCTCGCGGATGCCGCGGATCAGATCCTCTTGTGCGGCCTCGTCCTTGAAGCGCGACGGGCCGGAGCAATCCTCCCACGTGCCGTGCGCCAGATCCCAGAGGTCGGGCAGGTCGGCATGCATCGATATGAAGTCGCGCACTTCGGCATTCGAGAAGCCAAGATCGCCGATGATTTCCTCCAGCGACAGGCGCAGGGTGATGCCCATTCTATCGCCAACGGCCTCGCGTACATCCGTGACCAACTCGCGGATGAAGCGCGCGCGGTTTTCCAGGTTGCCACCGTATTCGTCCGAGCGGTGGTTGGTTACCGATGAGAGGAAGTGCTGCAAGATCCCGAAACCGTGCGCACCATACAGGCAGATCAGATCGAACCCGGCGGTCTGCGCGCGCTGTGCAGCCGTGACAAACCAGCGGCGGAGGTCGCGAATGTCGTCGCGGTCCATTGTGCGGGCGTGGACGGGATCGTTAGTGAAGGTGCGGATCGGCATTCCGCTGACGGCACGAGGTACCTCACGGGTGTAGAAGTTCGGGCCGTTCACTCCGGGATAGGCAAGTTGCGTTCCCGCCAAAGCACCGCGCTCCTTGACCGCCGTGGCCATGCGGGCGAGGCCGGGGATGTCTTTGTCCTCCCACAACCGCAGCTCGATAAACGGTGTGATCTCGGAGGTGTGGTGCATCTCGCACTGTTCGGTGAAGACGACGCCCCAGCCGCCTTCGGCCTTCACCCTTCGCATCTCCGCCGCCGCCGAGGGATCGCGGTAGCCGCCGCCATTACAGTGTGGCACCTGGTAGAACCGGTTCTTCGCGGTAACAGGGCCGATCCGGACCGGCTCAAACAGGATATCGTAGCGCGGGTCGCGGGCCATCAGATGCAGTCTCTTTCTGTCGAACTGTCGCGCCGTTAGTCTTGGTCGGCTTCGCTGGATAACCCGCGTGCATCGGGCAGATAGACGGCCAGCAGGCAGCCGTTCTTCGTAGATGAATTGTGCACGGTACCGGAGCGCAGCCAGACGATGTCGCCTGGCTTGTACTCAAAGCCGTCATGGTCGGTCAGATCGCCTTCGATCAGCAGGAATTCCTCATCGCCAAGATGCTCGTGCGCTGCGGTCGTCGTGTTTGGCGGCATCCGGTAGACGTGGAAACCATAGCCCGTTTTGCCGCCATTGACCTGCAGGACCTCGCCGTCCGGATTGCCCTTGCGATCGAGGAACGGCTCGAACGGGGCGTCATTCCAATTGGCGACGCGCCGATCACTGGGGTCGATGGGAGGGATGTCCGTCATGGGATCACCTTGAGATCTGCGAGATGTTCGGTCGGGCGATCCAACGGATCAGCCGAGGCGGGAATGTCCGCAATCAGCAGGGCCTCAGTATTGCCGGCCATCGCAAGCGGTTCGCCCTCGGGCCCCGCGATCAGCGACCGTCCGCAATAGGTTGCGTCACGCTCGGTCCCGCAATAGTTGCAGTACGCGACCGAGATTGCGTTCTCCATCGCGCGTGCAGGCACGGCGAAACGGTTCACGTTGTCGAAGGGCTGGGGGTTGGCGGTCGGCACGACAATCAGGTCAGCGCCCTTGTGGACCAAAGCGCGCACATGTTCCGGAAACTCGATGTCGTAGCAAATCAGCAGGCCGATGGTTCGGCCCCTGTATGTAAAGGTCGCGTAGGATTCTCCTGGCATCCAGACCGAGGCTTCGCGCGCTCCCCATAACTGGATCTTGCGATAGGAAGCCATGATCGCCCTGTCCGGCCCGATGGCTACGGCGGTATTGAAGCACGTCTCGCCATCGCGTTCAGACAGACCAATGACCGCTGCAATTCCGGTTTGCTCGGCCAGTGCACCCAGACGGTCGATCCAAGGACCGTCCAATGGCTGAGAGATCATCTGCCCAAGATTGTAGCCCAGCAGATATGCCTCGGGGAACACAGCCATATCGGCCCCCATGGCGGATGACGCCTTCAGGACCCGCTCGATCGTCGCATAAGCTGCCGCCTCATCGCCCGAAGGCGAGGGTCCCTGATAGAGGGCGAGGCGAAAAGCGCTGTTCATTTCGGTCTTCTCCGGGGTGTCCCGGGCGAAGACCCGGGACCGCTGACACGCGCGCTGACAGATCCCTGTTCAGAACCGGCAATGCGCAACTCTAGGCCGCAGCTTACTTCTTCAGCCGGGTCCAGATCTGGTCATAGACCTTCTGAGTTGCCTCATCGCAGACCTGTACGAAGGTTCCGGCAGGCGCATCGGCGGGCGGATTCTGCTCGGGCGAACTTTTCAGAGCGTCGTCCAACAGCGGTGTCACGTTTTTCACGCCGGCAGTGTACTGCGCGAAGTTGCTGACAGCGGCGATGTTCTCGGGTTCCAGGAGGAAGTCCATGAACTTGATCGCGTTGGCCCGGTTCGGCGCGTCCTTGAGCAGCACGACATTATCCATCCAGACGATGTAACCTTCCTTGGGATAAGAGTATTCGACCGGCGCGCCCTCGACCCGCGCCTTCGCGCCGAAGCCGTTCCAGATCATGCCGACCGCTGCATCGCCCGAGACGAGTACATCCTTCGCGCCGTCCGAATTGAACGAGGCCCAGTGCGTTTTCGCCGATTGCACCAGTTCGTCCAGCGCCTTGAGTTGATCGCGATCTGTCGTGCATTGCGGAATGCCAAGGTGGATCGAAGCCAGCGCCAGCGTCTCGCCCTGACTGTCCAGCACGTTGATCTTGCCCTTTAATTCCTCCGGTGGGTTGAAGATGATGTCGGTCGTCCGAATATCGCCGTCATAGACATCCCGGTTGACCATGAAGCTGGTCGAACCCCACTGATATGGGATCGAGTGCTTGCGGCCCGGGTCGAAGCTGACATCCAGCCATTGCGGCTCGACATTGCCGATGTTCGACAACTCGCCATCGGCAATGGTGTCGAGCATGCCTTCGCCGGTCATGATCTCGACCATGTAATCGCCCGGTACGGCGACATCGTACGACCCCATCTTCCCGGCCTTGAGCGCTGCGAGCAGGGACTCGTTCGAGTCGTAGGTATCCATGGTCACTTCGACGTCGTATTTCTCGGCAAACTTATCGAGCAGCTCCTGCGGGATGTACTCGAACCAGTGGTAGATCGACAGTTTGCCTTCAGCCTGTGCAGCACCCGCGGTCAGGCCCAGGGCAAGGGCTGCGGCACCTAAAGTCAGCATGGATTTCATGATCTTCTCCTCTGTTGTCTCGTTATCGTGGTCGCGCTTTCGCGACGCGTTTTGTGTTCCTCTGGCTCGAAAGCGTTCCGCACCCAGTCTGACCCGGCTCAGCTCTTTTTTGGTGTTCTCCCGATGCGGCCGATGAAGTAGCTCAGCGTTACCAGCACGATGGACACTCCCAGCATCATTGTCGAGAGCGCCATGATGTTCGGTTTGATGCCCTGTTTCACGGCTCCGAAGATCGCGGTTGGCAGGGTCTCGACGCCGGCGCCCTTGATGAAGTTGGTGATGATGAAGTCGTCCAGCGAGATGATGAATGCCAGCAGAAAGCCCGACAGGATACCGGGCGCCAGAAGTGGCGCGAGCACATAGCGGAAGGCCTGCCAGCGCGTGGCGTAGAGATCCTGCGCCGCTTCATCGAAAACACCTTCGATGCCTTGCAGCCTTGCGGCAATCGGCAGATAGGCAAAGGGGATGCAAAAAACGATGTGCGCAACCAGGATAGACGAGTAACCCAGCGTGAAGCCGATGGTGCTGAAGAAGATCAGAGTCGCCACGGCGGTGATGATCTCGGGCACCATGATTGGCATCGAGATCAGCGCAAAGCTGAGCGACTTGCCGCGGAACGCGCCACCTCGCACCATGCCGACGGCGGCGGCTGTGGCGATGATGGTGGCGGCTGTTGCGGCGGCCATCGCGATCGTCAGCGAGTTCCAGGCGGCTTGTTTGAAGATGGCCGATTCCGGTCCGTAGAAGATTTCGCCATACCAGTGCAGCGAGAAGCCGCCCCAGATGGTGACCGAGGCCGAGGCGTTGAAACTGTAGGCCATCACGACCAGCAGCGGCGCATACAGGATGGTCAGGCACAGGATCGCCATGGCGAGAAAACCGGGATAGCGTCTGACATCGCCCGGCCGCATCTCAGGTCTGTTCCCGCGATTGCGAGCGCGCATAGAAGAAGAGCGCAATCAGAACCATGCTCAGCAGGATCATCGAGGCGGCGGCTCCGAACGGCCAGTTGCCGGCGGCACCCTTGAACTGGTCCTCGATCAACGAGCCGATCATCCAGTTCTTGGCCCCTCCCAAAAGATCGGGCGCCAGAAACGCACCGAGCGATGGCACGAAGACCAGAATGCAGCCTGCTGCGATGCCCGGGGCAACGGCTGGAAGCACCACGCGGCGCAGAATGGTCCACCGATCAGCATACAGATCGGCGGCCGCTTCGCTGAGCGCGAAGTTGTAACGTTCGACTGCGGCATAGATCGGCAGCACCATGAATGGCAGATACGAATAGAACAGCCCCAACTGCACGGCGAGATCCGTGTTCACCAGTGGCAGCGGTTCCGAGATGAGACCAAGCGCCATCAATCCTTCGTTCAGAGGGCCGTTGTCGCGGATCAGGAACTTCATCGACATCGTGCGGATCAGCAGGTTCACCCAATAGGGCACCGTGATCAGGAACAGCCAGATCGTGCGGGTTTCGGGCGGGCGTGTGGCGATGAAGAACGCGGTTGGAAAGCCGATGATCAGGCAGACAATCGTCGCGACTGCCGCCTGGATGACCGACCTCAGAATGATGTTGATATAGGTCCACTCGATGGTCGGTGGGTCGTCGCCAAAGATCCCCCGGTCGAACAGGAACTGATCATAGGCGGCGAGGCTGAACTCCCAGATCACGCCGCCGCGGAATTCCTTGGTCAGGAAGGAATAGACCAGCATGATCCCGACAGGCGCAAGCAGGAAGAAGCCGATCACCAGCCAGGATGGCAGCAGAAGCCAGCGTCGGACCGGGCGGTAGACGCCCGATACCGATCTGCCGCCCCCGATTGCGCCGGCCATCAGTCGACCAGCAGGCGGATCGCGCCGGGATCGATGACCAGGCTCGCGCGCTCGCCGAGGTTCGGCGTGACCTGTGCTTCGTGTGCATTCTGCGTGCGCGCGGTCAGTTGAGTGCCATCGTCGAGCCTGACGATGTGCTGCGTGTCGGTGCCGAGGTAGATCTGATGCTCAATTGTGCCCTCGAGCTGCCCTGCACCCGTCGTCCCGATGCCAATCCTCTCGGGCCGGATAGAGACATGGCCTTGATGCCCAACCGTCGTCTTGCCTGCCGTCGATGCCGTCACAAGGGCGCCGCCCGGCAGGCGGCACTGACAAGCCGAGCCTTCGACCGTTTCGACGGTCACGTCCAGAAGGTTTGTCTCGCCGATGAAGTCCGCCACGAAACGATTGACCGGCCGTTCGTAGATCTCATGCGCTCCGCCGATCTGTTGAATTTCGCCATCAGACATGACCGCGATCCGGTCGGACATTGTCAGGGCCTCTTCCTGATCATGCGTCACAAAGACAAAGGTGATGCCCGTGTCCTGCTGAAGTTGTTTCAGCTCAACCCGCATCGCCTGGCGCAGCTTCAGATCCAGTGCCGAAAGAGGTTCATCCAGCAGCAGAACCTTCGGTCCTGGTGCCATCGCGCGGGCGAGTGCCACACGCTGTTGTTGGCCACCAGAGAGTTGCGAGGGTCGCCGCGCGGCATAGTCGCCGAGCTTTACTAGATCGAGCATGGCCGCGACCCGCGCATCTGTCTCGGTCTTCGAACGTTTCAGACACATCAGTCCGAACGCCACGTTTTCAGCAACTGTCATGTGCGGGAACAGCGCATATTGCTGGAAGACGGTATTTACCGGGCGCTGGTTTGGCGGCAGGGTGGCAATCTCGTCGCCGAACAGACGGATTTCGCCCTCCGTAATGTCTTCGAATCCGGCGATCAGACGAAGCAGCGTGGTCTTGCCACAACCGGACGGACCCAGCAGAGTAAAGAACTCATTGTCATGGATCTCGAGCGAGGCACCCTTAAGCGCGGTGACCGTGCCGTAGCGCTTGATAACGTTGCGCACGCTGATGGCTGGCGTGGTCATCCGCGTGCCGGATGCCGTGCTTTGGTCAGTTGAATCAAGCCCCATGCCCTGACGCTAGGCAGGATCTGCGCGGAAATCCACTGTCTTTTGTGCAGCTGCGAAGAAACGCGAAGATCAGGACGGCGGCGGGCCAGACGGCGTGTCAACAAGAACCCGGTAGTTCTGAGGCTGGCGCGTCTGGAAGGTGCCCCATTGGGCGCGGTCTTTGGCGGCCAATTCGAGATCCAGTGTTGCGAGCGCGATGCCTTCGACATCGCGGCCAGCATTGGCGACGATTTCAGCGCGGTGGTTGCAGATGAACGATGTGCCGTAGAAATCCAGCGTCACGCCGTCATCGGTTTCTTTTCCGATGCGGTTCGCGGCAATGATCGGGACCAGGTTGACGGCGGCATGTCCCCGCATCGCAGCACGCCATTGCGGGGCGCTGTCCCAGGTCGGATCGAAGGTCTCGCTGCCGATTGCGGTTGGATAGGCGAGAATCTCAGCGCCCATCAGCGTCATTGCGCGCGCCATCTCGGGGAACCACTGATCCCAACAGATTCCGATCCCGAGTTTTCCGTAGCGCGTTTTCCAGACCTGCGGCCCGTCGGGGCTGGGCTGGAAGAATGCATCCTCATGATACGCTTCGAAGGCCGGGATGTGGCACTTCCGGTAGATCCCGAGCGTGCTGCCGTCGGCGTCGATCACGGCTATAGAGTTGTAAAGGTTGTCCCCGTCTCGCTCGTAGAACGACACTGGTATGACGAGCGATCTTTCTTGGGCGAGACTGGCGAAGCGGGAGATCAGTGGATGATCTGTGGCAGGTCGCGCGAGGTCGCGGTATCTGGGCGTTTCCGTCTTGCAGAAATACGGCGTTGCAAAAAGCTCCGACGGCAGGATGATTTGCGCACCTTCGTCTGCGGCCGTCGTCGCGAGATCGAAGACACGTTCGATAGTTGCGTCAGTGTGCCAGTCATGGTGGGTCTGAAGCGCTGCGGCTGTGACCTGTCTTGGCATACTCGCCCCCTCTTCGTCCCTTCAAAGCGCGCCTTGAGCACACGCCGGCCTGTTTTGGTGCGAATGGAGCACTCTTGACGAGGCTACGCAACACCGGATCGTTGCGGCTTTTCTAGGCACGGATAGAAGGTCTGTCGAAGGTGCAGTTCTTCGGGATGGAAATTACGTCAATCTCGCCTGTGGTTCGAGATGCAAAGCGCTGTCACAGGCGCGTACCGCAGTCGACGCGGATGACTCAGGGTCGCGAAGGTCGTTGCAACGAGGTCACGCCGCGCTGGAAAACTCGCTACCTCTTGCACTGCTCTGATCGAATGTCCCGATCGTTCTTTTGAGATCCTCTGCCTGCATCGAAAGATCTTGAGATCGCTCCATTGCGCTGATCGCGATTTCATTATTCTGCTGAATGATTGTGTCGAGTTTTCGAATGGCATCGTTGATCTGCTCTGCGCCGATGCTTTGTTCCTGCGTCGCGAGCGAGATTCCCTGTACCAGCTGCGCAGTTTTCTCGATCTCCGGAACGAGCTCTGTCAGCATGGTGCCTGCCTGACTTGCCGCGTCGACGGTTTCCTTTGATAGATCGAAGATCTCGCGGGCTGAGACTTCGCTGCGTTCGGCGAGTTTTCGAACCTCTGCTGCAACCACCGCAAAACCCTTGCCGTGCTCACCCGCCCGGGCCGCTTCGACGGCCGCATTGAGGGCCAGGAGATCTGTTTGCCGTGCGATTTCTTGAACAATCCCAATCCGTTCAGCAATTGTCTGCATTGCCTGTACGGCGGTTTTCACGGCTTCCCCGGACGTTCTTGCCTGTTCGGCGGAATTGTTGGCGATAGTTTCGGTTTCGACTGCGTTATCTGCCGTTTGGCGGATGTTCGCCGACATCTGTTCGACGGCTGCACTCGCCTGTTGCGCGGATTCGGCCTGAGAGTTCGATCCATCGCTGAGCGTTTGAGACGAGAGCTGCAACTGGGCAGACGCATCCGAGACCGCCTGAGCGTTCTTGAGAGAGTCCGATAGGACGCTCTGAAGTGACGTGCGCAGTTTCTCGGCATCAATCATGCTTTCGCGAAAGACCTCCAATGCGCGCGCGGCCTGGCCAAGTTCATGGTCGTATTGCGTTCCGGTGACGTCAAATGAATGATCGCCCGCCGCAAGTGCCGCGGTCTGGTCTGCGAGCGTTTCCACGGGCCGCGAGATGGACCGCGCGATAAACACCGAAAGTGCAACGGCTAGGATTGTTGCCAGCAAACCGACCACCGGCACCAGGAGCAACATAAGATCAACAATGGATTTACTCTCGGCATCCAGCGCGACCTGATCGGCTGTCGCCGTCGCCCGAAGCTCACGCATCAGTGTAGCCATTGCGGGACCGATCGTATCGAGTTCACCAGCATTTCGATCGATCTTCTGGTCGAGCGTCTGGATCGCCGTCAGGCTTTGCATGAACTTTTCGATCAGGTCCTGAACGCGGACGACTTGAGCCCGCCGCGATTCATCCCGACCCGCTGCCTTGAGAAGACTGAGGTTCTCAGCGAGACGCGCTTGAGCGCTGTCGATGCTTTTCTTCTGTTCCTCGGATCCGGTCAGGAGGAAGTTTGCCGCAATGGCGAATAGATCCGCGATAGACTTCTCTGCTTCTCCTGCAAGGCGGGCTTCCTCAAACGAAACGCTTGCCTGTGCTGCTGTCGCGATTTCGGCCGTTGTTGTCCGTGCGGCCTCGGCATACTTTAACGCAGCAGCGGTTTGCGCATCGCGCTCGACGACATCCGCCTCGATCTGACTGAACGCCGCGCTGTACCGTTTCACGCTGTTTCGCAGTTCGGTAATCTTGGCGGCGCTCTCCGGTCGATCCGTCAGAACCGTTTCCGTGGCTTGGTTGGTCAGGATGCCGTTCAGGCCATCATGGATGCGGTCCGCATTGGCTAGGTCCGGGTTTAGGCGGAACTTGATGTCCTCAACCCTGGCATCCGAGATCCGGGTGTAGAGATCAGCCGATAAACCCGTTTGTTTCGTTGTATCGCGAAACTGATGAAACGTGTTGCCCAGTTGCCAGACGGAGACGAATGCGACAACGGCCAACACAAGAACGGTCAGCAAGGCAACCGAAAAACCAGCTGTAATGCGGCGTGAGATCGGCCAGTGGTTCAGCACGTTCCGACACCTCCGAAAATTGGAACTCTTGCTGCTCTAGGCCACCTTTCATTTCGACGGCGTTACCAACGGCAGTGTTTTTGGTTAAGCAATTGACTAGATCACCGATCGGTTCTTCCAGACCATTGAGGCGCGAGCTATACGCAAAACATCCAAGATCAGCGAAAGACCGCATTCATGACAGTTCGGGAACCGGCAGCGCGCCGCCATGCAGCGCTGTTTGTCTTTGTGACAGTGGTCCTAGACTCGATGGGCATTGGGATCATTCTGCCTGTGATGCCGGATCTGATGCGGGAACTGGCTGATGCGAGCATCGGAGAAGCCGCACTCTGGGGTGGGTATCTCAGCTTTTCCTACGCGGCGATGCAATTCCTGTTCAGTCCGATGGTCGGCAACCTGTCGGACCGGTTCGGTCGGCGGCCGGTCCTGCTGATTTCGCTCGCCGCACTGGCGGTGGACTATGTGATCATGGCGCTCGCGCCCAACCTGTGGGTGTTGTTCGTAGGCCGGATTCTGGCGGGCCTTGCAGGTGCGACGTATTCCACGGCGACGGCTTACATCGCAGACGTGACTCCCAAGGATCGCCGCGCGGCGGCCTTTGGCCTGGTTGGCGCGGGGTTCGGCGTCGGCTTCGTGTTCGGACCTGCGCTGGGCGGGTTAATGGCCGAGTTCGGCACCCGTGCGCCGTTCTATGCGGCCGCTGCGGTCGCCTTTGCGAACTTTATCTATGGATGGTTGATTCTACCTGAGTCGCTGGCACCCGAAAACCGCCGCCCGTTCGAGTGGAGACGCGCCAACCCCGTGGGCGCAATCCTGCAGATTTCTCGGTTTCCGATGGTGGCGTGGCTGTTGGGTGCCATGATGCTCTACAACGTGGCACACATGGTTTATCCCGCGATCTGGAGCTACTTCACGAAAGCCGCGTTCGCGTGGAGCAATGCCGAGATTGGGTTGTCGCTGGCGGTGGTCGGGATTTGTTTCGCGGTCGTACAGGGCGGCCTGATCGGCTGGATCTTGCGCAAGCTGGGCGAAGTGCGGACCGCGATCCTGGGTTTCTTCGCGAATGTTGTCGGCATGGCCGGGATCGGCTTGGCGACACAGGATTGGCAGATCTATGCGTTGATGCCGGTGGCAGCGCTTGGGGCCCTTGTGGCGCCTGCGATGACCGGGCTTATGGCCAACCGGGTTCCGGATGATCAGCAGGGCGAATTACAGGGTCTGATGTCTTCGCTGCAAGCCGTCGTCTCGATCTTCTCGCCGCTGCTGCTGACGCAGTTGTTCGGCTACTTCACGTCCGGCGATGCGGGCACCGGTTTCCCGGGAGCACCCTTCATCGCGGGTGCAATGATCATGGCGCTGGCTCTGATCCCGTTTCGAATTGGTCTTCGGGCGCGTGGGTCACGATAGTGTCGGATTGGACTATCGACTGATCGTAGCAGCTTCGGTCTGCGCCTCGATGCGCGGTGTTTTCAAAGATCGGGAATTTGCGAGACGGCGCAGCTGATCGGACGTAGGATTGCGCCAAACCGGCCCGCCCGGAAAACCACCTCCGGACCGGCTACCAAATGACGATCTCCAGCTCCAGCAAAGTCACCTACCGGCGTGTAGTCGCGATTGCGCTTCCCGTGGTGCTTTCAAACGCGACCGTGCCCCTGCAGGGCGCGGTCGACACCGCCATCATAGGCAATCTTGGGGATGCGGTTTACCTCGCTGCAGTCACGTTGGCGGCAGCGGCGATGGCGCTGATGCTGCAGATCTTCAACTTTCTGCAATTCGGGTCTGGAGCGCTGGGGGCGCAGGCACTGGGCGCCGGAGATCATCGCCGTGTGATCAATGTGCTCGCCCGCGCGCTGATCCTCGCGTTTGGCCTAGGGACGATGCTGATCGTTTTGCAGGTGCCGCTGCTGGCATTGGTTTTGGGCATCTTCGAGGGGTCCGAGGGCGCCGAGAACCTTGCCTCGGTCTATTTCAATATCCGGATCTGGGCTGCCCCCGCAGAGCTGGGGATCTTTGCGCTTGGTGGCTGGTTCTCTGGCCAGGAACTCACCCGGCGTTTGTTCGAGCTGCAACTCGTCATCTCGGTCACGAACATCGTCCTGAACCTGTTTCTCGTGCTGGTTATCGGCATGGGCGTGGACGGCGTGGCGCTAGGTACGCTGATTTCGATGTATCTGGGTCTCGCCTTCGGTTTGTGGCGCGCGCGCGGCCGGATGAAAGACTTGATGCCCGATTGGAAGCCCGAGCGTGCACGCCTGCTGAACCCGCAGGAGCTTGGCAAGCTGATGCGGCTAAACCGGGACATCTTCATCCGGACCATGTTGCTGGTTGGCGCGTTCACATGGATGACCCGGCAGGGATCGACCCAGGGGGATGTGATCCTCGCGGCGAATGGCGTCCTGATGCAGATCGTCCATGTCGCCATCTATGGGCTGGACGGGTTCGCGATCGCTGTCGAGTCCCTGGTCGGTCAGGCGGCAGGCGCGCGCAACCGCGCATTCCTGCGCCGCGCCGTTGTCGTTTCAACCATCAGTGCACTGATGCTGTCATTGATCCTGGGCGTCATCTTGTTCACGCTCCAGGCGCCCCTACTGGCACTCTTCAGCAACGTTTTGGAGGTGCGGGAAGCGACCACCACCTACTTCTTCTGGGCGGCGCTGTTCCCGCTCATCGGTGTCCTTGCCTTCCAGATGGATGGGATTTTCGTCGGTGCGACTGAAGGAGCCGCGATGCGCAATGCGATGATCGTATCGTCCGCCGGGTACTTCGCGATCAGCCTTTGGGCCCTGGAAGCCTTCGGAAATCATGGGATCTGGGGCGCGATGTGGGCGTTCTTGATCCTGCGTGGGATCACGCTGACCGCACTCTACCCGGCGCTCGAGCGCCGGGTCTCGCGCAAGTTCGATGAGACAGGATCGCTGCCTTAGCCGGCGGCGACCTTCTGTTCGGGATCAACCGCAGGTACGCGGTCGGATGCATAGGTTCTGCGCATCTCGCTGAGCATCTTCTTGAAGACGATGGTGTCAACCGGACGCGGACCCAGATCCAGGTCCTCGGCCCGATAGACCGGTGTTCCCGGTGCGGCCTTTTCTGGCATCGAGTCCTTCGATGCTTTTACTTCGGCTGGTTTTTGGTCGGATCGCTCAACGCCCGATGGCCGCTTCGGAGATTCCGCAGGCACCTCCTTCGGCTCAAGGCCTTGGAGCTCCTCGGCAACCTTCAGAAACCAGTCGAGTTTCCGGATTTCCGCCAGCAATTCTGCGCGCCGTTCACGGGCGTATTCTACAACGTCAACCACAGCCCCTCACCTGTAGCTTCCAAAACAACATAGTTAAGCCACCTCAAAAAAAAGGCACAAATTCGGCAATCAAGGCACGGAGTCACATTTTTTATCGGTCCGGCCTGAAGCTTTATCCCGATAAGCGAAATATCTACTATGACGGTTCTCGATCTACACGGCAAAGTCTATTGCGCTTTGCGAATTTAGGCGAAGTGGCAACAACTGTTCGTTGCGGTTTGCAAATACATCACGAAAACTTCCCCTGTGCCGCTAAAGCGGCTGATACCCACCGTCGACATACCGATCGCGAAGTGCGAATTTCTGTATCTTCCCAGATCCCGTAAGGGGGAATTCAGCGACCTGACACCAAACAGTCGGTGTCTTTTGTGGCGAAAGGTACTTGCGGCAATGTGACTTAAGAGCATCTGGCTCGATGTGTTGCCCGCTTTCTGGTCGAGCAAAACAGGCAATAATCTCGCCCCATTTTGGATCCGGCAGACCAACGATGGCAACTTCGGACAGAGATGGGTGCTCAAGTAGCACATTTTCGATCTCGGCGGGGAAGTGATTCTCGCCACCGCGAATGATCATCTCCTTCACGCGGCCCGTGATCGCCAGATATCCGCGACCGTCCATCCGCCCCAAATCACCGGTGTGGAGCCAGCCGTCAGAGTCGATCGTTGCCGCGGTCGCCTCTGGATTGTCGTTGTACTCGAGCATCAGGCAATAACCGCGCACGCAGATCTCGCCCTGCTCTCCCAATGGCACGACAGCATTATGGTCCACAGAACGTACCGATACCTCTGTGCAGGGCATCGGCTGGCCGATCGTGTTGCACAGGTCATCCTCGGTCTCCCCCAAATGGTGCTGGGTGATCAGTGGTGCCGTCTCGGTTTGCCCGTAGACGATCTGAAATTCGCACCCCATCGCATCGGTGACGTTGCGCACAAGTTCGGGCGGCACCATCGATCCGCCGGATATGACAACCTGCATCGAGGACAGATCGAAGCTCTGCACCCTCAGGACATCCAGCATGGCGACCAGCATGGTCGGGACGGCGGTGAAGGAGGTGATCCGTTCCCGCTCGATCGACCGCAGAACGGCCACGGGATCGAAGACATTGAACAGAACCATCGGCGTCGCGCGTTGCAGAGAGCCCAGCGTCGCCATCCCGCAGCCCGAGGTGTGGAACATCGGCATGAAGTTTGCGAACACCGTCCTTTTTGGGGCCTCGAACCGGTCGAAGAACAGCCGCGCGTTGTTGGTCAACGCCCGATGGGACAAGACGGCGCCCTTTGGAAACCCTGTGGTCCCAGAGGTGTACTGAATCTGCGCGGCGTCGTTGGCACCAACTTCCGGCAGGTTTTCGGGGTGGTCACCCCGTCTAAACAGGGCTGTATGGTCGTCCATGTCGATGACGGCACGGATAAGCGGCTTGCTTCCAGCGGCCTCAGCGGCGATCTCGGCCATTGGGTTGCCGCGGTAGCTTTCGACCAGAAACAGCGCCACCGATTGCGACTGTTCCAGCACATATGCCAGCTCCTTGGCTTGATAGGCCGGGTTCGCCGTAACGAGCACGAGCCCTGCAAGGCCGCAGGCATACTCAAGCAGGACCCATTCTGGGGTGTTTGGTGACCACACACAGATGCGTTCGCCCGGCGAAAACCGTGTCGAGAGCGCCCTGGCCAAACGCTCGGCATCGGCCAGCAGTGCGCCATAGGTCCATCGGCGGCCGGCCTCGCCGTCGAACTTAGTTTCCGTTAGTGCAGGGCTGTCAGTATGAGAAGCGGCAACATCTCGCAGCAAGCCGCCGACGGTTGTATCCCGAATATCCGTCGTCTCCTGCGCCGGAACATAGGATTCGGTCAGGGCCAGAGTGTACATTGCGTCACCTCCCACGGTCTTTTTCCGTGAGTAAGCAATCAATTCCAGCGCTTCGCAATGCCAAGACGCGCAAAGTACACGTCTATGATGATCGGCGGCGTTTCAGGCTTTCCAGGATCACCCCGCCGTCTACGAATTCGATCCCCTCGTCGATCAGAGTGGCCTCTAGCTTGTCCAGCTTGCCCACAGTGATATCGCCCTCACCGATCTCAAAGCGTGCAACAGTTCGCTCCGACACGCCGGAGCGCTCCGCAAGATCGGCCCGCGACCACCTCAGAAGCGCCCGGGCGGCGTGAATTTGCTGCTTTCTGATCATTTCTGACCGTATTTGACTTCTATCGTGCGAATTCTCACATATATCTGACACATAGTTATTGTATCACGCAAGCCAATCAATGGGAGGAGAATTGACCGCGATATCGTTCTTGCTCGACGCTGGCATGGTGCCGTTCACGATGGCCCTGGCGCTGGTGGCCGGTCTGCTGATCCTGGAAGTCGTGATGAGCCTGATTGGGTTCTCACTGATGGGCGATGGTGCCGACGCCGACTTCGATGCCGAGATTGACGTAGGCCTGGATCCCGACTCAGTGCTTGAAATCGAACCGGAGCTCGAAGTCGGTGACCCGGTTGACGCCAACGGCGTTGGAGAAACCGCGGCGCCGGCTGGCCTGGCGTCATGGCTGGGGTTTGGCGAAGTGCCGATGATCTTGTGGGTCGCAGGCATGCTGACCGCCTTCGGGCTCAGTGGGTATCTCGTTCAGTTGGCGGCGCAGGCAGTCATCGGAACCACACTTCCTGCGATTGCTGGTGTGGCGCTGGCCATATTCCCAGCGTTGCGGGCAGGCCGCTGGTTCGCCCGCACGCTGGGCCGTCTCATCCCGAAGACCGAGACGACCGCGATCAACCGGCGCAGCCTGGGTGGCCGCGTCGGCGTCATCTCGCAGGGTACTGCGCGGCGGGGACGACCGGCACAGGCCCGCGTCCTCGACGGCCATGGAAACTTCCACTTCGTTCGGGTCGAGCCGGTCGATGACGGCGCGGAGCTGACCCAGGGTACCGAGGTGATGATCCGCGACGGACGCGGTCCGGTCCTGTTCGCGATCGCGATTGACTGATTAATGAAGCCAAGGAGGAGAGAACAATGGACACTTTGACGAGTATTCTGATCCCGGTGGGCGCCGTTCTGATCCTGCTGCTGCTGATCGGCCTGGTGATGGCTCGGCTGTACCGCCGCACCACTCGAGAAATCAGCATGGTCAAGACGGGCCTGGGCGGAAAGAAGGTGATCATGGACGGCGGGGCGACCGTGATCCCGCTATTGCACGAGATTTCCTATGTCAACATGAAGACGCTGCGGTTGGAAGTGCAGCGGCACAGCGAAGGAGCCTTGATCACCAAGGACCGTATGCGCGTCGATGTCGGCGTCGAGTTCTACGTGTCAGTCAACGCCACGTCCGATGGCATCGCGCGGGCGGCGCAGACGCTGGGCGACCGGACGTTCCACGTCGATCAGCTTCGCGACATGATCGAGGGCAAGCTGGTCGATGGCCTCCGCGCCGTCGCCGCTCAGATGACCATGGATGAGTTGCACGAGAACCGTGCCGATTTCGTCCAGGAAGTACAGAACGCCGTTACCGAGGATCTTCTGAAGAACGGCCTGGAACTGGAATCGGTCTCGCTGACCGCACTCGACCAGACACCGTTCGAAGCGCTGGACGAGAACAACGCCTTTAATGCTGTCGGCATGCGCAAGCTGGCCGAGGTGATCGCGAAGTCGAAGAAGGAGCGTGCCGAGATCGACGCTGAGGCCGAGGTTGCCGTCGCTCAGGCCGCGATGGAAGCTGAGAAACGCCAGCTCGAAATCGCCCGCGAGCAGGAACAGGCGCGCATCAGCCAGCAGCTCGACATCGAGACCCGCCGTGCCGCACAAGTCGCCGAGATCGCGCAGCGCCAATCTGAAGGGGAACGCGCCGCTGAGGAAGCGCGTATTGCCAAGGAGCGGCAGGTGCGTTCAGCCGATATCGAGCGTGAACAGGCCATTCGCGCTGCCGAGATTGCAAAGGAGCGCGAGATCGAGGTTGCCGATCAGGAGCGTCAGATCATCATCGCGCAGAAATCCGAGGAGGAGAGTCGCGCCCGTGCTTCGGCTGACGAGGCCCGTGCGCAGGCGACCAAGGCAAGCGAGGCGATCACGACGGCACGCCAGGTGGCCGAAGCAGAACGGGTCAAGGAGGTCGCTCTGATTGAAGCTCGCCGCGAGGCCGAGCGTGCAGCAACGCGCGTTCGTTTAGAGGCGCAGGCCGAAAAGGAGGCCGCCGCCGACCGTGCGGAGGCTCGCCGCGAAGAAGCACAGGCCGATGCCGACGCGCTCACAATCAGGGCCGAGGCGAAGAAGAAGGACTTGCTGGCCGAGGCTGAGGGTCAGCGGGCGATCGTTGCCGCTGAGAATGCGCTGGATCAGCCGATCATCAACATGAAGCTGGAGGTGGCGCGCCTTGAAGCGTTGCCAAAACTGGCGCAGGAACTGGTCAAACCGGCGGAGAAGATCGACTCGATCAAGATCCACCAGGTCACAGGTCTTGGCGGTGTGGGGTCATCGGGCGCTGGCGGCGGGGGCGGAGATAAGCCGGTCGTCAATCAGGCGCTGGACTCGATCCTGGGCATGGCGGTGCAGATGCCTGCCATGAAAAAACTGGGCGAGGAACTCGGCCTGAGCCTGGAAGATGGTCTTGGTACCGCGAAGGACGCCAAACAGATCGAGGCACCCACCGAAAGCGCGGATACAAACGCGGGCAAAGGGGCGCCGGAAGCGGTCTAAGTCCGCAGAACCGAATGCTCGAAAGGCGTCCGCATGGGCGCCTTTCGCCGTTCAGGCGGGCATGCTCTGACGAGCGATCACACCCATAGCCGCTGCGATCAAGCGCGATACAGTGATCGCGCCGATGCCGTCGATGTCGCCGTCTGGGAAGATCTCGACTACGTCCATTGCCGCGACTCGTCCACGGGACGCGACGCCCTTGATCAGTCCCAGCGCCTGGACATAACTCAGCCCGCCCGGCGCCCGTCCGATCGTGTTCGGCGCGATCGCAGGGTCCAAACCGTCGATGTCAAAGCAGATGATGACATCTGAACCGTCCGGAATCGCCTCGATCACCGGCGCAATGCCTTGGGTCTGCATGTCTTCGCCGGTGAAGAATACGGCACCCCAGTCGAGCGCATCACGGTAGTCGTCGGGATGAGCCGACCCGATCCCGCGTGCGCCGACCTGGATGATCCGCTCGATATGCGCCATCTCGGAGGCACGCCGCATGGTCGAGGACAATCCGAAGCGTTCGCCCATATGTTCGTCGCGCCAGTCGATATGGGCATCGATCTGCAGGATCGTATAGCGGCCACCCGTATCGCCCAGCGCATCCAGCATCGGGATCGGCACCGAGTCGTCCCCGCCGACCACGATCGGCGCGACGCCCTGCCCCGCAATCGTCGAGACCGCCTGCCGGATCGTGGCACGGTTCGCAGCAAAGTCGCTTTCGCTGTAGGGAAGGTTCCCGCAATCGACAGCCGATTTCGTGCCATCCGGAAACAACGGCCCGCCGATGTCGAAGTTCATCCGGTCGATGTTCGCGGCTAAGGACGCAATCGACCGGCGCAACGAGTCCGGTCCGTCCTTCGCATACGGCCCGACCGATCCGTAGGGCGTGGCGCAAGGCACCCCGATGAAAGCAGAAGATGCGTCGATCCTCGACAGGTCCTCGCATCGCTCGAGCCCCAGGAATGTATCGACCTTCGGTGCGCCGAACAGGGCTGCGAGATCGGGCTTTTCGGTCATTACGACCTCCCTCAGCGATACAGATCCATGCGTGACGGTGGCAGCGGTGGGACGCCTTTGGCACTGAATGAGGCCAGCGTTTGATTGATCCGTGCTGACCCCCGAAGGAAAGCCAACGAGCATCCGCCCAGATAGGCTGCCCAAAGCCGGTAGATCTCGGGTCCCGCGATTTCTTCGGCCTCGGCCCGCCGCGCGGTCAGGCGTTCGCACCAGATCTGGGTCGTGCGCGCATAATGGCGCCGCCACGCCTCGACATCGTGGATTTCCAGCTTGGCTTTCTCCATCTCGGCCACGGTGTTGCCTATATCGTCCAGCTCTCCGCCCGGAAAGATGTATTTCTGAAGTGCCCGCTGCTCTGGGCGCTTGGAGAACCGGGCTTTCTTACGCTTCGCCCCACGGCTGATCGCATGGTTCAGAAACAGAGCATCCGGTTTCATCAAGCTGCGTACCTTGCCGAAATAGTGCGGGATGTTGTCCAGCCCGATATGCTCGTACATGCCAACGGACGAGACCTTGTCGAACTGACCGGTCATGTCGCGATAGTCGATGATCCGCACCTCGGCCTTGTCCGCTAATCCGTCCGCCTGTACCCGCGCGCGCGCCGTGTCGGCTTGTGCCTGGCTGAGGGTGATACCGACAACGTTTACGCCGTAGTGCTTGGCGGCGAACCGGATCAGCCCGCCCCATCCACAGCCGATGTCCAGCAGCGTCTCGCCTTCCGTCAGACGCAGCTTGCGGCAGATCATGTCGAGCTTGGCGATCTGCGCGTCTTCCAGCGTTTCTACGCCTTCCGGGAAATAGGCGCAGGAATATTGCATCTCCGGATCCAGAAAGAGCCGGTAGAAGTCGTCGCCAACATCGTAGTGGAAGCGGATGAAGCCTGTGTTCTCCCCTTCCTTGCGGCCAGCGCCCTCGGCATCGCCTTCGAACCCGCGCGAGGCATCCGGATTGTCCCCCTTCGCCAGCAGGAACGGTGCCAGCAGGCGCATCATCTTGGCCTTCGACAGCTTGCGCGCCCGACGCTTGTAGGAGTTGTCCAGTGCAAAGGGCCGTCCGATGTCGACCCAACTTCCGCCCTCGATGTCCAGCCGTCCATGCGCATAGTGCCGGATCGCCCGGTCCAGCGTCGGGCGCCTTAGCAGCGAGGGCAAGACACCCGGAGTTGCCACCTTGATCGCCAGACCTTCCGGTGCGTTACGGCCCAAGGGCTCAAGTGACCCGTCCCACAACCGAAGCGAAAGCGGCAGGTCGACCTGCTCGCGGACAAACGCAATCGCTGTCCGCGCGGATCGCAACAATCTGTCCTCGGCCATCGACAAGCCCTCCCGCGCGCTCATATCCGGCAGACCGGCGCAAAAGGGAAGCCCCCGCAGCATCCGCAGGCCTTGGCAAATGGTGACCGTGACCTTATACGGGCGTGCTTGGACTCGGCTTTGAGCCCAGCCCACCCCCCGCAGGAGAGACCCATGGCCCGCCGCAGGATGGTCTACGAAGGCAAGGCGAAGATTCTCTACGAAGGCCCGGAACCGGGCACGCTGATCCAGCACTTCAAAGACGATGCGACGGCGTTCAATGCTGAGAAGAAAGCGGTGATCGACGGCAAAGGGGTGCTTAACAACCGGATTTCCGAGCACATCATGACCGCGCTGACCGGCATCGGCGTGCCGAACCACTTCATCAAGCGGCTGAACATGCGCGAACAGTTGATCCGCGCGGTCGAGATCATTCCGCTCGAGATCATTGTGCGCAACGTCGCTGCCGGATCCCTGTCCAAGCGTCTGGGCATTGACGAGGGCACCCAGCTTCCGCGCCCGATCATCGAGTTCTGCCTGAAGAACGACGACCTCGGCGATCCGCTGGTGACCGAGGAACACATCATCGCGTTCAACTGGGCCAGCCAGCAAGACATCGATGACATCGTGTCGCTGTCTCTGCGGGTGAATGACTTCCTGTCCGGCCTGTTCATGGGCGTCGGGATCAAGTTGGTCGACTTCAAGATCGAATGCGGGCGGCTTTACGAAGGCGATTTCCAACGGATCATCCTGGCCGATGAGATTAGCCCGGACTCCTGCCGCCTGTGGGATTCGAAGTCCGAGGAAAAGCTCGACAAGGACGTGTTCCGCCGGGATCTAGGTTCGTTGACCGAGGCTTATACCGAGGTCGCACGCCGACTGGGAATTTTGCCCGAGAACGGCAATGTTACAGCCGGGCCGAAACTGGTCCATTGATTAACGCTCGTACGCGAACTGGCGGGACAGCGACACGCGATCAGGCGGCGTTCGATGTGACTCCGTAGCTATTCATAGCTACCAAAACCTCGGACAGCGTTCGCCGCGCGCCGGTTTGCAGGTACTCCATCGCGCGCAAGGCCGCCTCGTGCGCATCCTGGCTCGACCCAGCCACGCAATCCTCGATCACCCGGCAGAAATAATCCGATTGGTGGCCATCGACGAAGGTGTAGTGGACACAGACATCGGTCAGACCGCCGCACAGCAGAAGCGTGTCAACCTTCAGCCCACGCAGCAGGATCTCGAAATCTGTTCCGAAGAAGGCTGAGTAGCGCCGCTTGCGGATCAGGTAGTCGTTCGGCAGGAAGCCCATCTGAGCGACTGCGATCTCGGTGTTTGGGTTGCCCTCGACGCAATGCACATCCTCGTCACCGTCGAGCTCGCGCCCGAAATCGACAAGATCCGGGCGGTGCACTTCCTGGATGAAGATCACGGGGATGCCGCTCTCGCGTGCCTGATCGATGGCCTGGCGCGCCAGTGTCATTCGGTCGGCATAGTCATCCATGTGGTCGATTGCGCGCGTATCGCTTTGATCGTTGAACGTCCCGGCCTGAATATCGACGACAATCAATGCGGGACGACCCTCGATCAATGCGCGCTCTTTCCGTGACGGGTTCGCCATCGTATCCTCCGGGGTAACGTCTGTTCCGATCTGATGCCACGCTACCGCATCGATACGACCGCAGACCAGCACCATGGGAGGTGAAGATGCCCGAAGACTCCGCGATCCACCGGTCCCCGCAGGCGCTGGCGGCAAATGGCACCACTCCCGGATATATGCCTGGTTTCGGCAATGACTTCGAGACCGAGGGTCTGCCTGGCGCCCTGCCACAAGGCCAGAATTCGCCGCAGAAATGCGCCTATGGCCTTTATGCCGAGCAGCTATCAGGCTCGCCCTTCACGGCGCCGCGCGGCACAAATGAGCGGTCCTGGCTCTACCGCATGCGTCCTTCGGTCCGGCACACTGCGCGTTTCTCGACGGTCGAGCGGCCGCTCTGGGAGTCGGCGCCACACGTTGTCCCGCATGGGTTGGCATTGGGTCAGCTTCGCTGGAACCCGACGCCGATGCCCGATGAGCCGACAACGTTCCTGGACGGTATCCGCACGATCACGACTGCCGGGGACGTTCAGGGCCAGGCTGGCATGGCGGCGCATGTCTATGTGCTGAACGCGGATATGGAAGACGATTACTTCTTCAACTCGGACGGTGAGTTACTCGTCGTCCCGGAGGAAGGTGAACTGTCGATTTTCACAGAGATGGGCATCATCGACCTAAAGCCGTGCGAGATCGCGATCCTGCCGCGCGGCATGTTCTTCAAGGTTCGGCGCGGCCCTGGAACGCTGCAGGCGCGCGGTTATATCTGCGAGAACTATGGTGCGAAGTTTACCTTGCCCGAGCGCGGCCCGATCGGCGCCAATTGCCTCGCCAATCCGCGCGATTTCAAGACGCCTGTCGCAGCGTGGGAGGACAAGGAAAGCGCCTGCCGTGTGCATGTGAAGTGGTGCGGGACATTCCATGTGACCGAGATCGGGCACTCACCGCTGGACGTGATCGCGTGGCACGGCAATTACGCGCCCTGCAAATATGATCTGAATACGTTTTCACCGGTTGGTGCGATCCTGTTTGATCATCCGGACCCGTCAATATTCACTGTCCTGACCGCGCCCACGGGCGAAGAAGGCACTGCGAATGTGGATTTCGTGATCTTCCCACCGCGCTGGATGGTGGCGGAGCATACCTTCCGTCCTCCCTGGTATCACCGCAACATCATGTCCGAGTTCATGGGCCTGATCACCGGCACTTATGACGCCAAGGAGGAGGGCTTCGTGAAGGGCGGGATGTCGTTGCACAACATGATGCTGCCGCACGGGCCGGACGTGATGGGGTTCACCAAGGCGACCGAGGCGGACCTGCAACCGGTCAAGCTGGACAATACGATGGCCTTCATGTTTGAGACGCGGTTTCCGCAGCAGCTCACGCAATTCGCGGCTGACCTGCCAACTATCCAGGAGGATTACATCGATTGCTGGGCCGGCCTCGATCGTAAGTTTGACGGGACGCCTGAGGGTCAATAACGAATCGCCCTTGCAGTCCTGACGAGCAATTTGTCAGGAGTGTCGGCAAGACACCCTTGCGCAAATATCACTGGTCTGGCGCGCGTCGGCACGCTAGGTGCCCGGCAGGAGGTGCCGAATTCATGCTGCGGCCCACGGTATCGGTCGACGCCGTCGATCATTTGCCCCATTGGCGACGTCCCGAGATCCTGCTGCTGCTGATGCAGGGCACGGTCTGGTTCGGCCTGTCGATCTACATGGTGCTGATCAACAACTTCGCGGTCGAGGTTGCCAGTTTCGACGGCTCGGACACCGGTTGGCGCGAAAGCGTGCGCGAGATCCCGGGCTTCCTGGCCTTCCTCGTGGTGTTTGTCATCCGCTTCATCCGCGAGCAGACACTGGCCGTGCTGTCGATTGTGGTGTTGGGCGGTGCTACAGCGCTCACCTCGCAGTTCCCGACATTCTGGGGCCTGCTGCTGGTGACTTACGTCGGCTCGATGGGGTTTCACTACTTCGAGACAGTGAACCAAAGCCTGCAATTGCAGTGGCTGAAGAAAGAGACCGCGCCCCGCAAGCTTGGCTGGATTGTTGCGGCAGGCTCTGCTGGGTCACTGATCGCCTACGCCGGTGTCCTGGCGGCACGCGAGATCTTCGACCTGGATTACGATCCGCTGTTCATCGTTGGCGGCAGCATCTGTCTGGTGTTCGGTCTCTGGTGTTGGGCGGCATTCCCGCGCTTCGAAGGTGGAACGCCACAGCACAAGAAACTGCTGCTGCGGACACGCTACTGGCTCTACTATGCGCTGGTGTTCATGGGTGGCGCACGGCGGCAGATCTTCATGGTCTTCGCACCCTTCATGATGGTCGAGAAGTTCGGGATGGAGGTCGAAGGCCTCGCCGCACTCTTCCTGATCAACTACGTCGCCAACATCATCTTTGCACCTCTGATCGGGCGCTTCATCCAACGCTATGGTGAGAGGCTGTCGCTGATCGTCGAGTATGTCGGCCTGTTCGTGGTCTTCTCGCTCTATGTCGGTGTCTACTATTTCAACTGGAGCTGGGAGGTCGCGGCGGCGCTTTACGTGATCGATCACCTGCTGTTCGCGATGGCCTTCGCGCAGAAGACGTACTTCCAGAAGATCGCCGATCCGGCAGATCAGGCACCAACCGCCGCCGTTGCCTTCACGATCAACCACATCGCTGCGGTGTTCCTGCCCGCAGCGCTTGGCTTCCTCTGGCTAGTCTCGCCTGCCGCTGTGTTCGGGCTGGCGGTGATCTTGTCGCTGATCTCGCTTGGGCTCGCCTTCTTGATCCCGCGTCATCCAGACGATGGAAACGAGACAATCTTCGCACGCCGCCTGATCGCGACCCCAGCGGAATAGGCCCTGATGGAGGCCAAGTTCACGACCGGCTCGACCATGCGCCACGTGGTCGTGATGACAGTGACGGCGTCCGCTGGATTGCTGTCGCTGTTCCTGGTGGATGCGCTGAACCTGTTCTACATCTCGATGCTGGGTGTCACCGAACTGGCGGCGGCGATCGGCTTCGCGGGCACGATCCAGTTCTTTATGATCTCGGTCTCGATCGGTTTGTTGATCGCGGGCACCGCGACGATCAGCCGGGCAATTGGCGCCGGTGAAAGCAAACGTGCGCGCGAGCTGGCTGGCTCGTCCATCGTGACGGCATTTCTGATGATGTCGGCACTTGCCGCCGTGCTCTGGATCTACCGCGAAGACGCGCTGCGGCTGCTTGGCGCGAAGGACGAGGCGCTCGAACAGGCGAGCTTCTTTCTCGCTATCGCGCTGCCTTCGGTTCCGCTGATTGGTATCGGCATGAGCTGTTCCGGCACATTGCGCGCCATGGGTGAGGCGCAGCAGGCGATGTACGTGACACTGGGTGGCGGCGCCATCGCGGCGGTGCTGGACCCGATCCTGATCTTCGCGCTCGACCTGGGTTTGACGGGAGCAGCGATTGCGCTGGCTTTGACGCGGCTCGGGATCGCGGCAATCGGCCTATGGCTGCTGATCGTGCGGCACAAGATGGTCGCACGGCCGAGCCTGCCGATCTGGTTGCGCGACATTCGCCCGTTGGCACAGATCGCTGGTCCGGCGATGGCGACCCAGCTTTCGACGCCGTTCGGCAATGCGTACCTGACCACTATCGTGGCGGATTTCGGCGATGACGCCGTCGCAGGCTGGGCCGTGATCGGGCGGATGACCGCATTGGCATTCGGCGGCATCTTCGCGCTTGCGGGTGCGGTCGGGCCGATCATCGGTCAAAACTACGGCGCAAAGATCTGGCCGCGTATCGCCATGACCTATCGCGATGCGCTAATATTTGCGGCAATCTATGTCGTTGTTGCCTGGGCAGCGCTGGCGGCGTTGACGCCATTCATCATCGATGGCTTCGGCCTGGTCGGCGCTGGGGCCGAGATCGTATCCACATTCATGACCTATGCAGCGGGCGCATTCGTCTTTACCGGGGCGCTCTTCACATCGAACGCCGCGTTCAACAACCTGGGTAGGCCGCTTTGGTCGACGCTGTTCAACTGGTCGCGCGACGCAGGTGTCATTCCTCTTCTTGCGCTGGCACTGGGCGGCAGCCTGGGCGTCGCGGGTGCGATCTGGATTCAGGCCCTGGCAGGAGTGATCGTCGGCACAGTCGCCGTGATTGTCGGCTGGCGCTGCGTGCGCAAAATAGCGTCTCGCGATCTGCCACCGGCCATCGCAGCGTCCGTAGATGTGCCCGCCTTTGCCTCGGGCCGAATTGCGCCGAACCTCGCCCCGGCTGTTCTTGACACACCTGACGATCAATCGCGCCCGCAGCCTCTGGCATCAGCGGATAAGAATCGCTAGATAGCCCGGCAGCCAAACACACAGGCACCCGAATCCAGGTGCCCAGCAGACCGAGGACGGGCAGATGCCGAAGATTACTTACATCGAGCACGGTGGGACGAAACACGAAGTCGACGTGGCTGAAGGCCTGACCGTGATGGAAGGTGCCGTGTCGAACAACATTCCCGGCATTGATGCCGATTGTGGCGGTGCGTGCGCGTGTTCGACGTGTCATGTTTATGTCGATGAAGCCTGGGTCGAGAAGCTGCCCTGCAAGGAAGACATGGAAGTCGACATGCTGGATTTCGCGTTCGAGCCGGACGAGACTCGCTCGCGCCTGACATGCCAGCTGAAGGTGACAGCAGCTCTGGACGGGCTGGTCGTGCAGATGCCCGAGAAGCAGATTTGATCCAACGCGCGGCAGCGCTGGGTCTTTTTGCGGCGTGCGTGCTGGCGCATGCTGCTTCTGCGTCGGATACACCGACGGCCGAAGATGTCGTCTGGGGCTGTGACGACGCGGGCTATGTGCTGCCGACGACGGAATACAAGCACGCCGTTCTGGGTGACGACATCGAATACAAGGGTCTGTTCCTGCTGATCCATACGGCGACGGGCGTGCTGCCCGCGACGTTCGAGTTGCCTGAGGGCCAAGTCTACGAGGATATTGCACCGCGGTGCGGGGATCTGGATGGCGACGGCGATGCCGAGGTTGTCGCGGTTGTTTCGGACGCGAAGGTCGGTGCGCGACTGGCCGTCTACGACAAGCAACGCGGCCCAATCGATGAGACACCGCCGATCGGGCGCGGCTTCCGCTGGCTCGCGCCGGTCGGGATTGCCGATGTGGACGGCGATGGCCAGAACGATGTCGCCTATGTCGAGACCCCGCATATTGGTGGCACGTTAAGGGTCTGGACGCTTGTCGATGGCAAACTCACCGAAATTGCCAACGCCGCCGGGTTTTCGAACCACCGGATTGGTGAGGATTTCATCACAGGCGGGATGCGTGATTGTGGAAGCGGCACCGAGATGATCGTTCCTGCCTTTGATTGGTCAGAGCTCTTGTCCGTCCGGATGGAAGGCTCTAGCCTTGTGCGGCGCACAATTTCGGGGGAGACCGATCTCGCCACGGTCGAACGCGCGCTTGAATGTGAGATAGACTGACGGAGACGACATGACCCGGCCCGTGATTGGCATCGCTTGTTCCCATACCATGGTCGAAGACACTTACGCGGTGCAGATGACCGGCGAACGGACCATGAATGGCGTTGGTGTTGTCTCGGAAGGGCTGCCACTGATGATCCCTGGTATGCCATGCTCGATCCGCATTCAGGATCTGGTAAACACGCTGGATGGACTGGTTCTGACCGGCGGGCGCGCGAACGTGCACCCGAAGTTCTATGGCGAGGAATTGACCGACGCACATGGAACGATGGACGAGAACCGTGACGAGGTCCTGCTTCCGCTGATCCGTGCTTGCATCGATGTCGGCATCCCGATCCTGGGCCTTTGCCGCGGCATTCAGGAGATGAACGTCGCCATGGGCGGTACGCTTTATCCGGAGGTCGGCGCGTTGCCCGGCCGCCATCGCCATCGCATGATCCCGGGCTGTAAGGATGCAGAGGTGACCTTCGAAAAGCGCGAAGAAGTGCGTCTGCGTCCCGGGGGCGAATTACAACGGATGTTGGGCGACAACATCATCTGGACGAACTCGCTGCACGGTCAGGCGGTCAAGGATCCGGGCAAACGTGTTATGATCGAGGGCTGGGCCAAGGACGACACGGTCGAGGCGATCTCGATCGAGGGCGCCCGAACGTTCACGATCGGTGTCCAGTGGCATGCCGAGTACGAGCCCGATGTCGATCCTGTCAGCCGGATCCTGTTTGGCGAATTGGGCAGTGCGGCACGGGCGCGTCAAGCCCGGCGGCTGGGAGCGAACGCGGCCTGACCGCATCCCTCCCTAGAGTCGTCGCGACAAGGCGAACGCGCCGACTGCACCGGCTATGACAAACACCGGGAACAGTAACGTCGTGGCGGCCTTTCCAAGGACTGCGTCCAGAGCCAGACCCGTCAGGGCGTTATGAATGATCCCGATTGCGACGTAGATCACCAATCCCGCAAGCGCGCCGCCAGCCGTGCGCAGAGCCGTTGCGAGGAGACTCCCTCGGCGCCGTGGTTTCTTGCCCGCGATGATCTCTGCCAACCTGTCTGCGTCATCGGAGAATCGGGCATTGCGGATTTCGAACGCATTCAGCCGCGAAAGCTTCTTCAGATCGTCTGGCAGAGCTTCGGGATCGGGCATTTCGGCGCCGTCGACCAGCACGGGCAGAACGCGCAGCCGGGCATTCAGTCCTGCACGGATCTCGGCCCGTACATGATCCCGGTCATCGTGCAGCCGCGCGCCCGCGCCTTCCGGATCGTTCCAGTGACGCCCGATCATGACCAGCATGACCTGGCAGCGGGTGATCTCGGTCTCGATCGCTGTGACGAAATCCTCGCCGATGCCGATCTTGTCAACATCCAGGAACACCCGATCGACACCAAGCTCACCTGCCAGATGATCCCGGATACGCCCGGATGTAGCGGCTGAGTCCTGACGGCGGTAGCTGACAAAGATCTTGGGCGTCGCCATCCGGCCCTACTCAGCCGAGAGCAGCCGGTTCAGCCGCGCCTGCGCCAGATGGGTTCTGCCGCTCAATCGCCCGGGTGCCAGAACGACCGCATTGCTTCCCGGGACACGTTCGAACTCGTAGATCAAGGCCGTCAGCTCATGCCGCCGGGTGATCTTCTGCTCGGCCACCTCGGGTGGCAGCATGACCATTCCGCGCCTCAGCCAATAGAACGCCTCGGCGGGCGTGGGTTCTTCATCCGTCGTTCGCTCGAAATCGGTCGAGAACAAGAAGACGATCACGCGGAAGTAGCCCGGGTCGGTGTAGAATAGGGCTTTCAGATAGCTGCTCAGATCGAAGCGTTCGCGCAGGTTCCCTGTCGGCCAGCGCTTGCGCGGCTCGACCGAGGTGCCTTCTTCGGTAATCCGCTCGAGACGTGTCACCAACGCAAATCCGCCAGGCGCAAGCCAGTATGACCGGTCAAAGTATTCCCCATCGTCCAGCACGCGTTCCAGAAGGTCGGCGACTTCGCCATGGGTTCGTTCTTCGAGAAAGCTTTCGAACCGTGACAGCGGCAGACGAACAACCGTCGAGGCTTGAGGCGGAGGCCACGGGAACTGTGGCCGCTGAAACCCGCTTGTGTCACCGGTTGAACTCGGCACACCTCTTGCCGAGGTTTTTGGAACGACCGTGGATGGCCGTTCGGGCTTTGCCGGTACAGCATCATCACGCGCCTTGACCGGCGGTATCGGGGCCGGTTGCGGGGTGGGCGGTAGGGTTGTGGTTGGAAGCGTAACCTCTGCACTGTCCGACGCGGTTTGTGGGGCTGCTTCAGGTTCAGGAATCGGAAGCCCACGGCTGGTGGCGACCGGCTCCGGTTCTGCCTCGGAATCGGAAGGCGGCGGCAGCAACGCAATTGGCTCGGATACAGTCGGCTGAGTTGTCGACGGACCAGCAACGACTCCGTCTGGGCTAACTGGCTCGAGTGCCCTTGGAACATTTGAAGTTCCTGCGCCAACGCTCGCGGTCAGATCACTGGTTGTGACAGGGTCGGTCGAAACACCGGCTCCGAGGGACCCGGCGCTCAGCGAAGCAGGCTCTGTGCTTTCTACCGATGGGAGCGCGAGGCTATCGGTGCTCTCAGGTGAAGGTGTGACAGGAAGGTGCACCGCCGATGAACCGTCTGACGACTCCCTGGGCAACAGTTTGGCAAAGTGCTCCTCGACGTCCTTCGCTGTGTAATCGGGTTCAGGCAATGCTTCGTCTGCGGTCAAGACAGGGCTTGGCGGAGACTGATCCAGAGGGGCGCCCGACAGCATCAAGGTCAACAGTGCCGCGGCGCAAGCCGCCGCGATCCCCGCTAAAAACCATCCTGTCTTCTTCGTCATTCAGATAAGCCTGCAAAATCCGGTCGGCGCACAATCCCACAGCCGCCACATGTTGCAAGCCACTTCTGAACTCTCTCCCGGATTTAACGCCCCGCATCGGTTGTCCCGGCGCAGGTATCCAGCACGTATGCGTTTTGACTTCGCGTCCGCACCGCCGCAAGAAGGCTGCGGCTGCAACGCCAAAGGCAGCGCGAGGAGGCCCCATGTCGAAACCCTGCATCATCTGCTGCGCAATCACCGGGTCAGTACCGACCAAGGACGACAACCCTGCCGTACCGATCACGATCGATGAGCAAGTCGAGTCCACTCATGCAGCGTTCGAGGCCGGGGCCGCGATCTGCCATGCGCATGTCCGTAAGGAAGACGGCACGCCAACTTCGGATCCCGACCGCTTCGCACGCCTGAAAGAGGGACTCGAGAAGCATTGCCCCGGCCTGATCATCCAGTTCTCGACAGGGGGCAGATCCGGGGCTGGCCATGAACGTGGGGGCATGCTGTCGCTGCGCCCGGACATGGCCTCGCTGACGGTCGGGTCGAACAATTTTCCGACCCGCATCTACGAGAACAGCCCCGATCTGGTGGATTGGCTGTCCGGTGAGATGCTGGAATATGACATCAAGCCCGAGATCGAAGCTTTCGACCTGAGCCATATTTTTCAGGCTGTGAAGATGTCAGCTGACGGGCGTCTGAAAGGCCCGCTCTACATACAGTTCGTCATGGGCGTTAAGAACGCGATGCCTGTCGACCGCGAGGTTTTCGAATTCTACGTGCAAACCGTGAAGCGCATCGCACCGGACGCAGAATGGTGCGGCGCCGGGATCGGCGCCGGTCAGATCAAGCTGAACGAGTGGTGCATCGCAGGCGGTGGACACGCGCGTACCGGGCTCGAGGATAACGTGCGGCTCGACAAGCAGACCCTTGCGCCATCGAATGCAGCCCTTGTTGCCAGGGCGGTCGAACTTTGCGCGAAATACGAACGCCCGGTTGCGACCCCGGCGCAGGCGAGAGAGATGTTGGGATTAAGGGCGGCCTAGGCGTCCTCGCCCATCATTCGCCCGAAGCCACCTTCATGAGCGTCGCGGGCGTCCGCCAGTGGGACCGATACACCGCCAAGGCGGATCGCGTCACCGCCAACGTGGCCAGCCCAGCGGGTTAGCACGCCGCTCGCGACAGCCATATCCACAACCCGGTTGGCATGCTCTCGCCTGCAGGCGACGAGATACCGACCCTGATCCTCGCCAAAGAACCAAGCATCGGGTGCAAACTCTCCATGTGCTTCGATGCCGACACCGATATCGCCTGCCAGTGCCATCTCGGCCGCCGCGATGGCTAGACCGCCATCGGATAGATCATGTGCCGCGTTGATCAGACCTTGGGCGTGCAGAGCGCGCACCAAGTCTCCGGCGCGGCGTTCCGCATCCAGATCGACTGGCGGAGCGTCACCTTCGGCGCTTTCGAACAGCTCCCACGCATAGGCCGACTGCCCAAGGTGTCCCGTGGTCGTGCCCAGCAGGATCAGCGCATCACCATCGTGCGGGACCATACTGATGATCTGATCCAGAGTTTCCAGCAGACCCACGGCGCCAATGGTTGGTGTTGGCAGGATCGCCTGGCCGTCCGTCTCGTTGTAAAGCGAGACGTTGCCCGAAACGATCGGCATGTCCAACGCGCGACAAGCCTCGCCGATCCCTTCGATGCAACCGACGAACTGACCCATGATCTCGGGCTTTTCCGGATTGCCGAAATTCAGGTTGTCAGTTGTCGCCAGTGGTTTCGCGCCCGTGGCACAAAGGTTGCGGTAAGCCTCGGCAACCGCCTGCTTGCCGCCCTCGACCGGGTTCGCCTTGCAATAACGCGGCGTCACGTCCGAGGTGAAGGCGATCGCCTTTTCGGTTCCATGCACGCGGACCACCGCTGCGTCCGACCCCGGGCGCACCACGGTATCGGCCATCACGGTGTTGTCGTATTGCTCCCAGACCCAACGACGAGAGCAGATGTTTGCCGAGCCAAGCAGTCTGAGCAAAGCCTCAGCCGGATCGGTCGCTGGTAGGATGGGCGCCTCGCCCATCCTTGTCGTCGCAACCCACGGCCGGTCGTATTCCGGAGCGGTTCCTGACAGCGCCTTGAGGGGAAGATCACCCTTCACCTCGCCGTTCAACCGGATCAGGAAGCGATCCTCGGCGATGGTCTCGCCGACGATTGCAAAGTCCAGATCCCACTTGTCGAAGATCGCCTTGGCTTCAGCCTCCTTTTCGGGCTTCAGCACCATCAGCATCCGTTCCTGGCTCTCGGACAGCATCATCTCATATGCTGACATGCCGGTCTCACGCGTCGGCACTTTTTCCAGATCCAGCGCGACACCCAGATTACCCTTGTCGCCCATCTCGACCGCGGAACAGGTCAGGCCAGCGGCTCCCATATCCTGGATCGAAATCACCGCGCCGGAGGCCATCAGCTCCAGACACGCCTCGAGCAGCCGTTTCTCCGTGAATGGGTCGCCAACCTGAACCGTAGGGCGTTTCTCTTCGATGTCTTCGTCGAATTCGGCCGAGGCCATCGTCGCACCGCCAACACCGTCACGCCCCGTTTTGGCGCCCAGGTACACGACCGGCATTCCGACGCCCGATGCTGCCGAATAGAAGATTTTGTCGGCATCGGCGAGCCCTGCCGCGAACGCGTTCACCAGGCAATTGCCGTTATAGGCCGGATGGAACCGGACCTCGCCACCGACGGTCGGTACGCCGAAGCAGTTGCCGTAGCCGCCGATCCCGGCAACGACACCCGAAACCAGGGACCGCGTCTTCGGATGCTTTGGATCGCCAAAGCTCAACGCATTCATCGCCGCGATTGGCCGGGCGCCCATGGTGAAGACGTCGCGCAGGATACCGCCGACGCCGGTCGCCGCACCCTGATAGGGCTCGATGTAGCTGGGGTGGTTGTGGCTCTCCATCTTGAAAATTAGCGCCTGTCCATCGCCGATGTCGACGACGCCTGCGTTCTCGCCCGGTCCGCAGATGACCTGCGGACCGTCGGTCGGAAGCGTGCGCAAGTGGATCTTTGACGACTTGTAAGAACAATGTTCGTTCCACATGGCCGAGAAGACACCAAGCTCGGTGAACGTAGGTGTGCGCCCCAGGAGTTCCAGAATGCGTTGGTATTCGTCCGGCTTCAGCCCGTGGTCGGCGGCCAGTGCCTGAGTAACCTCTGGCTCGGCGATGGTCGGGCTGGACATGTCTCGGGCGCTCCTGTTGGGATGAACGCCCGTTGCCTAGCCGATCCGGCGGCAAGATCAAGATGCTGCGGGATGCGATGCGGCTCGTCGGGGCTCAACGGAAACTGTGCTTCCAGGAATCCGTGATGCGCTGGCGATGGATCTCGAAGATCCCGGCGATCCGCCGCGCCAGCAGATGCCCGTCGATCGGCTTCCGCGCTGAATGAACCACAAGCGTTGCGCGCGTGCCCCGATTGTCGCCAAAGGTACATGTGATTACGGCGTCATGGCTGCCACCCACGCCGTTCGCATAAGCAACCCATTGCGATGCGCGCAATCGCCCCTCGCCAAACTCGCCGACGATGGCGCGGAAGGTGACCTTCGCGGCATCCATACAATGGGAGTCTTTGTAGAGCCGTCCCAGATCCCTCACGCTCCACGGCTGAGAAGCGTACACAGGGGCAATCACTGCCGAAACCAACAGCAGACTGATCACCGCGCGGATCATTTTGTGCGCCCCAGAGCTCTCATCTGTGCAGGATCACATGAAGTGGTAAAGCTGCGGTTCACGAGGCAGCGGAAGGCAGTGTCGCATGACCAGTCCAAACGGGGCGCCGGGCGACGTGCGCCCATGGCTCGGGATGCTTGGCGGTGCGGTCGCCGTCGCGATCTGGGCCGGTTGGATCAGTGCAACGCGGTTTGCCGTTAGTGATCCAGGCACTCGCGTCGATCCTCTGGTGTTGGCGATCTGCCGGGCGGGCCTGCCTGCGCTGGTGCTGGCGCCCGTGATCCTCAGGCGCGGTCTGGTGCCGAAGGACACGCGGCTCGGGCCGATCATCCTGATGGCCATAGGATGGGGTGCGCCGTTCACATTCTTCGTCGGCAACGGATTGATGACTGTGCCGGCCAGCTTGTTCGGGCCGCTGGTGCCGGGACTCGCACCGATCCTCGTGACATTGCTGGCATGGGTCATCCTGCGCGAACGTCCCGGACTGAACCTGATCGCCGGGCTTGCCCTGATCGGCTTTGCGATGGTGGCGGTCCTGGGTGAATGGATTTCCGACGGGGATGTCGCAGCACTCGGTGGAACGCCCTGGCTGCTGATGGCGTCGCTCGGCATCTCGCTTTACACGGTGATGTTCCGCCTGAGTGGCCTCAACCCGGTCGAAGCGACGGCCTATATCAGTCTGTATTCCCTTCCTATCCTTGCGGTCTGGGCGCTCCTCATGCCTGACGTGCTTCTTGATCCGACGCCGGGTGAATGGGTTTTTCACCTTCTGACACAGGGATTGCTGACCGGAGTTTTTGCCGTCCTCGCCTATGGCATGGCGGTGCGTCACCTGGGTGCGGTACGCGGTTCCACGGCGAACGCATTGGTCCCGGTTTGCGCGGCCCTGGTCGGCGCGACCGCGCTGGGCGAGACTCTGAGCATCCTGGGCTGGTGCGCGGTGATTGCCGCGTCACTTGGCGTCGCAGTCGTCAACGGGATGATCGGCGCGCTGTTTCTCAACCGACGGCGGTGACGCCGTAAACAGCATGCAGATAGGCGACATAAAACGCCATTGATGCAAGGAGCAGCAGGAACCCGATCATCGAGGTCTTCAATCGGATCCCATCCTTCTGCACGGCAAACTCGACGTTTGTCTCGTCACCGCTGCGCATCGCCTTGATGAAATGGGCGACCGCCGCCAGCACGCCGACAGCCAGCATGATCAGGGTGATGTAGTAAAAGACCTTTGTCTGAGCCTCTTGTTCGATCAGGACACGGTTGCGGTGGTCCAGCGCTGCGCGCGCAGCCTCGAGTTCCGCGATCTGGTGCGCAACCTCGGCTTCTCGGCGCTGTGTCTGGAGGTCCAGCGTGCGTTCGAGAAACCGGGCACAGGTGTCCGATGGCGGATCGCTCCCGACCACCCGATTGGTGCAGTGATCGATCAGCCGGACTGCCATTGCGTCACCGATGTGGGACGCAGGCGCCTGTTCGCTTCCGATGACGTTCGCCTCTGGCACCTGGGAGAGAGCCGTGCACGGCAGAACCAGACTCGCCAGAAAGACGATGAAAGCCATCCTGACTTGCGGTAAAATTGTGAATGAGTTGAAGCACATTTTACACTCCGGTGGCGGAGGGGATCATGATCAGATGCAACATAGGATCGCTGGCTTTTGCATTTCTGGCAATGCTTGCAGTTGCTGGCTGCGGTGGCGCGCAACCTCAGGCGACTCAACCCGAGTCACCGGTGCAACCTGATCAGGACCGACGTGAACCGCGGAGTCTCGAGTCCTATCTCGAGGATAATCCGCGTTTCGAGCCGTTGGCCATCTATGCCGCCGATCAGCCGGTGCGTGTAATGAGTCGCCCTGTCGGAATGCTGCGAGTCTGGTTCCCAGGCAGCAAGACGCCAAAACAGTGCACCGCGATCCTGGCCGACAGCGCGCAGGATCATGATCTGATCCTGACAGCGCGCCATTGCTTCGAGAACGCAGGGCGCAGGCCGCGCGCGGCTACGCTGACGATGGGCTTCTATGACGATCGTGCACAAGGGTTGCGCGACTACGAGGTCGATCCCGTACCGATGGCGGCGGGACGGCGGCTGGACTACGCGCTGGCCAAGGTGGGCGGATCGCCGATCCGTGTATGGGGAAGCGCCAGTTTCACCGATCGCGCGCCACAGGATCGCGAACAACTCCTGGTGATCCACCACCCGGGCGCACAGCCCAAGCGGGTCACACGTTATCGCTGTCTGGCCGACGCGCCACCGGTGCAGGGCAAAGATCTGCGCCACCTTTGCGATACCGTACAGGGCAGTTCGGGTGCGCCTGTATTCTCGAACGCCGGTAGCGTTATCGCATTGCACTATGCGGGATTCGAGATGGGTGAACCGACGCGCGCCAACTATGCCGTTCTGGTGCGGGATATCTTTTCCGAACTGTCGCAGGATATTAGATCTCGGCAATCGTCCAAGAAACGCAGCGATCCCGATGCACAGCTTCCCGAAAGCTTCGAGGCCAAGCCGCGCCAGCCGAGCCGTGTGCAGTCCCAACGGGGCGTTATTCTGTTTCCCGAGATTATCGCCCGGCGGGATTCCACGAACCAAAGGCGCGTCGGTATCGATTGCCGGATTGTCACCGACAATCCACTGGTATCTTTGAAGGTTAAACCCGATCGGTTCGCCGTCGATATTCGCCGCATACCGGTCGCGTCGTACCAGGTGATGCAGAAGAAACTCGTCCGCACACCATTGAAACGCGAAGTCTGGTATCGCATCGAACTCGATGGTCAACGCGGTTGGGTTGTCGGCGATAATTGGAGCATCGGCTCGCGGAAAGGGTCCGAGTGTCTCTGACCGGGCCTACCCGACAATCGATGGGCAACTCGTGTCGCCGGTCTTTACCGCTTGGTCCAAGGTTTCGACAAGACGGGCGCGCTGTACGGGGTCTTTGAGCGCAGTTCCGGTCAGCTTCCAGCGCGATCGTGCGCCTTTCAGACCCGCGTAATCGGCCGCCACCAACAGATACTTGTCTCCGACGATCTCTACATTGCCGGTCGGCTTCACGATCAACTGTGCGCCCGCGACCACGCCGTCCAACCAGCATCGCGCCGAGACATTGTGGATCAGATCCCGTGCACGCTGCCCGGTGGCCGCGACCAGAACGACGATTGAGTTGTTCTCTTCCGGGTACTGAATCTTGGCGGGTGGAGGGATGCGAGCGGTCTGGCAGGCGGCAAGGGCAACGATCAGTCCGAGGGCGAGAAAGCGCATCAGGCTGTTTCCAAACTTGCCGTCAGGCTCTCGAAAAGACGCTTGCCGTCGTTGCCGCCAAGGGAGGGGTCCGACAGGCGTTCTGGGTGAGGCATCATTCCCAAGACACGCCGATTCTTGGACAGTATGCCCGCGATGTCGCGCATCGCTCCGTTCGGGTTGCCGCCTTTACGGCCGTCTGGCTGGCAGTAACTAAACGCAATCCGGTCCTCCGCCGTCAGGGCGTCCAGTGTCGTATCATCGGCGATGTAGTTGCCATCGTGATGCGCGACCGGGACGCGGATCACGCCGCCATTGCCATAGCAATTGGTGAACGGGCTTTCCGTCGTCTCAACGCGCAGATGAACATCGCGGCAGACGAATTTGAGCCCGGCGTTCTGCATCAGCACACCCGGCAGCAGCCCAGTCTCGCACAGGACCTGGAACCCGTTGCAGACCCCCAGCACATGACCACCTTTTTGCGCGAAATCGACGACTGCCCGCATGATCGGAGAGCGTGCGGCGATCGCTCCGCAGCGCAGATAGTCACCGAAGGAAAACCCGCCCGGGATGGCCACAAGGTCAAGCCCGTCTGGCAGTGACGCATCCTTGTGCCAAACCATATGCGCAGGACGGCCAGTGCCTTGTTCCAGCGCCACCGCCATGTCGCGGTCGCAGTTCGATCCGGGGAAGACGATAACGGCTGTCTGCAAGACGCTGCTCCTTCTCGTTCCCCGTCCGTTTACACCGGAGTTCAGGCCGGTGCCAGCGTCGTGCACGAGTTGAACGAGATGATTATGCGGTCCTTATCGCCCGTGTAGGGCAGCGCAGAATGCAGCAGATAGGACGGAAAGATCACCAATCTGCCGTTCGCTGGCTGAATATCCAGATAGCTTCGGCCGAGATAGGCGTTGCCGTAGTCGCGGACGATCCCGCCTGCACCGATCGGTGAGTAGAACCGGTTGATCCCGTTTCCGGCAACGCTCGCGCCGTCTTGCGGAACCTCGTCGGCGTTCCCGGCATCAAGATAGAAGATCCCGCACCACGAACACGCTCCATGCGTGTGAGCGTCATGGAAACCGCCGGAGTTCGTGATGTGAAACCAACTCTCGGTGAACGCCACCTGCATGCGCCGCATTGGAACGCCATCGTTGCTGACGTTCGCAATCGCGCCACGAACGACGTTGGCGCACCAAGTCGCCAGCCTTGCAACCTCGGGCGGACCCGCGCTGTCGAAGAAATCCAGCGGGCTTTCCGTCAGCCCGCTGGCCGGTTTCGCGGATTTTGCCACGCCGCTCGCGACAGGCTCTCTAAACCCCGCGGCTTGATTGCGAATGTGTTCGATAATCGTTGGGGCGCATTCCTTGAAGTCGGGCCACTCCGCCATGAACAACGTGCTTGGCCAAGCCGGATTGACCGAGATCTGGTTTTGCCTGGGTGCCATCGTGTCTCGCCCCTGTGATCCGTTCGCGGGTTGTCTAGCCTGTGCGTGAGGACCGGACCAGAGCAATGGCTCGACAATCTTCGATCAGGGTGATTTGTTCCGAATGCCGTTGCGGGAGGAGATAGATCGAATGCGCGAGATCGTGATTGGTGCGGCCCAGATGGGTCCAATCCAGAAGGCGGATACGCGAGACGTGGTGGTCGCACGGATGCTGGCGCTGCTTGAACAGGCGATTGATGCGGGCTGCGACATGGTCGTCTATCCCGAGCTATGCCTGACCACGTTCTTCCCGCGCTGGATGATGGAGGATCAGACCGAGGTCGACACCTGGTTCGAGGCCGAGATGCCGAACGCCGCGACCCAACCATTGTTCGACCGCGCGGCGTTGGCGGGGGTCGCGATCTCGCTGGGCTACGCCGAGCTGACGCCAGAGGGTCGTCATTTCAATACGCAGATCTTCACCGACAAGGCGGCGAATACGATTGGCAAGTATCGCAAGGTACACTTGCCGGGACATTCCGAATGGGATCCGGAGCGCTCGCATCAGCATCTCGAGAAGCGCTATTTCGAGCCAGGTGATCTGGGTTTTCCGGTCTGGCGCAATCTGGATGCATGGATGGGCATGCTGGTCTGCAATGACCGGCGCTGGCCCGAGGCTTATCGCGAAATGGGGTTGCAGGGCGTCGAGTTGATCATGCTCGGCTACAACACGCCGACCACCAACGGGCAGGGCGGTGAGGAGGATCTCGAGAAGCGGATTTTCCACTCGACAATGTCGATGCAAGCCGGCGCTTACCAGAACTCGGCCTGGGTGGTTGGGGTCGCCAAGGCAGGGGTCGAGGACGGACACGGTCTGTTCGGCGGCTCGTGCATCATCGACCCTGACGGGACGGTCTGCCAGCAGGCTGTGACCGATGGCGACGAGTTGCTTGTCCACGCCTCCGACATGGACAAGGCACTGTTCGGAAAGCAGACGATCTTCGATTTCAAGAAGCACCGCCGGACCGAGCACTACCAGCGCATCGTAACCCAAACTGGGGTGATCTATCCGGATGGAACGCCGGGATGAAAACAGATCGACCATCCGTTCGTACTGGGAGACGCACGTTCTTGACCGGCGTAACCGGACGCGCCCAACCCTCCGTTCGCTGGGGCGCATGGCGGCTCTGCATATTGTTCGTCCGCTTTGCGCGCTTTGAAGCGCTGAGCGCGCCACGACCGCTGCAATGCGGCTTGCCAGGCTTGGGCGCACCTGCCGCGATACGCGTTACGCCAAAGGTGAGTTTCCGACGATGAGCGGCCCATTCGACCTCGTCATTCGCGGTGGTGAAATCGCCACCACCACAACGCGCACCCGTGCCGATATTGGTATCCGGGACGTTAAAATCGCAGGCCTGGGCCACGACCTGACGGCGCCGGACATCATCGATGCGAGCGGCAAGCTGGTCCTGCCGGGAGGGATCGAGGCGCATTGCCATATCGCCCAGGAATCCGGCATGGGGATCATGTCGGCGGACGATTACGAAACGGGCTCGATCTCGGCGGCATTCGGGGGAAACTCGTCCTTCGTACCCTTCGCCGCGCAGCGCAAGGGCTGGGGGATCTTAGAGACGCTGGATATCTAAGACGGTCGTGCGGCACCGATATCTGTGATCGACTGAAGCTACCATTTGATCATCTCGAACCCGACACCGGACGCATTACTGGAACTGCCGAAATCCTTCGAACGCGGGGTGACCAGTTTCAAGGTCTTTATGACCTACGATATCAGCATTGATGACGGACAGTTCCTCGACATCCTCTCGGTCGCCAAGCCCCACGGCGCAATCACCATGGTCCATGCCGAGAACAAACAGATGATCGCCTGGGCAACGGATCGCTTGCTGGAAGGAGGGCATACCGCGCCAAAGTTCCATGCGCCCTCGCGTCCCGCCATGGCCGAGGTCGAGGCTATCCACCGCGCGATCAGTCTGGCCGGCATGATCGATGCGCCGCTGTTCATTGTTCACGTCTCGACCCCCGGGGGAGCCGATCTTGTCCGCAAGGCACACAAGAAGGGCGCAAAGGTCTGGGCCGAAACCTGCCCGCAATACCTGTTCCTGACGGCCGACGATCTGGATCGTCCAGGGATGGAAGGTGCGAAATTCATCTGTTCACCGCCGGTCCGCGATCACGGGACACAAGACGCGCTGTGGCGGCATATCCAGATGGGAACGTTCACGGTTGTGTCTTCGGACCATGCGCCATACCGCGCCGACGAAACGGGCAAATTCCACGTGGGCCCAGATGCGCCGTTCAACAAGATCGCCAACGGAATGCCAGGGATCGAAATGCGTCTGCCGATGCTGTTCTCGGAAGGCGTTGTGAAGGGACGCATTCCGCTCGGTCAGTTCGTCGGATTGTCTTCGACCAATGCCGCGCGCCTTTACGGGATCGGCTCGAAAGGGGATATCGCCGTCGGGTTGGATGCGGACCTTGCCGTCTGGGATCCGACCGAGGAATGGGTCGCCGGCGACACCCAAGACAATGTTGACTATAATCCGTTCGAGGGGATGCGGATCACCGGACGCCCTGTCACCGTACTGACCCGAGGCAACCGGATCGTCGAGAACGGAACCCTGATCGCCAAGCCGGGCGATGGCCGGTTCATCCCGCGCGACCCGGTGGATCTGACGGGGCGGCCCGGCGGAACCGCTCCGGAACTCGATCCAGCGACTAATTTCGGCGCGGAGATCGCACCGTGAAGGGCCCGATCCTCGTCATCAATCCGAATTCCAATGCAGACGTGACACAAGGGATATCTGACGCGCTGGAAGGTTTCCGATTCACCG